>ERZ773133.2970-NODE-2970-length-13948-cov-4.647808_pt1 | contig 13948 bp, 6 predicted proteins | sample MGYA00580861_ERZ773133 | MGnify/ENA primary metagenome ERZ773133 (study PRJEB29015, sample SAMEA2737844) | human gut metagenome | biome: human gut; feature: human-associated habitat; material: faeces | place: China | collected 2012 ...
CACAACCGTCTGTTCCTGAGAGCAGAACCGGCTCTTCCATCTCCTTGATCTTTGCGAGGGAAAATGCTCCGGAAAATCCGCCGAGACCGCCTAATACTTCCTCACGCATGGTTTTCTTTACATGCTCTTTCATCAGCTCTACTGACTTGTAACCTGCTTCGATATCCACTCCGGCTTTCTTATAATCCATCTTTTTCTCCGTTCTGTCGCCCGATCCGCGACTGTGTTTTCTACATGTTTTTTAGAATAAATGTGACTATTCAGTACCTTCACACTCACGAATTTCTTACATCTGTGCCAGATATTCCTTGTAACCGATGTTCTCGAGCTTCTCTGCCTTCTTCACAACATCGTTCTTTAAGTTCTCTGCATATGCCTTTACTTTCTCGAGGAGAGCCTCATCAGACATTGCAAGCATCTTCGCTGCAAGAATTCCTGCATTTGCACCGCCGTTGATTGCCACGGTTGCAACCGGAATTCCGGACGGCATCTGCACGATCGAATAGAGAGAATCCACTCCGCCGAGATCGGAAGTCTTCATCGGAATTCCGATAACCGGAAGGGAGAAGGGTGCTGCGCCCATACCCGGAAGATGAGCTGCCTTTCCGGCACCTGCGATAATCACCTTGATTCCTTTTCCCTCTGCGGACTTTGCCCAGTCAAAAAACACATCCGGCTCACGGTGTGCAGAAATAATCGTCATCTCATAATCAATTCCAAACTTGTCCAGGATCTCTGCCGCTTTCGCCATAACCGGCATATCTGAGTCGCTGCCCATTACAATTCCTACCTTAGCCATCTTTCATTCTCCTTTTGAATAATATATATTAGATTTACTAATATATATGTTTTGTATATTTATCATTTCTAATAATTATAATACTAAGAAATAAACCCGCAGTCAATAGTAAAAACGCAAAAAAGCAAATCAAAAAAAGCCGCACACTGCTTTTTTTGCCAGTGTGCGGCTCTTATCAGTCACTTAAGACTTATTTTGTTGCTTGAAACTCTCATGATCCTTGTTACTTAGGATTCCTCTTCTTTATGCTTCTTGCTCATAGCTGCCAGTGCAAGGAAGATACCGGAGAACATAAGGGTATTTGTCCTTCCTTCGTGTAATGTCGCAGGAAGATACTGCTTATGATCCGCTCTCCCTGCTTAAATTAATTTGGGTTTAAGCAAAGAGTCTTTCAGATACTGGTGAAACCAGCTTAGATTTGAATTAATAATATTTTAGAATTATTCCAGATACCTTGCTCATGTTCATTTTAGCACATGACACAGTGGATTGCAATACATTTATGCCCCTCCCATTTTATCCTTCAGGCCTATTTCCCTTTGTGTTCCCGCTTTTTCTTAGTATGTTATATACGCAGAAAGCCCCGGCCGTTTCCGACCGGAGCTTTCCGCTAACAGGGTATGTTTATGAGTTTGGGAATATTTTCTTTATTTCAGATATTCTTTCTATACATCCTGTTCTTTCTTTTTCCTTCCGATTGCAGTTAATGCAAGGAAGATTCCTGAGAACATCATGGTCAGTGCTGCTTTTACAGTGGTCTGGCCAGTCTTTGGAAGTGCTGCCATTGGGATCTCACCATCATCAATGACGATTGGTGCCGGTGACTCTGGTAATTCTGCCATTGGTACGTCTCCCGGGGTGATCGTTGTAGTAACACCAGGACCTCCGCTTGTATTAGAGATAGTTGATCTGTGGCTTCCGCCACCGCCTCCACCTGATGAACCGCCGCCACTATTTCCGCCACTGTAGCTGAAATATGCGGTAAATGTGGTATCTGCGATAAATCCGGCTTTTGCGATCTCACTTGCTGCGCTATAGTTCGTATTTCCATCAGACCAGCGGTTAAACTTATAATTTCCGATTCCTGCAACTGTTACTTCTGCCTTCGGATGAACCGGTGCAGTCATGTTGTAGGTACCATCTGCATTCTTAGGTCTGGTAACAACTTCTTTTACCTTACCGCTTACTGTTCCATAAGATGGATTTTCAGAAATATACTGGAAAGTAACCTGATACTTATCTGGAATGTTGTCTGGCTCATCTGGATCAATTTCTCCGATCTCGTCCATACTGTAATATACATTTACCATATTTTCCTTAGGATCAAGACCGATCTGCTTATCTGCGCCTTCAATGCGTTCCAGAACGTAATTCTTTCCGTTAAATTCAGATTCTTTTGGCACTGTAGTCGTAAGGATCTTTTCTCCGAATACACCGATATCACTTACAATCGCTGCTGCTGTATCTTCTGTTACAACGCCATTGGCATCTTCATAGAAGTAATGGATCTCATAATGAAGATCTCTTCTTACAGTAAAGTGTGCAATGAATGTTTGATCTTCCAGGTATTCAGAATTTCTCAGCTCATCATCACTATTGAAGAATGTCAGATCATCCTGCTGCCATTTTTCAAATCTGTAACCGTCTTTTGGTGTTACAGTAGATGGCTGGGTCGGATGCTGTGCTGTCGGGCCATTTCCTACTATGATCTCGCCAGTCACGCTATCTCTGGTGATTTCATAAGTAGTAGCCACTTCACTGGTTGTTCCTGTCACAGTTCCTTTATCATCATCTGCTGATACATAGGTGAATGTGATCTGATACTTATCCGGGATATCATCCTCATTAGTATCTTCGCTGTAATATACATTTACAATGTTCTGTTCATTGTCTGTTCCTACTGTAAGGTCATCAGCTCTTACAAAGGTATATCCACTGATTTCAATTTTCTCTGTATAACCTTTGATCTCATCCCCAAAGTGTGCATCCCTTGGATCTGACATATCACGGATTTCAACATTTTTATCTTCATCCAGGTATTTCACCCTATAAGTCTGCTCTGTTGCTGTAAAGTGTGCTGTGAAAGTCTGATCTTCAAGGTAAGACGCTGCTTTCAGTGCTGCATCATCATCGAAAGATTTCTGATCTTCATCTGTCCACTTGTCAAACTTATAACCAGCTTTTGCTGTTACTGTAGATGGCTGGGTCGGATGCTGTGCTGTCGGGCCATTTCCTACTATGATCTCGCCAGTCACGCTATCTCTGGTGATTTCATAAGTAGTAGCCACTTCACTGGTTGTTCCTGTCACAGTTCCTTTATCATCATCTGCTGATACATAGGTGAATGTGATCTGATACTTATCCGGGATATCATCCTCATTAGTATCTTTGCTGTAATATACAGTTACAATGTTCTGTTCATTGTCTGTTCCTACTGTAAGGTCATCAGCTCTTACAAAGGTATATCCACTGATTTCAATTTTCTCTGTATAACCTTTGATCTCATCCCCAAAGTGTGCATCCCTTGGATCTGACATATCACGGATTTCAACATTTTTATCTTCATCCAGGTATTTCACCCTATAAGTCTGCTCTGTTGCTGTAAAGGAACCTTTCAGTACCACATTTGCATCCGGCATTACAAATTTGCCGCCTGTAGTAGTCACTGCTGTTCCGTTTTCAGTTGCTGCCGTCCAGCCAATGAAAATATATCCTGTTACATTCGGATTTTCTGCTACTGTAACCTGTGCCTGATACTTATGATTTGCTACATCAGGAACTGCCGGTGCACCTGTTGGAACATCACCTTCATATTGATAACTTACCTGATGGGTATTTCTGGTGTAATACAGCTTCAGGGATAATACATTTTGAATATTTGTAGTACCATCTGTTACTGTTCCAGCAATACTTGTATCCAGCGTAAATCCATCAACTGGTATTTCTTGTCCTCTTGTTGTAACGGACTGTCCTGCTGCTGTATTGAATGTATCAATATAGCGAAGTCCAAATTCACCATTCGGTCTTTCATACCAGTGCTGTATATGATAAATTGCAGTCTTAGGTACATAGTAGAAAATAACTTCCGGATTCTCCTGGGTTACTTTCTGCACTGGATCAGATTTTAATGTATATCCTTCAAATGTCTTAAAGGTTATCATTACATTCTGGTCACTGGTAGTACCTGTTTCAACTGTACTTCCAGGTACCGGTGTTTTAGTGCCCTCCAGTAAATATTTTACTGTATAAGTCCAGCTCTGTACTGCTCTATACTTAAATATGATCTCCTGTCCATCCTTTGTGATCATTGCACTGATGGATAAAGTTTCAGGATAATATCCTTCTACTGTTTCAGCAGGTTCACTTACTGTGGAATTTCTTATTACAGTCTGCTGCTTCGCATCGGCAATCGCTACATCACCACACATATATTTCACAGTATATGTGACTGTATCAGAGTTTCTCCATCTTGCATATAAAGTTGTATCCTTTACGATCTGTGACTCTGGAATAAACTTCTTTGTAAGTGCGCTGTCAGTATACCAGCCGAGGAATTCATCATCTGCTTTGTCCGGTGCTGCCAGTTCTTCTTCTGTTAAAACAAAACCTTTTTCCCTGGTAATACTAGCTTTTTCTTCTTTACAATTAGTTACGAAATCAACTGTATATTTCGGTTTTTCCCATTTTGCGTAGATGGTAAGTCCATCTTCCGTCATGGTCTCATTCCAATTTACCGGTTCCTTAAAGCCAGGATCCAGATACCAGCCTGCAAATGTATAATCAGAATCTACATATGAAGGTCTTCCTGGATCTCGGGAAGGTTTGCCTGTGGACAGTTTTGCCTCAAATTTGATGCTTTCCGGATCCATTGGCTGACAATTCTCAAAGCGAAGATTATAGGAATTCCTGGTATAATAGAGCCAGAGAACAGGTTCTTCGTACCATTCATTATACTGCTTCCAGTCAGAATACGTAAATCCAGTAATTGACATCTGATCTTCTTTAGTTAAATGTACATTACTTGAAGCTTCAAATGTCCTGTACGTTGTTCGTTCTCCATCTAACCCTTCCACATAGTAAATAATCTTTTTACCTGAACCTGCATCTTTTTCATACATGGTCAGATTTTCAGCTGGCATATTCGCTAAAAGCGTATACTGTATATTTCCAGAAGAATTTGGTCCCCAGCCGTCATCTGCACAGGCGGTTTCCCATTTCGCAGATACGTCTACACCATAACGGGCGGTGATCCTTAAACTTTCATCTTCCGCCCAAGTCCAACTCCATCCGTCCCTATACTGTCTCATAAACTTAATGGTATACGTATCTCTTTCATAATAAAAATTCTTAACCGCCGTTCCATCGGCCGTTATCTTCACATCACCATCCGTTTTTTCTGCTACTGGTGTTGTCTTATATCCTTCCGGTACTTTATAACTTCCATTCGGGATAGAACTTCCCACTGTACCATTTCCATTTATCACATGGTTTACAGTGTAAACACCCTCTTTTACAGTTTCAGTCCAGTAAATAATCTTATAATCAGCTCTCTTTGCTGCTTCCCATTTCGCAGTAACTACCAGATCTTCTGCCGGCATGGTCTCCTGAAGGTTTTCCCAGCCTTTAAATTCATAGCCTACCTTTGTCGGATTCTTGTCTGGTTTTGTTACGGCTGCACCATAGCGTACCTGCTCAGGTGCAATATAAGAAGCATTTTCTCCTGTATTCCAGGTCAGAGTATAATAATTTCTTTCATATGAAATCTCTACTACCGTACTTCCATCTGCATTTACAGTTCCCTGACTGATAGCCCGTGGTGTAAATCCTGCATATTCTTTTGCTTTGGCTTCAGTTGTCAGTCCGGTTTCACCTGGCACTGTTTCTGTAGCTGCAGGTGTATCTGGCTTTGTATCATCTACATTTAACAGATAATGATTTACTGTGTAATTAACTGCTGCACCTGTGTAGGTAACGATCACAGTCTGGTCTGTTGTATATGCATCATTAAAGGATACAGTTGTCTGATCTGGTGTGAATCCCTGGATTGCAGGAGATTCTGCTGTCAGGTTACAGGGAACACCGGATTCTACATGAGAAACCCACGGCTGTGCTGCCAGACTGCCATTGCTGTACACATAATTTACAGTAAGGCGTACCTGACCGGCTATTGGTGCATAACCAGCATAAACATTCATATCACCAGTTACATTGCTGAAATCTTTATCCCAGCCTGTAAACCTGTATCCATCACGATCCGGCACTGCTGGCGCCTGTGCTGCTTTTCCATCTTCCACGTACTGCGGACCGGAAATAAGCACATCGTTTCCTTCTGCATCTTTATAATAGAATTTTACTTCATGACAGGTGATCTCTTCTGTATCAGCTGTTACATACAGTGAGAAATGATCTGTCATAAATGCTGTTGCATCACCGTCTGCTGCTACAGATTTTATCATCTGTGCATCATATGTTTCTGTATCAGAAGCATTTTCACCCATGTAAAGGACTCTGGTGCCGGAATTTCCAATGGCGGTTCCTTCAAAAGTAACTTTTACACTTCCATCTGGCTGAACTGCTTCACCATCTTCATTGTAAAGGGTGATGTCTGCTGCAAAAAGATCCGTTACTCTGCGGTTTTCAGCTTTTAATATATCATCTGCAGCTGCTTTCATAAGCTCCAGCTGAGCTTCATCCTCTACTGCATTAGCCTCAATATAGCCATTTTCAGGAAGCACATCGCTTAAAGCTGTCAGCTTCACTGTCACGCCTTCTGCTCCTGCAACTTCTGCAGAAAGTACAATTTCAGCATCAAATACACGCAATGCATTCAGTGTACTCTTATAAACCTTCGCTGTACTGCAGTAACCAATACCTACCAGATCTCCGTCATCTGCTGTTTTTGCCGGTGCTTCTGGCTGTGGTGCTGGTAATGTTTCCGGGATAGCCGCTGTTGTTTCTGCCGGCTGTGCAGGCTCTGTTTCCGGTTCTGTACTTTCCGGGGTTCCTTCTGGTACAGTTGTCTCTCCCGGGCCTGCCGGAACTTCCGGTTCAGTTTCTGCCTCTGCTGTGGTTTCTTCTGCTGCAGAGCCTTCCGGTCTGCTTTCTTTTTCTGCCTCTGCTGTGGTTTTTTCTGCTGTAGTCTCTTCTGTCGTAGTCTCTTCTACAGTTGTTTCTGTCTCTGGTTCAGGTGCAGTCTCTGGTTCAGAAGCTTCTTCCTTTTTCAGTTCTTCCGCTTTTTCTTCTTTGACCGGCTCTGCAGCCTCTGCTGCTTCTTCCTTTTCCGGTTCTGTTGGCTCTGCCCCATCTGCTGCATTTTCTGCGTCTTCCTTCATGGCAACTAACGGTACACCATGTCTGGAAATAGAAGCTGTTACTTCACCTTCCTGCGCCGGTTCTTCTGCCGGAGCCTCTGCCTCTGGTTCAGAAGCTTCTGTCTCAGGTTCTGCTGCTTCCGTTTCAGCTGGCGCCTCAGTCTCAGGCTCTGTTATCTCCTCTGGAGCTTCTGTTGCTGCCTCAGTCTCTTCTTCCTTAGTCTCTTCCGGCTGCTCTTTGCTTTCTTCCACATCTTCCTTAGTTTCCGGAACTTCTGCGGTTTCTTCAGCAGCTGTGGTCTCTTTTTCTGCATCCGTTGGATTTACAACATTTTCTGTTGTTTCTTCGTTCACTGCTTCTGAAGGCTTTTCTGCCGGAGCAGTTTCTGCAGGTTTGGAAATAATGTTTCTTTCTTCATCCCCAAACTTATCTTCATAACTCTTTATGGTAATACGTTTGGTGGTCTTTTCCTTTTCTTTTCCGTTTTCTGTTCTTGTTACAGTTGTAGAACAGCTGATGGTATCTTCCCCGTTATTTACGTAAAGGAAATAAACCTCTTCCTCTCCTGTTACCATGTACGTATCATCTGCGTCAGCCGGAAGCTTTACAAATAACCTTAACTCTGCCTCCATGCTGTCTCCCTGGATGTCCGGATAGACTTCATATACCTTTCCGTCTCCAAAGAACAGTGCTTCAAACTTTTCTGTGGCACCGTCGGTAAAATCCAGGCTGTCCTGTGATACCACATTTTCGTCTTCGATGGCCTGACGGATGGCATCCACCAGGTCAGCGCCGCCAATGGTAAAGTCCACTTTGTTTCCTGATGCTGCAAAGCTGACATGCAGATCTGTTCCCACATTGGTGAAGATCATGGCAAATGCCAGCATAAATGCCAGGAAACGCTTCTGTAAACTAACCATTTTTCCCGTTCGTTTCTTGCGTCTGCTTCGTCCTCTCATACCCTGTTTCTCCTCTCTCTGAATTTTGTGCAGGCCCCATTTCCTGCCAAACTCCAGTACTTCCTGAATCCCGTTTCACAGTCATTCAGTTTATACTTTCATTTATCTTTATCATAGCAGAGATAGCGTTATACCAGGCGTTATATGGATTTATATTTTCAAAAAATTTTCAATTTTTCAAATAATTTACAGACTCTATGAGTTTTTTTCTCAGTCGTTCTTGTGTTTTTTTATAACATATGCTATAATTCGCTTCAATGAGTTTTTTTCTCACATCTTCGCATTTTGGAGGTTTGTATGCTGAATCAGTTTGTTTTAAGAAATTACAGATTATTTAAAAATGAAACATTGCTGGACTTTTTTCCGGCTCCTATTAATGAACACAAAGCTTCTCTGCTGACAGCGCAGGGAGACGGCGAATCTTTTCTCCCTGTTATCTCCCTTTACGGTCCAAACGGCTGCGGAAAATCTTCTATATTAGAGGCGCTCTGGAATGTATGTCGTCTGGCTGCAGGTGATTTTTCTCTTATCACCTCTTCCGGACGTTCCTACTGCCGTCTGGATAATACATGCAGAGAGCTTCCTTTAAGTTTTGACCTGCTTTTTCGCAGAAATGGTTTTCTCTTCCGTTATCAGCTTGATGTAAAACAAGGCGCTGTCCTGGAAGAAAATATGTTTTACGGCAAACCCGGTTCTGATGATGCCGGCGTTCTTTTTGCCCGCAAAGCAAATGAACTCCATATTGGAAATGAAGCCGGAAAAATGGATTTTTCCACTCTCCCGGCCGGGGTCTCTCTTTTACGCTATCTTGACCCAAAATCTTCCTCTGAATGTGCAAAAGCTGCTGCATCCTGGTTCAGCCAGGTTCTGTTTTTCCGGGAACATGACTATAAAAAAGCCCCGGATCTGCCCTCTGAAGTAGAAGAACGTCAGGTCATCTGCCGTCTGCTCCAGGCTATGGATATTGATATTTTAGATTACTCCATTACAAAAGAACAGGGCTTCGATGATCCATCCCTGATCCTGACCCATGGGAAAGCAGATGGAAATACCTTTTTTGTTTCTTTCAATGAAGAATCCACAGGCATCAGAAAGCTGCTTACCCTGATCCCGTTAGTCGTAAAAAGCCTGCGTCTGGGAAGTCTTCTATTAGCCGATGACTTAGATAACGTGCTCCATCCTCATCTGCTACGCTTTATCCTGTCTCTGTACCAGGATCATGAGAAAAATCCTCATCATGCGCAGTTAGTATTTACCAGCCATAACACAGCGATCCTTAATCCGGCTGTTATGCGAAGAGACGAGATCTGTCTGTGCTGCCGCCCGGAAGGAACGGATGCTGTTCTCTATCCACTTTCTTCTTATAAAAAAGAAAATGGCCTCATCCCAAGAAATGATGAAGCCTATGGTAAACAATATCTGGAAGGACGCTATGGTGCCAACCCCAGGATCTGATGACTAAAATTGATCTTTTTTCCATTTTCCCATTGCTTTAAACTACGTTCCACACGTTCACACACGGCCAGGACATGTTCCTGGCCTGCTCCATTTAACAGGACCAGATACTGGACCGGGCTGTAGCAGGTAAACAGATCTCCCTTTCGCAGACTCTCTCCTATGGCATTTTTTAACATCTCAGATGTCGTCTGCACCATTTCGCCTTCCAGCAATGCTCCTTTTCCATCTACAAGAGTAATGCAGAATAATGTATATTCAAAGGAAAAACGTTCTGCCATGCGGCTCACCAGACGGTAACTGTCAATAAAGGAAGGGTATGTACTGTAATAAGGTCCCTGGGTTTCTTCCCTCTCTTTTAAGGTATTTTCAATGTCCTTTAGCATATCGGAAGTGTAACGGATCTGACCGCTCATCAGGCGGAAACGCTGCAGCATGGTTTCAGAAGGCGGAAGCCCCTGTTCTTCAAAATACTGGACGACCACCTGTTTATAAACTTCCATGGCTTCCTGATACCGTTTTAAAGCGATCAGGCAGTCCAGCTTCATCATCTGGCATTCCTCATAAGGATACAGCCTGCTGGCTGCTGTACTTAAGTTTAAAAGCCTGTCATATTCCCGGTCTGCCTTTAAAAGCCGGCTTGCCAGGCGCAGGCATTTAAAATACAGCTCCTGGTATTTTACACCGATCACATTGACCCATTTTTCTCCTGTCATCTGAGAAAGGAATTCCCCGTAATACAAACTGCAGGCGTGGCACAGCTCCTCTTTTTTTCCTGTTGCAAGAGCACTTTGAGCTGCTTTTTCAAAATTTCTGGCATCAATGGAAACCGTCACATTTCCCTCATCCCACCGGTAAATACCGCCATCTGTACAGATATACTCATGCTCTGGCAGCATTTCTTTTAATAATCTGCGCAGCCTGAAAACTGCTGCCCTTAAACTGCCGGATGGATTAGCATACTCTCCATTTCCGTAAAATGCATCTAACAGCTCTTCCCTGCCCACTCCCTTCTTTCCTGCATACAAAAGGATCAGAAAAAGCTGCAGGATCTTCCCTGTAAGAGCAGTCCCTATAGGAAAAAACTCCCCTTCATATTCCACTGATATGGTTCCCATCATCCGCACAGTCAGTATTCCCTTTTTGTCCATATCATTGCCCATATCATTTCCTGCCTTTCTGTGATAAGGCGCCCTTTCTAAACGGACATGACTGCTGACGCAGGCATCACCATTCATGAAAGCCGATTGCTCCGCACCTTTGGTGCTCCCGCAATCGTCGCCAGCATTCGCAATCCGCGCTATCGCGCTCCTTGCTCATACCGGCTTGCCCGTCCGATACCCGTGAATTCGCTCATGCAAGCATGGCTCATTCGCGGCTGCCGTCCGGGACTTTCATAGTAATTAATAGCTGCGCAGCTGGTCTTCTTCCTCTTTAGCTGTCTTATCGATGGAACGGATCTCCGCCTCATATCCGTAGGTGTCATTTACTTTAATATACACCTTATCTCCTGTTTTGCGGCCCTTGATCGCCTTTCCTAAAGGAGAATCAATACTTATAAGTCCTTTCATGGAGTTTCCCCGGACTGTGGTCACTAATTTATAGCTTTCTGTTTCATCATCTTCCGGAATATATAATTCCACCCGGTCGCCCAGACCCACTTCATCTGATTTTGACTCATCTGAAACAATACGGGCTGTTTTTATCATTTTTTCCAGATAACGGATACGGCTCTCGTTACGGTTCTTGTCCTGCTTTGCTGCCTTATATTCAAAATTCTCGCTTAAATCCCCCTGGGCTCTTGCCTCCTTTACTGCCTCCAATGCTTCTTTGCGCACCACCAGCTTACGGTATTCTATTTCTTCCTGCATTTTTTTAATATCGTCTTTTGTCAGATTATCATACATAGCTTTTCTCCTTATCTGCTTCCGTCGGAGTCTTTCATAATTTCTTTATTTTCCCTTCAGGAATTTTATTTTTTCTTTATCGTCTGCTCAAACTTTGTCCACAATTTACCTGTATATTATTACTTGTAAGGTTGATGAGACCTTTTACCATACAGGAAGACACTTTTTCATACCTAAGCCGGCAGATTCCCCCCTTTTCTGCCGGCTCCCTCCATTTTATAGGGCAATAAATTTTTCTCATGGTCTTATTCATGCCCTTATTCATGCTCTCTCATGCGGCAGAACAGTTCTGATACCACCCCTTCATATTCTGCAAGGTGCTGTGCCTTGCGTATCTTCTTCATAAGCTTTTCTTCTTCCGGACAGGAATGGATCAGAAATCCCCACAGTTCTTTCATTTTAAACAATACCGGTCTGTCTCCGCTCATAACATGGGTATATCCGTCACAGAGCAGACGGTGGAATTTCTCCAGCCGGTCTGCCTTCCTGTCGGCAGACATTTTTCCAGATACTTTCTGGGATGTTCCGTCAGCGATCTCTTCCATTAAAAATGGGTTCATCATGATCCCCCGTCCCATCATTATCTTATCCAGATCCAGATACTCTTTTACAAGACGGTCATAGTCTTTCCTTCGGAAAATATCCCCATTATAGCACACAGAATGTCTGCTTTTTTCAAATCCCTCTTTAAAAGCATTCATCCGCACATTGTATTTATAAAAATCTTTTAATACTCTTGGATGGATGATAAGTTCTGTTAATGGGCACTGGTTGTACAGACCTAAAAGAGTCTGAAACTCTTCTTCACTTTCCACCCCCACGCGGGTCTTGATGGAAAAATGAAGATTTTCCCGTTCCATTCCCTCACTGACCTCTCCCAAGAACCTGGCAAGCTTTTCAGTATCTTTTAAAAATCCGGCGCCTTTTCCCTTGGCTGCCACAGTACCTGAAGGACATCCCAGGTTCAGATTAACCTCTGTATAACCATATTCCTTTAATTTTACCGCTGTATCTAAAAAATCCTCCGGATCTGATGTAAGGATCTGGGGAATGACCTCCATTCCCTGATTATGCTCTGGAAGGATGTCATTTAATTCTTTGCTGCTGAAACCGCTTTTATGCTTCGGTGCCAGAAATGGTGTAAAATACCTGTCCATAGGCTTAAAACAGCTGTTGTATGCCTGTCTGTATATGTATCCTGTGATCCCTTCCATGGGAGCCAGATAAAATTTCATATGTCCTTTATCCTCTCATTTACCCTGATGTACTATGTTCGTGTCTATTATCCGTGTTTTTGCCAGAAAATACAATACCTTATCTGCTGCACTTCGGCAACAGACAAGGTATTAAAAAGGGGAGGATAAGTATTAATATTTTCTCTTTGGTGATAATCCTATTATAACCATTCCTTCCCCGTTTATTCTCTTTTCTTCAAAAATCCGTTCTGCTTTCGCAGAATTGTTCCATCATTCATTATTTACAGTACAAAAATAAGTACAGTTGTGATCATGATCATACTGATAATAATAGAAATAGAATTTACTGCACTTGCAAGACCAATATCCCCTTTCAGGTCACCGGTAAACGCAGGTGCTGCTGCTGCAATAGGGCTGAACACCAGTACCGCCAGTGTCTGACGATATTCCAATGGAAGGGGAAGAACAAAATAAAACATCAATGATGCCACCACTGCCACACCATAACGTATGGAAAGGATCTTTCCGATCTTTCCGATCTGCTTTTTATCGCCTGAAAGCTTAAAACCAACTCCAAGCATTAACATTGCCATAAACGCATTGGCATTTCCGATCAGCTGTGCAATACTGACAGCAGGTGCTGGAAGAGAAACATGGATCAGGGAAAGGATGAGCATACCGATATATGCATCAAATGGCGCAGATTTTATCAGTGTTTTCAAAATAGGGCCCACAGAAAACCTGCTGTTTTTATCTTTTGCCATAGAAGCTACACTGTAAGCACCTCCCAGACAGATAAACGCATTTCCCGTATCAAATAAACTGGTGATGACTACACCTGTAGGACCAAAAAAACCGGCGGTAAATGGCATGGTGAAATTTCCAATATTATAACCGGACATATTCAGGATATGAAATGCCTTTTCATCCCTGTCTTTCCCTCCAAGGATCCATCCAAGGCTCATGTAGAGCACGCCGCCTGCAAATCCTACAAGACACAGCAAAAGCATGGCAGGCTGTATCTCAGCCTGTGAAAAATTTGCAATGATGGATGCAGGAAGTGTGATCTTAAGCACGATCTTTGACAATACATAAAAATCTTCTTCTTTAAAAAAGCCAGCTTTCCGCAATCCATATCCTAAAATAATAACTGCAATAAAAGAAGCTGCTTTCATCAGGATCGCTTCCATTTTTTCTGTCCTCCGTAATAACCCACCTGTATTAAACAGGCTGTATTTATGATCTTTTGCCCCCTCTGATACCGAATTGCTACGTGCTTTACACTCCCGCAATTCTAAAAACATTCGTAATCCGCTCATT
>ERZ773133.2973-NODE-2973-length-13939-cov-21.580164_pt1 | contig 13939 bp, 8 predicted proteins | sample MGYA00580861_ERZ773133 | MGnify/ENA primary metagenome ERZ773133 (study PRJEB29015, sample SAMEA2737844) | human gut metagenome | biome: human gut; feature: human-associated habitat; material: faeces | place: China | collected 2012 ...
CGGCACCGCCGCAGGAGCGTTTTCCCCTGCGGCGGCTTTGCCGTTTTTATAAGGAGTTTATATTATGGCAGAACAACTCTGGAAGGGTCGGTTTTCCAAGGCGGTGGACAGCCGCGTCAACGACTTCAACTCCTCCATCCGCTTCGACCAGCGGATGATCGCGCAGGATATGCGCGGCAGCGGCGTCCATGCCGCCATGCTGGCACGGCAGGGCATCATCTCGGAGCAGGACTGTGCGGATATCCTCAGCGGTCTGGCTTCCATCGCGGACGACCTGTCCAGCGGTGCCCTGACCATTGATCCCGCCGCCGAGGACGTGCACACCTTTGTGGAGCAGACCCTGACCGCCCGTATCGGGGATGCGGGCAAGCGGCTGCACACCGGCCGCAGCCGCAACGATCAGGTGGCGCTGGATATCCGCCTGACTTTGCGGGATTACAGCAAGACTTTGCAGGCCTACATCGTGGAGCTGGTGCGGGTGCTGTGCAAAAAGGCGGCGGAGAACACCGCCGCCGTCATGCCCGGCTACACCCACCTGCAGCGCGCCCAGCCCATCACCTTCGGCCACGCGCTGATGGCCTACGCTTCCATGCTGCTGCGCGACCTCGACCGCTTTGCGGACTCTACCGCCCGCATGGACAGCCAGTGCCCGCTGGGCTCGGGTGCACTGGCAGGCACTACCTACCCGCTGGACCGGGATTTCACCGCCGAAAAGCTGGGCTTCGCTGCCCCCTGCGCCAACAGTCTGGACGGCGTGTCCGACCGTGATTTCTGCATCGAGCTGGCAAGCGCCATTTCCATCTGCATGATGCACCTGTCCCGCCTTTCGGAAGAGATCATCCTGTGGTGCAGTTGGGAGTTCAAATTCATTGAGCTGGACGATGCCTTTACCACCGGTTCGTCCATCATGCCCCAGAAGAAGAACCCCGACGTGACCGAACTCATCCGCGGCAAGACCGGCCGGGTGTACGGCGACCTGAACACCCTGCTGGTGATGATGAAGGGCCTGCCGCTGGCCTACAACAAGGATATGCAGGAGGACAAGGAAGCCATCTTTGATGCAGTGGACACCTTGGAACTCTGCCTCAAGACCATCACCCCCATGCTGGACACCATGAAGACCCTGCCCGCCAATATGCGCCGCGCCGCCGCAAAGGGCTTTATCAACGCCACCGACTGCGCCGACTACCTGACCAAGAAAGGAATGCCCTTCCGGGACGCCTACAAGCTGACCGGCTGCATGGTGTCGGACTGCATTGCCGCCGACAAAACACTGGAAGAGCTGACCCTGACCCAGTTCCAGAGTTACAGCCCGCTGTTCGGGGCCGATATCTATGATGCCATCGACCTTGTGCACTGCTGCGAGGGACGCACCAGCTACGGCGGCCCCAGCGCCGCCAGCGTAGAAAAGCAGATCGCGCTGGCAACGGCACGGCTGGACGCATGGGAGGAGGAAAACGCATGAAGGTAAAGGTGTTTATTGATGGCTCCTCCGGCACCACCGGCCTGCGCATTGCCGACCGTCTGGCCGAACGGCCGGAGATCGAACTGCTGTCCATCTCTGCCGAAGGGCGCAAGGATGTGCACGAGCGGGCAAAGGTCATCAATTCTGCCGACCTTGCCTTCCTCTGCCTGCCGGATGCGGCTTCTAAAGAAGTCATGCCCCTGCTGCGCCCGGACGTGAAGGTGCTGGACACCTCCACCGCCTTCCGCACCGACGCCGCATGGGACTACGGCTTCCCGGAGCTGAAGGGACAGAAGGCAAAAATTCAGAACTCTTACCGCGTGGCAGTGCCCGGCTGCTATGCCAGCGGCTTTATCAGCATTGCCCGCCCGCTGGTGGAGCTGGGGCTGGTGCCGCAAAGCTATCCCTTCAGCTGCACCGGCATCTCCGGCTACTCCGGCGGCGGCAAAAAGATGATCGCGGACTACGAAAGCCCCGACCGCCCGGCGCACAGCAAGCTGGATGCGCCCAAGAGCTACGGCCTGAGCCTTGGCCATAAGCACCTGCCGGAGATGCAGAAAATCAGCGGCCTTGCGCACACGCCGATGTTCGTGCCGGTGGTGTGCGACTACTACTGCGGGATGCAGGTGCTGGTGCCGCTGGATCTTACCCTTGCGGGCACTACCGCCGAGGCAGTGGCTGCCGCCCTTGCGGATTACTACAAGGACGCCGCCACCGTGAAGGTGCACGGCCTGAACGAGCCGCTGCAGGAAAACGGCCTGTACTCCAACGCCATGGCGGGTACCGACCGCATGGAACTGTACCTGACCGTGAACGCCGCCGGAGACCAGATGATGCTGGTCTCGCTGTTTGATAATCTGGGCAAAGGCTCCTCCGGTGCCGCCGTCCAGTGCATGAACCTGATGCTGGGTCTGGAAGAGACCAAGGGCTTGGAATAAACTTGTTTTTCTTTGTGGGAAAGGAAAATCGTTATGCAGTATAAGGAAGTTGCGGGCGGCATCTGCGCGCCCAAGGGCTTTGCCGCCGCCGGTGTCCATTGCGGCATCCGGGCAAATCACAGCGAAAAATACGATCTGGCGCTCATCAAGGCCGAGGTGCGCTGCGCTGCTGCGGGCGTGTACACCACCAACAAGGTCTGCGGTGCGCCCATCAAGGTGGACCGCGCCCATCTGGCCGATGGCTATGCACAGGCCATTGTGGTAAACAGCGGCAACGCCAACACCTGCGCCGCCAACGGCGTGGCGCTGGCCGAGGAGTGCTGTGCACTGGTAGGCAAGGCGCTGAACATGGACGCAAAGGACGTTCTGCCCGCCTCCACCGGCGTCATCGGTCAGCCCATGGTCATCGACCCCTTTGCCCGGGGCATCCCGGCGGCAGCGGAAAAGCTGGCTGCCACCGCGCAAGGCAGCACGGACGCTGCCACCGCCATCATGACCACCGACACCCATAAAAAGGAGTACGCCATCCAGTTCGAGCTGGGCGGCAAGGTGTGCACCGTGGGTGCCATCGGCAAGGGCAGCGGCATGATTGCCCCCAACATGGCTACCATGCTGGCGTTCTACACCACCGACGCCGCCGTCTCGCCCGCGCTGCTGGAAAAGGCGCTCAAGACGGTAGTGCCCGGCACCTATAACCAGATGAGCGTGGATCTGGATACCTCCACCAACGATACCCTGATCATTATGGCGTCTGGTCTGGCGGGCAACCCGGAGATCTGCGAGGAGAACGCGGACTACGCCGCCTTTGTGGCAGCGCTGACCGCCATTGCAGAGCACATGTGCGCCGAGCACGCCGGAGATGGCGAGGGTGCAACCCACCTCATTACCTGCGAAGTGACCCACGCGCCCGACCTGAAGACCGCCCGCGCCGTCAGCCGCAGCGTGGTCTGCTCCAACCTGTTTAAGGCGGCGGTCTTTGGCCGCGATGCCAACTGGGGACGCATCCTGTGCGCCATCGGCTACACCCCCGGGGACTTCTCCATTGATAAGGTCTGCGTCTGGCTTTCCAGCAAGGCGGGCGAGGTGTATGTGTGCGAGAACGCCGCTTACCACCCGTACAGCGAGGACGAAGCCGCCAAGGTGCTGGCAGAGCACGATATTCTGGTCAAGGTGGATATGGGCACCGGCGAGGCAAGCGCCAAGGCGTGGGGCTGTGACCTGACCTACGACTATGTGAAGATCAACGGCGATTACAGAACCTAACAGGAGCGCGGAACAGATGAAAAACGAAGAAATGGCGCGGCTTTTTTCGGAGGCCACCCCTTATATCCAGAAATACCATGGCAGAACCATGGTCATCAAATACGGCGGCAACGCCATGATCAACGAGACGCTGAAAAACGCCGTGATGAACGACCTTGTCACCCTGACGCTGCTGGGCGTGCGGGTAGTGCTGGTGCACGGCGGCGGCCCCGCCATCAACGAGATGCTCAAGAAGGTGGGCGTGGAGAGCCACTTTGCGGGCGGTCTGCGGGTGACGGACGATGCCACCATGGAGATCGTGCAGCAGGTGCTGGCCGGTAAGGTGAACAAGGACCTTGTGGCAAAGCTGCGCGGGCGCGGCGTGGGTCTGTGCGGCATGGACGGACAGATGCTCCGCTGCACCGAGCTGGACCCCCAGCTGGGCCATGTGGGCGAGATCGTCCATGTGGACGCCACCCTGATCGAAAGCCTGCTGGACGGCGGCTTTATCCCGGTCATCGCCACCGTGGGCATGGATGACCTCGGGCAGGCGTACAACGTCAACGCGGACACCGCCGCGGCGCAGATCGCCATTGCCCTCAAGGCCGAAAAGCTGGTGTCCATGACCGATATCGCGGGTCTGCTGCGGGATAAGGAGGACGAGACCACCCTCATCCCCGAGGTGGAAGTGACCGAGATCGAGGGCTACAAGTCCGCCGGCATCATTGCGGGCGGCATGATCCCCAAGATCGGCGGCATGGCGGATGCCATCTATCAGGGCGTGCACGAAGCAGTCATCATTGATGGCCGCGTGCCGCACTCCATCCTGCTGGAACTGTTCTCCGACCGCGGCTCCGGTACCCGCTTCTACCGCCGCAGCCACCGCGAATAAAAAGATTGCGCAATCGCCGGCGGAAAGTTATAATAAAGACAACGAAACCGCTCCGCTGCTGTACGACGGTTGGCATAATGCAGATGCTATTATTTTAGCGGGCTCGCCCTCTCCGTCACCTGCGGTGACACCTCTCCCAAAGGGAGAGGCCTTGGCAAAGAGATGAAGTTTGCATGGACTGCCAAGGGCTCCCACTTTGGGGGAGCTGGCATCGCGCAGCGATGACTGAGAGGGCGAGGACGCTGCCCGTGTGCAACAATGTTCCGAGCGTCAGCCGCAAGGCTTTGCGCAAGAACTCCATGTTACAGGAGGTACACCTATGGATTCTGAAAAAGTCATCAAGCGGGACAACGAGTACGTCCTGCACACCTATAACCGCAGCCCCATCGTGCTGGAAAAGGGGCACGGGCTGTACGCCGAGGGCCCTGAGGGACAGAAGTATCTGGACTTCACCAGCGGCATCGGGGTAAACAGCCTTGGCTACTGCGACCTTGCATGGGCAGAAGCCGTGTCCCAGCAGGCACACAAGCTGCAGCACACCTCCAACCTCTACTATACTGCGCCCTGCGGCAAGCTGGCCAAAAAGCTGTGCAAGCGCACCGGCATGAGTAAGGTGTTCTTCGGCAACTCCGGCGCCGAAGCCAACGAGGGCGCTATCAAGGCCGCCCGCAAGTACAGCGTGGATCATTACGGCAAGGACCGCTACAACGTCATTACGCTGGTCAACAGCTTCCATGGCCGCACCCTTGCCACCCTGACCGCCACCGGGCAGGAGGTGTTCCACAACTACTTCGGCCCCTTCAACGAGGGCTTCCAGTACGTCCCGGCGGGGGATATCGAAGCGCTGCGGGAGCTGGTAGACCGCCACACCTGCGCCGTGATGATGGAGCTCATTCAGGGCGAAGGCGGCGTGATGGCGCTGGACCCGGAGTATGTGCAGGCCGTGCGCGCTTTGTGCGACGAAAAAGACCTTGTGCTCATCGTGGACGAAGTGCAGACCGGCGTAGGCCGCACCGGCACCTTCCTGTGCTGCGAGCACTATAACCTCAAGCCGGACATCGTCACCCTTGCCAAGGGGCTGGGCGGCGGCCTGCCCATCGGCGCGGTGCTGATGAATGAAAAGGTAGCCGAGGGCATGGGCCCCGGCACCCACGGCTCTACCTTTGGCGGCAACCCGGTGGTATGCGCCGGAGCCAACGTGGTGGTGGATCGTCTGGACCAGAGCTTCCTTGCACAGGTCAGCGAGCGCGCCGTGCAGCTGCGCACCGGCTTGGCAAAGCTGCCCCACGTCAAGAACATTTCCGGCATCGGCCTGATGGTGGGCATCGAGTTCTTTGACGTGCAGGCTGCGGATGTGCTGGCTGCCTGCCGCGAAAAAGGCTTGCTGGTGCTTACCGCAAAGACCCGGCTGCGTCTGCTGCCGCCGCTTACCGTCTCGGAACACGAGGTAGATATGGCGCTGGACGTGCTGGCCGAGGTGCTGGGCACGATGGAGCCGACCGCTCCGAAGGAGCAGGCATGAAAAATCTGCTGAAAATGAGCGACCTTTCCCCCGCTGAGCTGACCCATATTCTGGATGTGGCAGACCGGCTGAAAGCGGACTGCAAGGCAGGCCGCACCGAGCCGCTGCTGGCGGGCAAAAGCGTGGCGCTGCTGTTCTCCAAGGCATCCACCCGCACCCGCACCAGCTTTGAGGTGGGCGTGTACCAGATGGGCGGCCTTGGCAACTACATGAACACCGCCGAATTGCAGGCCGGGCGCGGCGAGCCTTTGCGGGACACCGCCCGGGTGCTGGGGCGCTACTACGACTGCGCCGTCTGGCGCACCTACCGCCAGCGGGATTTGGAAGAGCTGGCGGAGCTTTCCGGCATTCCGGTGATCAACGGCCTTACCGACTACGCCCACCCCTGTCAGGTGCTGGCTGACCTGATGACCATCCGGGAGCGCCGGGGCACGCTGGCAGGGCTGAAGCTCTGCTTTGTGGGCGATGGCAGCAACATGGCAAACAGTCTGATCGTGGGCGGTTTGCTGGCGGGGATGCAGGTATCCTGCGTCTGTCCTCCGGGCTACCGCCCGGCAGCGGATGTGCTGATGTTTGCCCACAAATACGGCAATGCCTTCCACCTGACCACCGACCCCGCCGAGGGCCTGCGGGATGCGGACATCGTAGCTACCGCCGCATGGAACACCACCGCCCCCGGCACTGCCGAGAGCGAGCAGCGTCTGCGGGATTTTGTGGGCTTCCAGCTCACCGGCCGTCTGCTGGAAAATGCAAAGCCCAACGCGCTGGTGCTGCACTGTCTGCCCGCCCACCGGGGCGAGGAGATCTCCACCGCCCTATTCGAGCAGCACGCGGACGAGATCTTTGACGAAGCGGAGAACCGTCTCCACGTCCAGAAAGCCGTGCTGGCGGTGCTGCTGGCGGGCAAGTAAAACGCTTTTGAATGCCCGCCGCGTGTGCTTTGGGCATAAAGAGCGGAAAGAATATTTTGTATTGCAGTTCCGAAACGCCTGCGGGCGTTTCGGAACTGCTTTTTTATGGGAGAGAAGCATACCCCCCCCCCGTATCGTGATTTTGCCCATAATTTTGCACCATTTTTTGGCAGGTGCTGCCCGCAAAAGCGCTTTATTTCCTTGAATTTTGGTGCTATACTCAACTTGGCATTTTTGTCCGTTCCGGCTGTTCCGTTTGGGGGTATAGCCGGACAAATCAACCGACAAAGGAGAGGATATCATGAAAAAACGCATCGTGAGCATGATACTGGCACTCAGTATGATGCTCTCCATTCTCCCTGTATCCGCATTTGCAGATGCAGGGGCAGGGCTTTCTTCCGCGGCGGCGGAAGAGACCAACAGCATCACTTACAGCTCGGAAGACGAGCATGAGGCTGTTGGTACGAACTCTGAAACAAAAAATCAGGTGGTCAAGATCAAGATCGGTACGAACGGTCTGCCCGAAGAGCAGTCCGGCACCGGCTGGAGCTACGACAGCTCCAACAAATGGCTGGCCATTGCCGGCGTTGCAAATGCAAAGACAGAGTATATTCTGGATGGCGATGCCAGCTGCAATGTGGCCATCTCGACTTCCAGCAATGAAGTATATCTGCTGGACGGCGTTGTCAATGGCCAGCTTTGGATCAAGAACCCGAATGCCTGTGTTCTGGGCGGCAGCTACGCCGAAGCAGTGCTGGAAAACGGCACCATTGACGGCGGCACCTACGGTAAGCTGACCGAGAACGGCGGCAGCGTTAAGGGCGGCTACTTCAAGGATATTTCCGGCCTGAAGTCCGCTACGCAGAAGCAGGCACACAAGCTGATCCTGCAGGAAAGCTGCACCCTGAACGGCCAGCCGGTGACCGGGGATGTGTATATGCTCAAGCTGTACAGCGATCACAGCCTGAAGCTGGAGGTGCAGTACACCCCCGGTTGCGTTGCATGGGCTGCATCGTTGACCGGCGGCAGCGTCGTCCCCCTGCCTGCGGGCGTCAGCAACGCTTCCTTGAACGGCTGTGCCACGGTTTCCATCAGTGCAAACGGTACAACGATCTCTGCCGAGGTCAGTATGTTCCCGCCGCTTTCAGAGAGCAACGCACCCATAGCACTGACTCCGATCCCGTCTATGGACAAGGAACTGAGTTTTACCGATAAGGGTACGCCCGATGTGAACGATGTGCCCCATGTGTACAGTCTGGACGAGGGCATATATCAGGTCTGCGTATACTTTGGCAAGGGCTGGACTTATACCTGCTACCCCAATGTCGCCAGTGCGACCGGACAACTGAAGCTCGGGGATCAGGGCGGTAAGGTGATCAATTTCAGCCAGCTGAGCGCAGTGCCCATCAACTGCTATGTCGAGCTTTCGAATGCTACCGTGACCGGCGGCATCATCCGTCAGGCTGACTTCAAAGATGTCACGATCGAGGGCGGCACCTTTGATTACCTCTCCTGCATGGGCAAGTGCACCATTTCCAAGGCAGTGGCCCAGAACTTCAGCTTTGACAGGTTTGGCGACCTTGCCATTTCCGACACCGTTCTGTGCAAGCTGTCTGGCAACGGCATAGAGAATGCGCTTGCCGATGGCCAGCAGCTCAGCACGCTGACCGTGCGCAACGGCGGTGGTGTGACTGCGATCAACGGCAGAGACCTGCCCCTTTCTGTCAATACCATCTATCTGGTGGGCAATGCCAGCGCAGAGCTTACCCTGAACACCGATGTGCTGAGCATCAACGATGCACCGGTCAGCAGCTACAACGCCAACACCTCTGCCGACGGCAAGGTGCTGCGCATTACCGGCAAGAATGACGGCGCAGAGATCTTTGTGAATAAGTCCACCGATCCAAGCGACCTCAAGCCCCTGCGCATTACCGAAGAGGGTCTGCCCGACCTGACCGGCGTGACCGGTGTGCCGGTGAGCGGCGAGGGCATGACGGCTAACCTCTATGAGGGCTTGGGCTGGAAGTACGCCACCATGAAAGAGAACGGAAGGACACGCGCGGCGCTTTACATCACCACCCCGGACGGCAACCCGGTGGATCTTGCTTCGGGTGCCATCAACCCCTACCATAAGGCCATTGCCGTGGAGCAGATCACTTTTGCAAATGTGACCGTCACCGGCATCGTGGCAGAGGGCTCTGTTGGTGCGGAGAACACCATCATTCAGGACGGCACCTTCCAGAAGGATGTCTACGCGGATGACAACAGCACCATCGCAGGCGGCACTTTCCAAGATGTCGTCCGCGCTTATGGTACGATCACCGGCGGCGCATTCAACGCTGTGGTCCAGCTGAACCAGAACAGCGAGGTCACCGGCGGTGTGTTCCACGATATCCAGCTGCCGAGCTATGCCACGGAGAAAACGGTCATCCAGAATGCCATGATCCTTGGCAGCCTGAAAACGGACGGCGACAGCAAGGCTGCTGTTTCCAATACGGTGAGCTGCGGCTATATTGAAAGCAAATACCTCGCCGCCGGTCAGCAGCAGAGCAAGCTGATGATGACGGACGGCACTGTGGAACGCCTCAACGACTATGCCGCAGCAACAGACGCGGTTTACCTTATCGGTAATGTCAAGGCAGAGATCCGCTTCAGCAATACAGTCACGAACATCAACGGTGCGGAAGCCAGCAATTACAACGAGGGCACCTCTGCCATTGACCGCTCGCTGACTATCACCGCCAAGAATGACGGCGAGCCTATTGTGGTGAACATGGCCGCCACCGGAAAGCTGCCCTTCTCTTCCCTGAGCAAGAGCGACTTTGACATCGACTGGAGCACGCTCGTCCCGGGCATTACCTGCAAAAAGGATGGCGTGGGCAAATTGAGCCTCGTCTATGTGCGCACCTCCGACAACAAGGTGTTTGCAACCTACCCGCCGTATGACGAGTACGGCGTCTACAAGCAGCGCATCGTAGCGCAAGAGGGCGACAAGTACACAGAAGGCTCGCTTGATATCGGCGAGGTGGTACGCAAATATACCCCGAGCAGAGCCGACTTTGCGTATGACTCCAAGACCCAAACTGCAACCTATAACGGCAAGATGTATTTTGACGATGCCCCGCTGTATTCTATCCAGTATGTCTCGGAGGATGGCTCGTTCCCGTCTGTGACGAAGCCCACCAAGGCAGGCACTTACAGCGTTTACATCGTGGTGAATGATAGTGACCACTACGTTGGCAACCAGTACGAAGTGGGCACCTATACTGTGTCTGAGTCGAAGTACACCCTGACCGTGGACGACAAGTCTACCGAGCACGTTGCAGGTGAGAAGCTCAGCTTCACCGCAGACGAGAAGGACGGTTACACCTTCACCGGTTGGAAAGTGACCGGTCTGCCCACTGACGTGGACACCACTAAGGCGACCATCTCCTTCACGATGCCCGCAAATAACGTCACGCTGAAGGCACAGTACACCGAGAACGCTCCCAAGACCTATAAACTCGATGTCTCCGGTGCACAGGTCACCCTGAAGGATGGCAGCGATGTTGCCGACCTGACAGCTGTGTCCGTGGGTACAGAACTCAAGGCTACCGCAGACGAGGACACCGAGACCAGCGTGTTCAAGAACTGGAGCTGCACCGGTCTGGACCTGACCGAGGAGCAGAGCACCGCACGCGTGGTGTACTTCACCATGCCCGACCATGATGTGAACCTGAAGGCGGAGTTCGTTACTCCTACGAATAAACTCGAGGTCACCGATGCACAGGTCACTTTGAAGGACGGCGGCGCTGTTGCCGACCTGACAGCTGTGCCTGTGGGTACAGAGCTCGTTGCCACCGCACCCGAGAAGGACGGTTACACCTTCACCGGTTGGGAAGTGACCGGTCTGCCCGCTGACGTGGACACCACTAAGGCGACCATCTCCTTCACGATGCCCGCAAACAAGGTCACACTGAAAGCACAGTACACCGAGAACGCTCCCAAGACCTATAAACTCGATGTCACCGATGCAAAGGTCACCCTGAAGGACGGCGGCGATGTTGCCGACCTGACAGCTGTGCCTGTGGGTACAGAGCTCGTTGCCACCGCAGACGAGAAGGACGGTTACACCTTCACCGGTTGGGAAGTGACCGGTCTGCCCACTGACGTGGACACCACCAAGGCGACTATCTCCTTCACGATGCCCGCAAACAAGGTCACACTGAAAGCACAGTACACCGAGAACGCTCCCAAGACCTATAAACTCGATGTCTCCGATGCAACGGTCACCCTGAAGGATGGCAGCGCTGTTGCCGACCTGAAGGCTGTGCCTGTGGGTACAGAGCTCGTTGCCACCGCACCCGAGAAGGACGGTTACACCTTCACCGGTTGGGAAGTGACCGGTCTGCCCGCTGACGTGGACACCACCAAGGCGACCATCTCCTTCACGATGCCCGCAAACAAGGTCACACTGAAGGCACAGTACACCGAGAACGCTCCCAAGACCTATAAACTCGATGTCTCCGGTGCACAGGTCACCCTGAAGGATGGCAGCGATGTTGCCGACCTGACAGCTGTGTCCGTGGGTACAGAACTCAAGGCTACCGCAGACGAGGACACCGAGACCAGCGTGTTCAAGAACTGGAGCTGCACCGGTCTGGAGCTGACCGAGGAGCAGAGCACTGCCCATGTGCTGGAGTTCAAGATGCCCGCTCAGGATGTGAAACTGACTGCTGTGTTTGAAGTTCCTGCTACTCCCGATCCGGATCCCACTCCCGATCCTAAGCCGGACCCGGACCCCGATCCGGAGCCTACTCCCGATCCTAAGCCGGACCCGAACCCCGATCCGGATCCCACTCCTGATCCTAAGCCGGACCCGACTCCCGATCCGGAGCCTACTCCCGATCCTAAGCCGAACCCGAACCCCGACCCCACCCCCGCACCCGGCGGTGACAGTGACGGCGGCGGTGCTATCGTAATGGTGGCCGCTGTGGGCAGCGCAGCCATTGGCGCAGGTGCCTACATTGTTGGCACTACCGCCTACCTGAAGAGCGTCCTGCCCGAGGGCATGGCCATCCCCGCTAACCGCCAGCAGCTGGCAGTTGCACTGTGGACCGCCGCAGGCAAGCCCGCTACCCAGAGCACTGCACTGTTCAACGATGTGGCAGCAGATGCCGCAGAGCTGCAGGCCATTCGCTGGGTCGTGGAGACCGGCCTGATGACCGCACAGGACGGCAACTTCAAGCCCGGCAGCCGCGTGGGCCGCTTGGAGGTCATCCGCACTTGGAAGACCTACCAGCAGCGCGGCTAAAACCGCTGCCCCTTAACCCCTTATAACCCCGCAGGGACTGCTGCACAGCGCTGTGCGGCAGTCCCTTTTTTGCGCCCCAAAAGGGTGCGCAAGGGCTTTTTTGGGGTTTTTCAGGGCGATTCGATGCATTTCAGGGGCCATTCACGCAGAATTGCTCTACTTTTGCCGCCGTTCGTGGTATACTACAGGCACAGAGCAGTGCTCTGTTCAATATGCCATTCCCGTAATTCCTATAGAGCAGAAAACCGTCCGGTAACCGCAAACCGGGCGGTTTTCTGTTTTTTGCGGGTGCGTGTGGTGCACCGGGTCGTTTCAGCGCATTTGCGGGGCGATTCGTGCCCAAAACCGTCCAAAGCGGGCAAAACGTGGTACACTGGGTACAACAAAAGCGCCCGGCTTGGAGGGCGCTTGAGAAGGAGAGAATCTTATGCAAAAACGGCTCATCAGTATGGTTCTGGCGCTGAGCATGGCACTGACCGCAATGCCGCTGCCCACCCTTGCCCAGAGCGCCCCGCCCGACACCGCCAGCGCCGCCGCACTGGCAGAGGAAAACGGCGAGATCACCAATATCTATACAAGCAATTCCTCCGGCAAGCCCATCGGCGATCTGGGCGACAGTGGAGACAGCTGGTCCTACGATGAGGCCAGCAATACGCTCACCCTGAAAAAAGGTACCTTCTGCCTCCGTAATTACGGCTATGACAGCTACAATAATTGCATCAAATGGAACGTGAAGATCGAGCCCGGTGCCACCCTGCAGGAGGCGCGGATCGGCTCGGAATACCATAACGGCTACACCGTGACCAACGCAGGCACTATCTCCGGCGGCACCTTCTACGGCAAGGTGATCTGTGAAGCCGGGGCTGTCATCAGCGGCGGCACCTTTAAGGGAGCTGCCAGAGTTGATGCTGCAGGCGGCGAGGTCACCATTGAAGATGGCACCTTTGAAGAGGTTAGTTATACCAGCGGCATGACCGTTAAAGCAGCGGGTACCCTTACCATCAACGGCGGCACCTTTAAGGGCAAGCGCATCTGCTCCGTGGATATCAACAATTGTGAAAGGATCGTTATCAACGGAGGCAGCTTTGAAAGCTCGCTCACGGATCTTGAAAGGACAACGGAAACCATCATCAATGGCGGTCTGTTCAACGACAAGCTGTATGTTGCAGGAGATAAATGTACCGTCAACGGCGGTCTGTTCACCACTGAAGATGACCCGCTGCCCGAGGATGCAGCCGTCAACGGCGGCTATTTCACGGCAAAACGCACTGGTCTCGTGAAGATCGATGCAACCAATGCTCCGGTGTATGCCCCTGTCGCGGTGGCAGCGGACGGCACGGTGACCGAGTGGTCGGCAGATGCCTATGACACCCTCTATGTTGTCTCCGGCAAACCGGTGACCCTGAGACCTACCTACAAGCTGAAGAGTGTCGTCAGCGGCGGCGAGGAGCTGAACTATAACGACGGGAACGGCGCAGTCAGCTTTACTGTGGGCGCTGAAGCTGTCCAGCTCAACAGCGTTATTTGGAAAGAGCTGGTCATTGAAGCGGACGGCTTCCCCAAGGGCACGGACGGCGGTGTCTACGGCGCAAAGGGCAACGGCTGGTCCTTTGACCCGGCGCACAAGCACGCAGAACTGTTTACAAACGATGTCCCCACCCTGACCATCGAGAAGG
>ERZ773133.2993-NODE-2993-length-13825-cov-3.133188_pt1 | contig 13825 bp, 12 predicted proteins | sample MGYA00580861_ERZ773133 | MGnify/ENA primary metagenome ERZ773133 (study PRJEB29015, sample SAMEA2737844) | human gut metagenome | biome: human gut; feature: human-associated habitat; material: faeces | place: China | collected 2012 ...
CCGATTCCCCAAAGGGCCTCTTGGGCGAAGGTCGCTACACACATCAGCAAAGCGGCAGCTAAAATTGTAAATCTTTTCATGATAGTATATATTATAAGGTATTAGCCATGTTATTTCTTCACCGTTTTATCCGGGCAATGTTCACGGATATAATTTATTATCAGGAAACAGGCAGGTTCGAGCACTGTGCCATGATTGAAGCCTTGCAATTCATATAAAACGACTTGCTTATTTCCGATATTCTTCAATACGGAAGCGAGCAGGGCATTCTCTTCCCAACGGTCCGCCATTTCCAGATTGCGGTCACCGGTAATCAGTATAATAGGAGACGTATCCTTACGCACACGATTCACCGGAGCATACTTGTCTATAACAGGAATGCCATTCGGCAATCCGCGCTCCTTACGAATGGTAAAATGAGTAACTGTTTGTCCGCTCACCGGGAGGTAAGCTGCCACTTTATCAGCATCTGCACCGTAAACTTCCATGTATTTCTTGTCCATAGCCAGCATCAGTGAAAGATAACCTCCGGCAGAATGACCGGAAACAAATATCTTGCCTTTACTACCGCCATATTGTTCTATATGGTTAAACACCCATGCCACAGCAGCAGCGGCATCTTCAATATAAGTAGGATTCTTGGCTTTAGGGCTCAGGCGATAGTTCACCGCCACAACAGCAACTCCTCTGTTCGTGAGTTCCTGGGGAATATGCTTATTACCTCCTTCCAGTCCACCGCCATGAAACCAGACAATAGTTGGAAAATCTTTCTTGTCAGCCGGATAGTAAACATCCAGTTTACAGCGTTCTTTCCGGTAAGCATCCATCTCGGAGCCGGAAATGTAGGGCAGGTCTTTTTCTGTTTTATACAAGTCCTGTGCATGCAAGGTAATCATGCAGAATAATAGCAACAGAAAGGTAGCTTTTCTCTTCATGGTATTTTTCATCTAAAGTTTTTCTGTTGCAATATTAGACAAATAATCCCAAAGGGCCGCTTCTTAGTTGTTGAAAAATCTATTGGTATGTTCAATTTTAATCGTCACATATCTGAGCAGTCTTAATTACCTACAGGTTGTTGACAAACTACTACGCAGTAGTTGACAAACTACTTATAAGTAATTGAACAACTACTTACTGATAGTTTTATCACTTAATCATACGATTTATTATAAGCCTCATTATACTCCATTACCCTTTTTAACGGTGCTAACAAACGTTCCAACAAATTCCTATCAGCGAGAATAATATCTACCGTACCTTTAAGCTCCTGCGAAACGGGAAGTTGCCTACCATAATTAGTCTTTAATCCATCCGGTAAACAGATTTCTACTATATACACATCTTCTTCAGTCGGAGCAGGTGAAATACTTTTCACCAGACCTTTGACATAGCCGAACTCTTGATCGGGATAATTATTCAAACGTATATGTACCCGTTGTCCGATATGTACTTTTCCCGAACCTTGTAAAGGAAGTAACGCCTTACCTAATACATTCGAACTATCCGATGGTTGAATAACAAAAACAGTTTCACCCAATTTTACATTCTGATTACGACTCCACACTTTCATAAAACTAACTTTACCACTAACAGGACTCTTTAGTAAATAGGAATACTCCCAGGCGCTCAACTGAGATGCTAATTGTTCTACTGAATTTTTCAGTTTAGTACGATGAGTTTGCTCCTCATCATAGGCCTGCTTACGTATATCAATCAAATTCTCTTCATGCTGTACTAACTGCATTTCGGCTTGTAACAAACTCATCCGTGCACTTTCTTCTAAACGAAGACTTTGCAGATATTTACTACCCGATTCTTCGAACTCGGTAACAATCATTGCATTACGGGCATACAAAGTAGAATCACGATTATACATATTCTGTGCTAAATTTACATCTTTCTTAATCAACTCATACTCTTGCTCTGCCACATGGAGATATGTACGTTGTCCTTTTAATTGTTTTTCTTGTACCCATAACTTCTTTGTATAATAATCCTGTTTCATGAAAAGCGCATACTCAGAAAGTGCAGTGATAAAAATAGCAAAAGCAGATTGTAACTCTCCCAATTGTAACCGTTTATCCGCAAAGATTTCCATTCCTTTCTTCCAAGTATAATTAGTTCTCCCCCATTCTTGCATCTGTTCGGACAACCAGCGTACATCTTCCAAAACAGCTGCATTATTAATTACTCCCAAGTTCGCACCCTCACCGACCAAACTTCCATTCTTTACATAAAGTGTATCCAGTTTTCCAGCAACATGAGCCAAAACAGAAGCAGGGGGTTCTTCTGTTGCAAGAGTTACCTCTGCCACCAAAGTATCCGGATATTTAAATATCCAGCACCCTACCAGTACAGCCAGCAGGATCAAAAACAAGACAGTAAGCCCCCACCTTACCACCCAAGGTGAAATGTGATTCATTACTTCTTGCACTTCTTCGCTGCGCAACTCTATATCTTTATATTTCTTCTCCTCCATCAATTTCCTAACTCCAATTGATTCCTTACCAACTGATAGTACAACCCTCTCCGTTCAGTTAGCTCCTTATGCGTGCCTTCTTCCGCTATACGCCCTTTGTCAAGTACCACAATCTTATCCGCATTCGTCACCGTACTCAAACGATGTGCCACGACCACCACTGTCTTCCCTTTATAAAAAGCCCGCAAATGTTCCATTATTTCTTTCTCATTATTAGCATCCAGCGCATTGGTAGCCTCATCGAAGAAAAGATATTCCGGATTCTTATACACAGCACGTGCTATCAAAATACGCTGCCGTTGTCCTTGGCTGATACCATTCCCCTCCATGCCTATCTTTGTATTGTAGCCTAACGGAAGGGAATCTATAAAATCCCGGATATTAGCCACCATCACAGCATGGCGAAGTCGTTCCAAATCAATTTGCTCTTCACCTACAGCAATATTTTGTGCTATAGTTTCCGAGAAGATAAAGCCGTCTTGCATCACTGCCCCTGTCTTGGCACGCCAAAGATGCGGATTAATACTTTCCAGTGATGTATCATTCACCTTTATAACTCCCTTATTCGGTAAATAGAAACCAAGCATCAATTTTATCAATGTTGTTTTGCCACTGCCGCTTGCTCCTACAATAGCAGTTACCTTCCGTTCAGGGATAAACAAGGAAATACCATCTAACACATAATCCCGGTTTGCACCATCGTAACTAAAAGAAACATTCTCTACCTTCAAATCACGTTTTTCCGGAAGAATAGAAAGTTTAGAAGCAATATCCTGCTCTTCATCCGGCTTTCCATGCACTTCATTCAGTCGTTCCAAACTTATCTTAGCATCCTGAAATTGCTGTGCAAAGCCGATAAAAGAAGAAACCGGAGCACTTAATTGACCAATAATATAAGTAAGAGACATCATCATGCCCAAAGTCATCTGCCCCTCCACAACAGCCTTTGCTGCAATAAATGAAATTATGATATTTGTAGTTTGATTAAAAAATACCGATCCCACTTGTTGTACCTGTCCTAAAGCCAAACCTTTTACACTAATCTTAAACAGTTTCACCTGAATACGCTCCCATTGCCAGCGTTTCTGCGTTTCACAATTATTCAACTTAATTTCCTGCATAGCAGACACCATCTGTATCAAATTGCTTTCCTCATTTGCTGACTGTTCAAAGCGTTTAACATCTAGTTCACGGCGATATTTCATAAATAAAAGAACCCACCCTACATACAAAATATTTCCTATAAAAAATATCATCAGTATATCCCAATTATAATAAGCTAACACAATAGAAAAAACAAAGAAAGTAATGAATGAAAATACCGTAGAAATAGATGATCCCATAAGGAATGCTCTGATACGTCCATGATCTCTGATACGCTGCATTATATCCCCCAAGAGCTTCGTATCAAAAAAATGTAGTGGCAATCTCATTAGTTTTATCAGAAAATCGGAGATCAGAGTTATAGAGATACGCGCATTGACATGGAGCAATATCCAACTACGGATAAACTCTACAGAGAGTTGAGAGATAAAAAGAACTATTTGTGCTATTAAGATTAAGGTTATAAAGCCTAAATTTCCATCACGAATCCCCACATCTACCAAGGACTGAGTTAAAAAGGGAAAGATAAGTTGCAATAATGAGCCTGTCAGCATTCCCAATACTAACTGCAATAATTGTTTCTTGTAGGGAGTGAGATATTTTATAAAGAAAACCAATTTGTGTCCTTCTTCAACTTCAGATTCATCCCCAAACTCATAAAACCGTGTTCCCGGCTCTAAAGCTAATACAATTCCAAGCTCTCTTGATTCTGATTTTACAAACAGCCAACATCGTTTAATTTCCTCTTCTGAATAAACAAGCAAGCTATTAGCGGGATCTGCTATTTGAAAATAATATCTACCTCTTCGCTTCTTTACGCCATAACATACTACAAAATGGTTTTGATTCCAATATAAAATACAAGGCAACGGAACATCTTTTTCCAATTGTTCCAATGTAATACGCAGACCAGTTGTTCGGAATCCAATAGATTCAGCTGCATCACTAAGTCCCATTAATGAAACACCTTCTCTTGAAATATAAGAATGTTCACGAAGAGTTTGTAATGAATACTTCTTTCCATAAAACTTCGCAATCATGCGTAAACACGCAGGACCACAATCCATTTTGTCTAACTGCTTATAATGTGGAAAGATATTCATACTGTTTATTCTGCGCTTATACAACTTATATCAACAGAAAAAACATTTTCTGGCTGTATAGAAGAATCTGGGTCCTGCTGAGAACCACCCACAATATAAAGTTTTCCATCTGCATAAAATAATTCAGAATTATCCGTTCCTTCCGTAAAATAATAAGCATTCACCATATTCGTTCTGATATTATAAGTCTGCAATGTTGTGTTCTCATAAATATAAATAAGATTTTCGTTAACAGTAACTCCCGGACAAGATACTCCCTCCTTTAAATCACATAAATCGTTCCATTTTTCTAATTGTAAATCATAGCTTCTCACCTTCCATTTTGAAGCTATACTCTGACCACCAAAGAAATAAACAACATGCCCGATTAGAACACATTTCATAAAGTCTCTTCTTTCTTTCGGAATAATTATTCCCGTATCATACCACACTCCAGTTTTAAGGTCAAGCATATGCACTTTACTGGAAAACTTATTCTTTTTTACAGTCCCCCCCATCACATACAGGCAATCATCATAAATAAATGTTGCGGGGTCTACCGCTTGATGGGGATTAACCCAATCAACATACAGCGTATCTTTATCCAGATCATAGATCTCAATCTGAGGTACTGTATATTCCAGCTTATGATTGATAGAATTATACTTCCCCCCTATTACAAACACCTTTCCTTTATAATAATGCGCTCTATGCCCAGTACGTCGAGTAAACTTCTGCAAACTTTCTGTCCAAGTATCAGAAGCAATATCATAAATAAGCATTTTCTTCGAAAGAAATCCACTGACAGTAGGAGTAATTTCATCTCCAGATATGATATATATCTTGTTATCTTGGACAAATGAACCAGAAGAGCAAACAGCTTTAGGCAAATCTTTCAAAGGTGCGTAATCCAAAAAGATACGTCCACGTTCTCCTTTTATACTTACTTCTGGCAATTGTTGAGAATAAGAATACATTAGCACCTGATATCCTAAGTATTGCAAGTCTTTAAGAGTGAGTTTAAGAGAAAGGTATCCTACATACGAGAAAACAATTGTATCATTTTCAACAAATTTTTCTATATCTATAACGCTAAAATGTCCAGTTTCGTCTGTTACGCCTATTCCGACAGAATCCTTTTGCATATATATATTCACTCCAAATAATGGATAATTACTTTTTCCATCAATAACCTCCCCTTGAGTTTGAGACTTTAAAGAAAAAGTACAAATCGCTATTAAAAACAAAAAAACATATATCCTCATATTTGTAGATATTAAATACAAAAGTTGGGAAAAGAATAAAGATCCTTTTCCCAACTAATCAAACAATTATGTTGGATCCATTACACGACAATCTTCATTAGTATCATTGCAACCAAAATCACAACCATAGTCGAAACAATCCCAACAATCAATGACACAATCCGGCTCACAATATGAATCACAGCGATCCGGACAAGTATATCTCGGACACACCTGTTTTTTGGGACAAGTTGCACCAGCTTTTATAGACTTTAATTCGTCCGACTCCAGCCTTTGCAACCTTTCATCCAAATTCATTTCTACATTAAATTCTGTCCGAGTAGAATTTAAAGAAATCATTTCTACATTTTTTCCCATAAGTCTATTTTTTAATAAAACTCCTGTATATAATTCTCAAAAACATCTCTCACTTGATCATATGCTCCATTTTTATATGGCATACACTCTATTAATTTTTCATACAATACATTATCATCTCTCTTTATTACCATATATGGATTACGCCCTTCTTGTTTCTGCACTATTCTATCAGCATGAAAATTCAAGTAGAATATAAAAATTATCTTGTCTATTACAGCATACGTTCTTTTTTTTACATTTATATGCGAAACTGGTTTAATTTGTAATTGACGATCAATACTTGCTTTTAGCTCATCTATAAGAACATATCTCAATATCCTACGTCTTTCAACAAGATTCTTAACTATCTTTTGCAAATCAGTAATAAACCCCTTATCATCATATATGATAAATACACCTGAAATGAATGATATTGGCATATTATTATAATTATATAAATATTTTTGCTCTTTCTGAAGCAGCATATTTTTACTAAATCCCAAAATACTAATTTTGAATCCTTTATAGAAAAAAGATACTAAGAAACTTTTCTGGTAATCTTCTCGTTGGAATAAAATATCAATATCACTATCAGCCTTATATGTTCCGGAAGCAACAGATCCACCTACACCAATAGAAGCGTCTGGATAAGCTTTATGCAAATAATTAACTATTTCATTTAATATCACTTTCTGCATCATCTCACCTCCATCAACATTATAGTTTTTGCATATTTCTCCATATACAGTTCCCGCATATTTTCAAATAGAACCTTACATTTTTGCATTTTTTCCAGCGAAAAATCAGTTAATAAGAATTCTCTTAACTCACAAACATAAGGCTTCAATAAAACGTTATCAATATTCAATGTACAAAATAAGATTATCTCTGCTTCTATAATACCTAAACGAAAGTTTATCTCAGCACTTTCTAAACTTTCAAGCAAATTAAAAATACCCGAAGTTATTGAAAAATACTCAATAGGAGAAAAATTAATACTCCTATATCCTTCATCTTCCAACAAGTGTTTTATCATTATTGCATCTTCAGTTTTCATCAATCCCTCTCTGTATTTTCTTATTATAAATTTGTTGCATGCCATATTTAAACAAGCGAGGATAATCATTGCATTCGCCCGATTGTACTTTACCTGTTACACGAAAAGCATTAGCTAAACAGCCACCACCACAGAAAAATACATATTTACAATTCACACATTTATGCTCACTGACCCTTGAATTAAACCATTTATCAGCAAACTCATTTTCCAAAATAAAATTAGGTATATAGCGTCCAACCCTGTGTTCTCTCTGCCCCACAACGTCCCAACACGAATAAATATCACCAAGTGGATCAAATATTATACTGCCAGTCTGAGCTCCACAAAAGCAACTTTTATGATTTACAGATTTTCCCAAAAGCAATCCATTTAAAACAGATTGTACATCAAGATCTTGGCATACAAAACGCTCTTCACTTTTTCCACCCAATTCTTTTTCACAGAACGTACGATAGAATTCACTTTGAGTAAACATCTCTTTTGGGAAATTTCCTTTTTTGTTTACAGTTGGAACTTCTTTCCGCAGAAGAGCGCAATAAGGTTTAAAATTCTTATATTGAAACCAGCCTCTCTCCCTAAAATAGACCAACAATTCATCAATACGTTCCATTGTGCAAGGATCCGTATTAATACGAATTGATATAGGAATTCCAATTTTCAACAAGCTATCTACATTTGATGCAATTCTAGTAAATGAATCTTTATTCTTGTAATGAGGCTTCCTCTCATTGTGTATATCCTCTACTCCATCTATCGTTATTTGAAAAGAAAATATCTTAGAATTCTCTCTTAAAAAATCTAAATACTTGTCCAAATCATATCCATTAGACGTTACAGAAAACACATACCCTAAATCCTTACCTTTTTGCACAATATACTCAAGCATTTCATAATTTTCTGCAAGAAAAGGCTCTCCGCCATACAGATGTATGACTTTTATTCCTGTTCTGTCCTTATCTTTTTCTATAATAATTTCATAGGCCTTATCCACTTGTTCTTTAGTTATCCTATTTTTAGGTAAACATGCACATCCATTTAAAATAGGATCCTCATAACAATAAACACATCTAAGATTACAGTCATACGAAATTATAAAATGAAAACCAAAATTTTTCAAACGAATTTCATCATATATCTTATTCAAAAATCGTTTTACTAATTCCCTTTCATCCTCTTCTGATAAGGAGGTAATATACCCTCGCTTAATAAGTTTTTCTTTCGTTTCCTCAGAAATACCACATTTTTCGTCTTGCGTCTTAAGATACTGATACACATTCTGATTCACAATGTCAAAAGCATGAGTATAGCTATTTAATAAGGCATAACGTCCGTCCTTATCATCTACTTTTACTACTATATTGTACGATGAAGATCTCATAATCTTTATTATAATTTAAAGTAAGCAAAGGCATAAGCCCCATTTTCTCCTTTTATCTCAAGTAAACAACACCCTGACAATCTTTGTGGAAGTTGAATACTTTTAAAAGTCTGAGACTCAATATTCTCATATGAAGAGTAAACTGTTACTCCATCTTGAGAGATAACGATCTCTACTTTCCCTATAGATTCATAGAACTCTAATCCTAATATTTGTACATCATTCAAAAATGCAGAAATAGGAATTGGTATGGAAATTGAACGGTTTCCCTTCTTAGGACCATTCGGTTTAAAAGGTACGTCATTAACAGACAACTTTATTTCCATTCTGTCTAAAAAAGCATTTGGATTGGCTCTTATTTCACCTATTGATAATAGATAAAATGAAAAAATAAAATAAAGAATAAATCTTGTTTTCATGTATTAGTGTTTTTATTGCAACAAAGGTAGTGCGACGAGTTCAAAATACAAAAAAAACAATGGGACACAATCGACCTAACATTATCTACTAGGAATAAGCAAGTTACGCAATATTTCAAGTATTCAACAGGACATTTTACGAGGATAGATTGCTAAGAAAACATCCAAATTAGTCTTACTATCTAAACCTATTTTACTTTTTAACCGTTGCTTTCTCTTTCTGACAGCTTCTGGTTCACTATCAAAGACAATCACCAGTTCCTCTAAAGAAAAACCCAATTTTATAAAAATAGCTAATAATAGATTAGCTTCTTTTAAGGCATATTCTTCACATAGCCGAGTAACAAAACTTCCAAATAATGAATCAATATAACCAAAGAGTTGCATTTTCTCTGCTGAAGTCATATTCTCCACAATCAATAGTCCCCCCTTCAATTGCCTCAAAACACTTATTCCATCTGCATAAGAATTTTCCCGGATTTCCCGGTTCTTATCAATCAAGAATTGCATTTCCTGCTCAAGTTTCTCAATCTGCTCTTTAAAAGAATCCGCTGCCTCGATTTTTTTTTGCTTCAATTCTTCTATTTGGCAAATGTATTGTCCGATTAGTTGCTCGTTGGCATTAATAATTTCCTTATTTTTTCTAGAATAATCCTGCATGCACTTTTCATAAGCATTCCTATAACGCATTTTCATTTTCCGATAGAAAAATATGCCACTCCAAGCTAAAATAATGAATAGAGCTACTCCTCCCAGCAACTGTATTAGCATTTCTTGTCGAAGCAGTTTCTTCTCCAATTGTAATTTCTCCGTCTCATACTTTTGTTGTAATTTCAAAATTTCACCTCGCAAATCCTCTTTTTGAGCTATTTGTAGCAATGAATCCGAAGCCTCTTTATAATAGAGAGCTTTTTCATATCGAGCATTTAACTTCTCTAACCGATATAAGCAATTATAAGTAGTAGATAATGCAAATGTATCCTTTGACAGCAGTATACTATTAAAACATTCCTCCGCTTTGTCCAACTGTTCAAGCGTCATATAAGTATCTCCCAACGACAATTTATAATAAGCCGATAAATCTCCAATTCGTTCATGCTTGATAGCTATTAAGTAATAATTCGCAGCTTCTAAATAATTCTTTTGATTACTTTCTATTACTCCGCATAACTGCATCAATGAAGGGAAAACAGGAGAAGTGCTATCACCTCTCAACAAAGAAATCGCCTCAGTCACATACCAAGTAACACTATCATTATTATTTTTACGTTCATAAATCCAAGCTAAATTCCTATAGATATAAGCTATACCCAATGAATCACCAACTTTTTTATAATAGTCTACAGATCTTCTATAATTCTCGAGTGCCATATCATACATGTTCCGATCTTCATTCAAATAGCCAACATATTCCTGTATTAATGCTTTCAATCTATACTCATTTGTGTGTTCTAATTTTTCTTGCGCACCCAAAAAAGATTTCATAGCCACCTCTTCATCTTTTTGTAGAGCCGCTACTTTACCATAATAAAACAGTGCCTTCCCCGCTCTTATTCTATCATCACTATTTCGATAAAAATCAACTGCAAGCTCTATCAATGAGTCCGACTGCAAACTATCCAAATAATTCTTATCACGCGCCTGTGTCAACAATAGTGCATAATCTGCTCGTTGCTTTCCACTAAGCTTCTCAGGGTGCTGTATCCGATTTAACAACAATAATGCACTATCAGGACATATTTCCATATATCGCTCCACTCTATCAAAAATATCAGATGCAATTTCTTGAGTACAAGAAAAAAACAAACCATAGATAAAGCAAATCCAAACTAATAGTATTTTCTTCATATTCTCTATTGACTATTTTTCATGTCTTATCATCATAAAACTATATCCGTATCATACTTATTCTGGACTTATATGACTTACATCAACAGAGAAAACATTCTCCGGTTCCACAGTAGGTTCCTGATACTCTATGTCTGAAGATTCCTGATACTTAGGAATTGAGGATTGCTGACGGCCACCTACAATATAAAGCTTTCCTCCATTATAGAACAATCCGGAATCTTCCAGTCCTTCCTTAAGATAATAAGCATTCACTAAATGCGTTCTGATATTATAAGTTTGCAAGATTGCGTTTTCATAAATATAAATAAGATCTTCATTAATAGCAACTCCCGGACAACATACGTTTACCTTCAAGTCACACAAATCGCTCCATTCATCTGTCTGTAAATCGTAACTCCTGACTTTCCACATTGAAGCCATGTTTTGGCCACCAAAGAAATATACAACATGTCCTTTCAGCACACACTTCATAAAGTCCCTTCTTTCTTTCGGAATAACGATTCCGGTATCATACCATACTCCGGATTTAAGGTCAAGCGTATGTACTTGGCTAGAATACACGTCTTTTTTCACAGTACTACCCATCACATATAAGCAATCGTCATAAATAAATGTTGCCGGATCTACCGCTTTATGAGGATTAACCCAATCGACATACACCGTATCTTTATCCAAATCATAAATTTCAATCTGGGGTACTGTATATTCCAGTTTATGGTTGATAGAATTATACTTACCTCCTACTACAAACACCTTCCCTTTATAGTAGTGTGCTCTATGACCTGTGCGCCGAGTAAACTTCCGCGAACTTTCTGTCCACGTATCAGTAGCAATATCATAAATAAACATTTTCCTTGAAAGAAACCCACTGGCAGCAGGAGTTATTTCATCTCCGGATATGACGTATATCTTACCATCGTGAACAAATGAGCCGGAAGAACAGACTGCTTCAGGCAGATCCTTCAAAGGTTCATAGTCTAAAAAGAGACGCCCACTCTCTCCCTTTACACTTACTTCCGGCAATTGTTGAGAATGAGCATACATTATCACCCGATAGTCTGAATATTGCAAGTCTTTAAGAGTAAGCTTAAGAGAAAGATAGCCCACATACGAGAAAATAATTGTATCATTCCCGACAAGTTTCTCCATATCTGTAATGCTAAAATGTCCGACTTCGTCTGTTACGCCTATTCCCACAGAATTCTTTTGCAGATATATATTTACTCCGGATAATGGATAATTATCTTTCCCATCAATCACATTACCTTTGGTTTGAGATTTCAAAGACAAAGTACAACTTACAATTAAAAACAAAAACATGTATAGTCTCATATCAGTAAGTATTAAATGTAAGGGGAGAAGAGTTCCTTTACTAATCACTCCCAAAGATATGAATATACAGACAAATACTACACAGAAAACAAGAAATATCATCCTAATCATGTAAAATAATTACTATCCATTAAAAAGTAAAAAGAGTAAGGACATATTTCATCGGATAAAGTTTTTTTTCCGTTTCTCGGGCATTAAGTCACAGAAAGTATTGCCCGATATAGCATTTATTCGTTACATTTGTACCATTCTTAAAACTTCAACCTTTATGGCACATCATCTGAATACCAACAAACAGTTCATGATAGGCAATGGCATCCTGGCTTTTGCAGTTATCTTCATAGTCGTTATTTTCATCTATATGAGTTTGCGCCTGCAAAAGCAAAAGGATGAAGACCGCAACTTTATCGAGACATACACCATCACCCTGACGAAAGGCTTTACAGGAGACTCCTTATCACTACTGATTAACGACAGTGTGCTGGTAAACAAGAAAATAGCCGAAGAACCTTTCAGTATCGATGTGAAACGTTTTGCAGAACAGAGCGCACTATTCATTGTAGACAATGAAACGGAACAACTATCCCTGTTCGAATTAAGCGAAAAAGGCGGCAATTACCGATTTGAGAAAGAAAACGGAGAAGTGAAACAGTTGTCACAAAAATAATTCCAGAGTTATATAACTCATCATACTAAAAAAAGATAATCATACCCGTTGACAGAATTGATTCGTTACGAACTAATTCCGTCAACGGGTATAATTATATAAAACAGCGACTAACTTTCTTCTGCCCCGTACCATACTTTCAAATAATTCTCATCTACTCCCCACCTTCTCCCTTGTTTATAGAAAGGAGAAGGTAAGGAGTAGGTAGGGAGTAAGTAAGGAGTAGGTAAGGAGAAGGTGCAATGCAAACCCATTGCCTGACATCAGAATTCCGTGCGATACTGCCTCAGTTCGTTCCGTAAGATTTGTGCTTTTCCTTCGGTTAGTTCATCAAGGAGCGCCCAGAAGCGTTCTCCATGATTCATTTCGCGGGTATGGGTCAGTTCGTGCAACAGCACATAGTCTATCAGATGTTTCGGGAGCAATATCAGATAATAAGACAGGTTTATGCTGCGGCGTGCCGAGCAACTGCCCCAACGGCCGTTACTGGAATTGATTTTTACACTCTGGTAAGGCAGATTATGTTTCTGCGAAAGCATATAGAGACGTGGTGGAAGAATGATTTTTGCATTACGCCGCAAGGCTTCTTCAATGACTTTACGCAGCCACTTCTGTAGTCCTTCATCGGCAAAGTCTGCATCCGGCGGACAGACTATCTGCATCTCCCCCAACTCGGAACGCGACAAGAAGCGTTCGCGCTCTCCACTAACAAGACTCAGTTTGAAGAACTCCGTGTCAATCCGATAGTTCAAATCTATCAAAGGCCGGATATGTTTCTGCCGGGCTGCCCTCAAACGTGGACGCAACTGCTCTATGGCATTCCTTACCTCGGTAAGCGTTGTTCCGGGG
>ERZ773133.2998-NODE-2998-length-13804-cov-3.907630_pt1 | contig 13804 bp, 8 predicted proteins | sample MGYA00580861_ERZ773133 | MGnify/ENA primary metagenome ERZ773133 (study PRJEB29015, sample SAMEA2737844) | human gut metagenome | biome: human gut; feature: human-associated habitat; material: faeces | place: China | collected 2012 ...
TCTGATGAGTTTCTGCCAGTCCAAGCTCCCATGGAAGTCCTGCATTGTGGATGGAGCTTCGCGGAGCTGCTCCTGTTCCTCCGTCATAACCGGAGATCAGAACTGTCTGTGCACCAGCTTTCGCAACACCTGCTGCGACTGTACCAACACCTGCCTCAGATACAAGCTTTACTGAAATGTCTGCATAAACATTAGAGTTTTTCAGGTCATAGATCAGCTGAGCCAGATCCTCGATTGAATAAATATCATGGTGCGGCGGTGGGGAGATCAGTGATACCCCCGGTGTTGAATGACGTGTCTTTGCAATCCACGGATATACTTTTTTAGCCGGAAGATGTCCCCCTTCACCTGGTTTTGCACCCTGAGCCATCTTGATCTGGATTTCTCTTGCTGATACCAGATAACGGCTTGTTACTCCAAATCGTCCGCTCGCTACCTGCTTGATTGCAGAACAACGGTCGTCTTTACTGCCTGCAGATGCGATACGTTCAGCACTTTCTCCACCTTCACCTGTATTGGATTTTCCATGCAGATGGTTCATTGCAATTGCAAGAGTCTCATGAGCTTCCTGTGAGATAGAACCATAGGACATTGCACCTGTCTTAAAGCGCTTAACGATATCGTCTACGCTTTCAACTTCTTCGATCGGAATAGCATTTTCCGGATAGTTAAATTCCAGAAGTCCACGAAGAGCTCCATGACTTTCTTTGTCTACCAGTGCAGTATACTGTTTAAACAGATCATAGCTACCTGTCCAGGTAGATTCCTGAAGTAAATGAATTGTCTGTGGATTGTACTTATGCTCTTCACCCTGGCTTCTCATTTTATGTGCACCGACACTGTCCAGAGTAAGATCCGTATCCAAGCCTAATGGATCAAATGCTTCTGAGTGCAGTTTTTCAACATTATCTTCAATATCTTCCAGAGTGATTCCACCTACACGGCTTACAGTACCTGTAAAGTACTTATCGATCACATCCTGTGAAACACCGATTGCCTCAAATATCTGTGAACCCTGATAAGACTGGATTGTTGAGATACCCATTTTAGATGCAATCTTTACAATACCACTTAAGACTGCATGATTATAATCTTCTACAGCAGCATAATAATCTTTGTCGAGCATACGATTATCGATCAGTTCACGAATCGTCTCAAGTGCAAGATATGGATTGATCGCACTTGCACCATAACCAAGAAGTGTCGCAAAATGATGAACCTCTCTTGGTTCTCCGGATTCCAGAATGATTGCAAGGGAAGTGCTTTTTTTCGTTTTTACAAGATGCTGATGTACTGCGGAAACAGCCAGTAATGACGGAATCGGCATATGATTTTCGTCTACTCCACGGTCTGAAAGTACAAGGATGTTTGCACCATCACGATATGCTTTATCAACTTCAACAAAAAGACGATCGATTGCTCTCTCAAGCTTTGTACTCTTATAATAAAGGGTAGAAACAACCGCAACTTTAAAGCCTTCGTGATTCATGGTTTTGATCTTGAGCATATCTGTATTTGTAAGGATCGGATGCATGATCTTCAGTACATGACAGTTCTCTGGCTGCTGTACAAGAAGGTTTCCGTCTTTACCAACATACACACTGGTAGAGGTTACGATTTCCTCACGGATAGCATCGATCGGCGGGTTGGTTACCTGTGCAAAAAGCTGTTTAAAATAATCAAATAAAGGACGATGCTGATTGGAGAGTACTGCCAGTGGAGTATCAACACCCATAGCACCGATACTTTCTGCTCCATTCAGTGCCATATTTCTGATTGAAGTACGGTACTGTTCGTAAGTATATCCAAATGCTTTCTGCAGGCGTGCACGCTGCTCCGGTGTATATTCTTCCATACGTACATTCGGAATTTTGATATCTTTCAACTGAACCAGATTGCTGTTCAGCCATTCTCCATATGGCTGCATAGCTGCATATTTTTCTTTCAGCTCATCGTCATCGACTACCTTACCTGCGACGGTATCTACCAGAAGCATTTTTCCAGGATGGAGTCTTTCTTTCAGAACAATTTTCTCTTCCGGAATCGGCATAACACCAACTTCTGAAGACAGGATCATGTAACCGTCAGAGGTGATATAATATCTTGACGGACGTAGACCATTACGGTCAAGTACAGCTCCCATGACATCACCATCAGAGAAAAGAATAGACGCCGGTCCATCCCATGGCTCCATCATAGTCGCATAATACTGATAAAAATCTCTCTTATCCTGTGAGATTGTATCATTGTTAGCCCACGGTTCTGGAATAGTGATCATCACTGCAAGTGGGAGTTCCATTCCACTCATTACAAGGAATTCCAAAGTATTGTCAAGCATAGCTGAGTCAGATCCCTTACGGTCAATGACCGGAAGAACCTTATGGAGCTGTCCCTTCAGATATGGAGATTCCATATTTTCTTCTCTGGCAAGCATCTTATCTGCATTTCCACGGATTGTATTGATCTCACCATTGTGAACCATAAAACGGTTCGGATGAGCTCTCTCCCAGCTCGGATTTGTATTCGTACTGAATCTCGAATGAACCATCGCAATTGCAGACTCATAATCAGGGTTCTGAAGATCAGCAAAGAATGTTCTCAGCTGTCCTACCAGGAACATACCTTTGTATACGATCGTACGGCTGCTCATAGATACTACATAAGTATTGTCGTTACTCTGTTCAAACTCACGACGTGCAATATAGAGCATACGGTCAAACGGAAGTCCTTTTTCTACCTCATCTGGTTTTTTGATAAATGCCTGCATAATGTAAGGCATACATTCTCTGGCTTTATGTCCAAGCACCTCCGGGATTACCGGAACAGTTCTCCAGCCAAGAAGTTCCAGGCCTTCTTTTTCCACAATGATCTCGAACATTTTCTTTGCCTGTGCACGTTTGATCTCATGCTGTGGGAAAAAGAACTGTGCAATACCATATTCTCTTTCTCCACCAATATCAAAGCCCTCTTTCTTACAGGCTTTTTTGAAAAATTTATGTGAAATCTGCAGAAGAATTCCGACACCGTCACCAGTCTTACCTTCTGCATCTTTACCTGCACGGTGCTCCAAATGTTCTACGATTCTGAGCGCATTGGCAACCGTATCATGGGTCTTTTTACCTTTTATATTTACAACCGCACCGATACCGCAGTTATCATGCTCGAATTCGCGACGGTACAGTCCCTGATCTTCTCTCCTTACTTCCTGCATGGTCATTTATCCTTTCTATCTGTGACAGGAATAAAACAAGACTTTTTCTCGTCCTGTCTCACTTCTTTTATTTTTATTCCTGATTTTGTGCCTGTCGACTCAGTTTCAGTTTTGCATATTCATCTGCTGCTTTTACAAATCCGCGGAACAGTGGGTGTGCATGGTTCGGTCTTGATTTAAATTCCGGATGTCCCTGTGTTCCTTCATAAAATGGATGATCTTTGATCTCTATCATCTCTACGATATGTCCGTCCGGTGAAGTTCCTGCAATCGTCATTCCTTTCGCTGCAAGTTCTTCTCGATATGCATTGTTTACCTCATAACGATGTCTGTGACGTTCCTGAATTTCTTTCTTTCCAAAAAGTTCAAGTGCTCTGGAACTGTCTGCCAATACACACGGATAACTTCCAAGTCTCAACGTACCGCCCAGATCTTCTACGCTCTCCTGATCCGGCATCAGTGCAATTACCGGATGTTTGGTTGCAGGATCCAGTTCTATACTGTTCGCATCTTCATATCCCAGAACATGTCTTGCAAATTCAACAATTGCCATCTGCATGCCAAGGCAGATTCCAAGATACGGAATTTTGTGTACACGGGCATACTGTGCTGCCAGAATCATACCTTCGGTACCTCTGTTTCCAAATCCACCCGGAACCAGAATACCGTCTACTTTATGAAGCATCTGATCCAGATTCTTTTCATTCAATTCTTCAGAATCGATCCATATGATCTCTACTTTTGCTTTGCATGAAATCCCACCATGTTTCAGTGCTTCCACAACACTCAGATATGCATCGTGAAGCTGTGTATATTTTCCTACCATGGCAATATTTACAGTGCTTTCCGGATTGCGCAGGTCATTGACCATCTGTGTCCATTCGGTAAGATCCGGTTTGCGATTCTCCAGTCTTAAAGATTCCAGTACCACATCTGCCAGTTTTTCACGCTCCATGGCAAGAGGTGCTTCATAAAGATATTCTACATCAAGATTCTGCAGCACATGGCTGACCGGTACATTACAGAACAGTGCAATCTTTCCTTTGATTTCATCAGTCAGTGGATGCTCACTTCTGCATACCAGAACATCCGGCTGGATTCCCATTCCCTGAAGTTCTTTTACACTGGCCTGTGTCGGTTTTGTCTTCATCTCTTCAGATGCTTTCAAATAAGGAATCAGTGTTACATGAATCAGAATCGCGTTGTCATGTCCCACATCATGTTGGAACTGACGAATAGACTCAAGAAACGGCTGACTTTCAATATCACCAACAGTTCCACCAACCTCTATAATCGCAATCTTTTCTTCATCCTGTTCCTTCGCTCTGTAGAAGCGGCTCTTAATCTCATTGGTGATGTGAGGGATGACCTGCACAGTACCTCCGCCAAAGTCTCCATGACGTTCTTTCTGTAATACAGACCAATAGACCTTTCCGGTCGTTACATTCGAGTTTTTATCAAGGCTCTCATCAATAAATCTCTCATAATGTCCAAGATCCAGATCTGTCTCTGTACCATCATCTGTAACAAAAACCTCTCCATGCTGGATTGGGTTCATGGTACCCGGATCAATATTGATATAAGGATCAAACTTCTGCATTGTTACCTGATATCCACGTGCTTTCAGAAGTCTTCCAAGGGAAGCTGCTGTAATTCCTTTACCAAGGCCGGATACAACACCACCTGTAACAAAAACGTATTTTACTGCCATTATCGATTTCCTCCTCCATTTTATATCTTAAACAAAAGGCGTCAGAAGCAGACAAAGGGACAATTCCCTCTATCGCTTCTGACGCCTTTGTCAGATAAGCTCTTAAAATATGAGATTTACTATACCTTATTTTTTTTCGTTTGTAAATATGTAATTTCTATAATTTTCAACATCCGCAGTCAATTTTTTTGTTCAGTTCTGCTTCCACATCCATCGGATATTTACCATCAAAGCAGGCTTTACATAATGGAAGGTGACCTGCCATTCCCTCCAGGTAATCACTCTGCATATATCCAAGAGAATCTGCTCCGATCATCTCACAGATTTCCTGTGCACTGTGATTGCTGGCAATCAGCTGATCATTAGATGGTACATCTGTTCCAAAATAGCATGGATGCAGGAACGGCGGAGAACTAATTCGTACATGTACCTCCAGTGCGCCTGCTTTTTTAAGCATACGGATAAGGTTTGCAATCGTTGTTCCACGGACAATGGAATCATCCACCAGAACGATTCGTTTGCCTTTGACCGCAGAATCCAGAACACTGAGTTTCAAATGTACACTGGACTCTCGTTCTTTCTGCGTTGGTTTGATAAATGTTCTTCCAATATAGCTGTTCTTATAAAAAGCAAAGCCAAACGGTATGCCCGATTCTTCCGAATATCCCTTTGCTGCCGGGATACCAGATTCCGGCACACCGGTAACAAGATCAGCCTCTACCGGATAGGATTTTGCAAGTGATTTACCGCCTCGGATACGAGCATCATAAATCTTCACTCCATCCATCATACTGTCCAGTCTTGCGAAATAAATATATTCGAATACACAATGGGCATGTTTACCGGTACTCAATTCTTTATTAGACTCAATACCATTTCTGGAAATCGTAATCATCTCTCCTGGCTCAATATCTCTTATAAACTCAGCGCCCACAGAGGTAAGTGCACAGCTCTCAGATGCAAGTACATAAGTATTATCGCGTTTTCCAAGACACAATGGTTTCAGTCCAAGCGGATCCCTGACACCAATCAATTTTCTCGGACTCATGATAACGAGAGCATATCCACCTTTCAGCTTACGGGCAGTTTTGAGGACAGCCTCTTCTACTGTTTTGGAGTGCACTCGCTCACGTGCTACATGAAACGCAATAACTTCCGAATCAGTCGTTGTATGAAAAATCGCTCCGTTCTGAATCAGCTCCCATTTCAGTTCCGGGGTATTGATCAGGTTTCCGTTATGTGCCAGTGCAAGTGTCCCTTTAATATAGGACAATACCAGAGGCTGTGCATTTTCTGCTACAGATGCACCTGTCGTAGAATAACGTACATGTCCGATTCCGAGATCACCTTCCATATTCCGTATGGTATCTTCCCTGAGAACTTCACTTACCAGTCCCAGATCCTTATGGAACTGGACATTACCACGCTCTCCGTCTGTTCTGGAAACTGCAAGTCCGCAAGACTCCTGTCCACGATGCTGAAGTGATGTAAGGCCATAATAAATGGATGGAACAACATTTCCTCCATCCAGATCATAAATACCAAATACACCACAGGCTTCCTTAATTCCTGCCATCAGAATTTCCTCCCATTATCAATGTTTATCAATGTGAATTTCACCTGTGAATCTATCTGAAATTATAATAGAAGATCGACTTTTGTCAACCCTTGTCCTTTCAAAAATCCATACAAATAAATTCATTTACCCAAACAAAAAATTTGAAATTTTTTTCACAAAAATTATTGACATCCTGATTTTTTTGTGTATACTACATCACATAAGCAACGGCGCTTTGGATTAGATTCCAAGGCGCCTTTTTTGTTTATCTGAGGATAATAAGATTAATGGAATCGAAAGGAGATTTTAATTATGGCACAGAGCATTCCTGAACTTTACGGCAGTCTTGTTTTTAACGACAAGATCATGCGTGAGAAATTACCGAAAGATATGTACAAGGCGCTGAAGAAAACAATCGAGAACGGTACACATCTGGAACTTGATGTTGCCAACTCCGTAGCAGTTGCCATGAAAGAATGGGCACTGGAACATGGCGCTACTCATTATACTCACTGGTTCCAGCCAATGACTAACTTTACAGCAGAAAAACATGATAGTTTCATTTCTCCTACTGTTGATGGTCAGGTTATTATGGATTTTTCCGGTAAAGAACTTGTAAAAGGTGAACCAGATGCATCCAGCTTCCCATCAGGCGGTCTTCGTGCCACATTCGAAGCAAGAGGATATACTGCATGGGATCCTACTTCACCGGCATTTATTAAAGACCGTACACTTTATATCCCGACAGCATTCTGTTCTTACAGTGGCGAGGCACTGGATAAGAAAACTCCTCTTCTTCGTTCCATGGATACTCTGAATAAAGAAGCAGTGAAGATTCTTCGTCTTCTCGGAAATACCGAAGTCAAACATATCAACACAACCGTAGGTCCTGAACAGGAATACTTTTTGGTAGACAAAGATCTTTATAATAAGAGAAAAGACCTGATCTTCTGTGGACGTACACTGATCGGTGCTCCGGCTCCAAAAGGCCAGGAAATGGAAGATCATTATTTCGGAACTCTGAAGCCTCGTGTATCTGCTTATATGCATGATCTTGATGAAGAGCTCTGGAAACTTGGAATTCCGGCCAAAACAAAACATAATGAAGTTGCTCCTGCTCAGCATGAGCTGGCTCCGGTATTTGATACAACAAACGTTGCAGTCGATCATAACCAGCTGACAATGGAAATCATGAAAAAAGTCGCTGCCAAGCATAATATGGTATGCCTGCTTCATGAAAAACCATTTGAGGGTATCAACGGAAGTGGTAAACACAACAACTGGTCCATGAGTACAGATACCGGTGTCAACCTTCTTGATCCTGGTAAAACACCTGCTGAGAACACACAGTTCCTGGTATTTCTTGTAGCTGTTATTAAAGCAGTTGATGATTATGCAGATCTGCTCCGTATTTCTGTTGCAAGTGCAGGAAACGATCATCGTCTTGGTGCTAACGAGGCTCCGCCGGCAGTTGTTTCTATCTTTCTGGGAGATGAACTGACAGAAGTCCTCAAAGCCATTGAAAACGATGAATTCTTCGTTGGACACAGTGCTGTTCAGATGGATATCGGTGCAAAAGTACTTCCTCACTTTGTAAAAGACAATACAGACAGAAACCGTACTTCACCATTTGCATTTACCGGAAACAAATTCGAATTCCGTATGCTCGGTTCTTCTTCTTCTGTTGCAAACCCGAACATCATTCTCAACACAGCCGTTGCAGAATCTCTACGTCAGTTCTATGAGAAACTGAAAGATGTTCCTGCAGATGAAATGGAATCTGCCGTACATGAATTACTGAAACAGACAATCATCGACCACAAACGTGTTATCTTCAATGGAAACGGTTATACCGATGAATGGCTGGAAGAGGCCAAAAAACGTGGTCTTTATAATCTGGTATCCACACCGGATGCACTGCCGCACTTCATCGATGAAAAGAATGAAAGACTTCTTACAAGCCATCATATTTTCACAGACGCAGAGCTGCATTCCCGTTATGAGATCAAAATGGAAAACTATGTAAAAACTCTTCACATTGAAGCAAATACACTGGTTGAGATCATTCAGAAAGATCTTCTTCCAAGTATTACTACATATATGGAAAAACTTGCTCAGACAGCATCTCTCAAGAAATCTGTTGTTCCGGGTATCTCTGTATCCGCAGAAGCATCTCTTCTGTCCAGACTGACTGAGCTTGCCGAAACAATGACCAAAGATCTGGAAACACTGAAGGCAGATACTGCAATGGCAGAATATGAGGTTGACAAAGATCTTCTCAAGAGTGCAAAACTCTATCAGAGTGTTGTACTTACCGATATGGAAAAAGTTCGTGTTTCCGCTGATGCAGCAGAAGCTCTGATCCCAGATTCTATCCTTCCATATCCGACATACGGCAAACTGTTATTCTCCATCTCTGACTGAGAATACATTGATAATTTCACAATGGTAAAACCGGGGGATGTCATTATGAACATGAACTACTTCATAATTCATTATCGATTTCCTCATCCATTAATCACACGATACGAGACATCCCCTGTTTTACATATACATTTGATTCGTAAAGGCGCGAGAATGATTTTTCATCATTCCCGTGCCTTTTCAATTTTATTTTAAGGAACTGTTAAACTGCTAAACTTTTTAAGGGAAAGAGAGGTAACTTTATGGACTATTCATCAGTAAACACAATCTGGGTACTTTTAGGTGCCGCACTTGTCTTCTTTATGCAGGCAGGCTTCGCTATGGTAGAGACTGGCTTTACCAGGGCAAAAAATGCAGGTAACATCATTATGAAAAACCTGATGGACTTCTGTATTGGTACTCCTACCTTCTGGATCGTCGGATTTGGTATCATGTTTGGAGCCGGTAATGGATTCTTTGGAAAGATTGGCGGTATTGCCACAGAAGCTAATTATGGTTCTGCAATGCTTCCTGACGGTGTTCCGTTCTAGGCATTTCTGATCTTCCAGACTGTATTCTGTGCAACATCCGCTACTATCGTATCTGGTGCCATGGCAGAACGTACAAAATTTTCTTCCTATTGTATCTACAGCTTCCTGATCAGCCTGATCGTTTACCCGGTATCTGGTCACTGGATCTGGGGCGGTGGTTTCATCAGCCAGATGGGATTTCATGATTTTGCTGGTTCCTGTGCCGTACATATGGTTGGTGGTGTTGCAGCCTTTATCGGTGCCATCATCCTTGGACCTCGTATTGGAAAATATTCCAAGAGCGGTAAATCAAAAGCTATTCCTGGACACAACCTTACCATCGGTGCTTTAGGTGTATTCATCCTCTGGTTCTGCTGGTTCGGATTTAACGGTGCATCTACTGTAAGCATGGAAGGTGATGCAATCGTAACAGCAGGTAAGATTTTTGTAACTACCAACCTTGCAGCAGCTGTTGCTACAGTTACTGTTCTTATCATCACATGGATAAGATACAAAAAACCAGATGTTTCTATGTCACTGAATGGATCTCTTGCAGGTCTTGTAGCTATCACAGCAGGTTGTGATACTGTTTCACCTACATCTGCTGCTATCATTGGTATCATCTCTGGTTTTGTAGTTGTATTCGGTATTGAATTTATTGACAAAGTGCTTAAAGTCGATGACCCGGTTGGTGCTGTTGGTGTACATGGTTTAAATGGTGCATTCGGAACTCTCGCTGTTGGTCTTTTCTCAGATGGTACAGGCACAGAATGGAAAGGTCTTCTTGTTGGCGGTGGATTCCATGGCTTCGGTGTTCAGTTTATCGGTATGATCATTACAATCGCATGGGTTGCTGTAACTATGACCATCATCTTCCAGGCGATCAAACATACTGTTGGTCTCCGTGTAACTGCTGAAGAAGAAATCGAAGGTCTTGATTCCAAAGAACATGGTCTTACAAGCGCTTATGATGGATTTGTTGTACATGATACAATGACAGTTCCGGCACCTATGGGTGTTGCCAAAAAATCTGTTTCTTCAAATACTTCCGCAAATGTTGCACCTGCTGAAGTTGTTGACACCATTCCTGACCTTCCAAGAGAAGGCGTACATAAACTGACAAAAGTTGTTATCATCACACGTCAGAGCAAACTTGAAGAATTCATGCATGCAATGAACGAAATCGGTGTTACCGGTATCACTATTACAAATGTTATGGGATGTGGTGTACAGAAAGGTGCCCGCTCCTACTACCGTGGTGTTGAAATGGATATGAACCTGCTGCCAAAGATTAAGATTGAGATTGTTGTCAGTCTGGTACCAGTCAAAACAGTTATTGACACTGCTAAAAAAGTTCTTCATACCGGCCAGTATGGTGACGGCAAGGTATTCGTATATGATATCGAAAATGTTGTTAAGATCCGTACCGGTGAAGAAGGATTCGAAGCACTTCAGGACACACAGCCTCTTGAATGATTTTTCGGTAAAAAATATATTGATCCCCCTTTTTAGCACTAAAAAACAGCTCTTCAACTGAAGGGCTGTTTTTCTATATTTATGATTATATTTCTTCTTTACTATTCTTCTCGGGTAAGCTTTGGAAGATTCCATCTGTAATGTGCCGCAAGGTATCTGACCAATATAACTACTGCTGACGCTCCTACCATTGACACCACTGCACCAAAATTCCGATACAGCACCACACAGACGATTGCTCCCACGATTGAAGCACAGGCATAGATATGTCTCACCAGAATATACGGAGGTACTCCGGCCATAATATCTCGCAGTAATCCACCGCCAACTCCGGTAATCGTTCCCAGAAACACCAGCAGAAACATGTAATCCACATATCCATGTGAAATTCCTGTATTCACTCCTACTACAGTAAAAATTCCAAGACCGATTGAGTCCATAACCAGCATAATCTTATCATATGTTTCACGGTTATGTCCCTGCAGAAACTCTTTTTTTAAATAAAGTATCAGAAACACGATACAGGAGGTAAATGTGGCTACAATGGTATAAATTGGTCTCTGAAACATTGCCGGTGGAACAATTCCTAATATCACATCTCGAACTGCACCTCCGCCTACTGCCGTTGTCACCCCCAGTACGATCACTCCAAAAATATCCATTGCACGATCTACCGCTACCATTGCTCCTGATGCTGCAAATGCAATCGTTCCGATCATTTCCATTATAAAGGTAATAAGCTGTTGATAATCCATATTTTCCCTCTCCAATTTCCCCCATTAATCTTCTTTTTAAGAAGTTCTGAGATTCATTATAACTGCATAAGGAGCAGGATGCAATTGTATATTACAAAGAATTTGTATCGTAATAAATTTTTTAAATTCTAAAATTTGACATCAAAATCTCGATTTGATATCATAATCATAATTTAAGAATCAGGAGAATTTCAATGAAAACTATTTCTATCAAGGATATTGAGGGCATTCGAATCGGTAATGCCCAAAATTTTACAGGTGGAACAGGATGTACTGTTATTTTGAGTGAAACTGGAATGTGCGCCGGACTGGATGTCCGTGGGGGTGGACCAGCTTCCCGTGAAAGTGAACTCTTAAAGCCATTAGCTGCCGCTCAATCCATTCATGCAGTTCTTCTTGGAGGTGGAAGTGCTTTTGGACTGGATGCTGCTGGAGGCGTTATGCAGTTTCTTGAAGAAAAGGGCATTGGATTTGACGTTGGTGTTACCAAAGTCCCACTGGTATGTCAGTCAGATATTTTTGATCTGACAGTCGCAGATGCTCACACCCGCCCGGACAAAGCTATGGGCTATGAAGCATGTAAAGGTGCTTATAAAAATAATTATCAGGATGGAAACTTCGGAGTCGGAACCGGTGCCACCGTTGGTAAGTTCAGGGGAATGGACTATTGCATGAAATCCGGTATCGGAAGTTATGCTGTTCAGATTGGTGAGTTAAAAGTGGGTGCCATTGTAGCTGTGAATGCTCTTGGCGACATATATGATCATCACTCTGGCAGAATCGTTGCCGGTATGCTTAATGAAGAACGTAGTGCATTTGCAGATACTGCAAAATTACTTTACAGTTCTTATGAAGTACATGATAACAAGTTTGTCGGCAATACTACGATCGGCGCGATCATCACCAATGCAAGATTTGATAAAAGTCAGCTCAGCAAGATTGCCGGTATGGCTCACAATGGTTATGCACGTTCTATCCGTCCGGTTCATACTTCTGCGGATGGTGACAGTATTTATGCATTATCTGTCGGAAACATTGCCGCTGACTGCGACATGGTTGGTACCCTTGCTGCTGATGTTATGTCAGAGGCAATCCTCTCTGCTGTAAAAAATGCTGAGTCTGCTTATGGCTATCTAGCTTATAAAGATCTGAAGTTCATATAAAATCAACCGTATCACAGATACATAAGTAATAGAAACATTACGGAGTAATTTCCTGTTACATAAACAAAAGCCACATTACAGGAGCATGGCAGTAAATCCTGTTATGTGGCTTTTTGTTTCGGCTTTATTCTTTGACACGGCAGTGCCACAGTGTCTCAGGCATTCCGAGATCTCTCCACTGAGCATCTACAATCTCTTCTACTTCTGTAGCTGCTACAACGGCATTTCCAGCCGGGAATACACAGTGGATCGCTCCGAATTCTTTACATGCACGCTCTGAATATTGCAATTGTCAATGCAGAACAGCCTTCCATTGACAAATGTAATTCAAAGATCATCGATACAGAAGACCTTCTATTCTGCTTAATACAAGTCAGATCACAACTCTGCTTAATATGGTAAAATCTGACCGAGTTGGAACCTTCCTGTATCGTTCTATTGTGGAAGCACATCCGGACATTGTAGGAATTCCTGTCATGCCTTCTATTGAACAGAGAATTGGCGTCATTTGGAAAAAGGGTAAATACCAGAATGCTACGACTGAAAAAGTAATCAAGTTTATTGAAAACTTCTAATAAAAAAAGAGAACAACTACAGATTATATACTGCTATAATGGCAGATTCTGTATTTGCTCTCTTTTTATTTACTCGTCCCAATCTCTGATTGCCCCCGGTGGACAAACTTCTGCACAGGCTCCACAATGTCTGCATTTACTCTGATCGATCACCGCCGGCTTTTTGTATACGTCAATGCAATGCTCCGGACATGCCTTAACGCATAATCCACAATTAATGCAGTCTGTATTTATATAATATGTGATTTCCTCTGTCATTTCTTAGTTTCCTCGTTTCTGCCTTTTCTTTTATTATACACCAGTCAACTCATGAAGAAAAATAAAAAAGCCGGAAATGCTATGTTATCAAGCATTTCCGACCTATTAATAGCAGGGGATGAGAGAATCGAACTCCCACCAAAGGTTTTGGAGACCCCTATCAT
>ERZ773133.3015-NODE-3015-length-13729-cov-3.412827_pt1 | contig 13729 bp, 10 predicted proteins | sample MGYA00580861_ERZ773133 | MGnify/ENA primary metagenome ERZ773133 (study PRJEB29015, sample SAMEA2737844) | human gut metagenome | biome: human gut; feature: human-associated habitat; material: faeces | place: China | collected 2012 ...
GTAAGTAGATATGATAATGAAGAACAAAAGATGAGTAGAACTAAAAGAAATGAAAACTTATATGATGACCTAGGAGGAATTGAAACATATACGAATTTTACTGATGTTTCTAAAATAGAAGCAATACCATTATCATCAATAAGAGAAAATAAAGATAAAAGAGAAGGTTATCGTTATTTAAAAGACTACGATTTAGTAGAAGAGCGAAAAGAACGTAAAGAATTGGATGATTTTAACTACTTATATAAAGATGTTAGAAGTAATTATGACTTAAAAGCTACTTTAAGAGAAGCTAGAGAAACAAGAGAAAAAGATGAACTTGAAAAGAAGAGAAAACTAAAGAATGAGAAATATAATATCTTAGAAAGTAGTGAAGAAGCTTTACAAAAGTTTATTAAAGAACAAGAATTAAGACATAAACCAATCGAAAATGAGGAAGAATTAGAAGAATTAATTAATACAATTACTTCTAAAGAAATAAGAGAAGAGTTAGATAAAGAAAAAGGAACTAGTTTACTTAGTGACTTAATGGCTACTAGTAATTTAGATGATGTTGTAGAACCGATTAAAGAAGAAACAGAAACTACTAAAGAAATAGTAAAACCATTAAAAGATGAAATAGATGAATCATTTTATACAAAATCAATGGATTTGAGTAATAATGACTTTTTTGATGATGAAGAAGTAACTAAAGAACCCGTTATTATGACTATTCTTCGAGTTATTTTATCACTTATCTTAATAGTAGCAGTAGGTTTTGCTGTTTATTATGTTGTTACCAATTTTTAACGACTAATTTAAAACAATAATTCCGACTAATTTAAAGTGATACCCTTGACTAATTTAAAATCAAATAGTAAACTATCCATAGAAACAGGTGATACTATGTATGAAAGAGAAGCATTAACTACAATCGAAAATATCAACGATACATTTAAAGTTTTACTAATAACAGGACCACGTCAAGTTGGTAAAACAACTTTACTACTTAGCGTTAAACCTAGTTCAATGGAATATGTGACACTTGATGATAAAGTATTAAGAGAACAGGCAATAAATGATCCAAAATTGTTTTTAGAAGAACATCCAGCTCCTCTTCTTATAGATGAAGCTCAGTATGCTCCTAATTTATTTTCCTATATAAAAATAAATGTTGATAAAAGTGATAAAAATGGAATGTACTGGTTGACTGGTTCACAACAATTTCACTTAATGAAGAACGTTTCGGAATCTTTAGCAGGTAGAGTAGGAATTGTCAACCTTAATAGTTTTACGTATTCTGAAATAGTTAGAAATACAAATAAATTGTTATTTAATCCTACTAATTTAGTCAAAGCTGATAAGATTGATATTAATTCTTTATTTGAAATAATTTATAAAGGTGGAATGCCGGAGTTATATAAAAATGAGAAAATCAGTCGAGAAATTTATTTTCAAGGTTATATTGATACTTATATATCAAGAGACGTTAGAGAATTAACAGAAGTTGGTAATGTTGATGCATTCAAAAAGTTTATAGTAAGTATAGCATCAAGAACTGGAGAACAATTAAACTATACAGCCCTTGCTAATGATGCTGGTATTTCTGTACCAACAGCTAAATCTTGGGTATCAATACTTACTTCGTCTGGTCTAGTTTATTTACTAGAACCTTATATGTCATCAGAGTTAAAAAGAATAACTCATGTTCCAAAAATAATCTTTATGGATACAGGGTTAGCTTCTTATTTAGCAGGTTGGGAGAGTGCTAAAGAATTACAACTTAGTTCTAATGCTGGACATTATTTAGAAACTTATGTAATAAGTGAAATAGTTAAATCATACAACTCACGCGGAATAAGACCAAATTTATCATATTATCGTGATAAAGAAAAAAATGAAATAGACCTTATTATCTATAAAAATAACAAATTATATCCATTTGAAATTAAAAAGACAGCATCACCAACTCTAGCAATGATAAAAAATTTCAAATGTTTAGAAAAAACAACAAAAGAAATTGGAACTGGTGGTATAATATGTTGTTATGATACTTTAATGCATTTAGATGAGAAAAATTATATTGTTCCTATTTCTTCAGTAATAAATGCTAAAGAATAAAGGAAATTGAGGTGATAAAAAGTGAATTTATCTTTTGATTTAAATGATTATCTTTTAATCTGGAATTTACTTTTCCAAACATCAATTTCTAATGAGACTCAAAGACTAAAAGAAAAGCTTTGGAAGAACTATCGCCATCTTTATAAAGCACTATATAAAGAAGAAGCTAAAATCTTGAAAGATCCTAAGAATTATATACCTGATGATGATACTATCTTTGATATGGTAAAGGCGACGGATGTATATAAAAAAATAAGAAAAGAAACAGAAGAATATCGTCTTTTCTTGATGCATTACTATGACGAAATGAAGAAAACTATAAACATTTATTTTAAAGATATAATTCGTTTTGATATAAAAATGTATCACGTCTTAGTAATTAATCCAAGATTTAATGCCGTTGAGATGAAAACCGTAAAAAGTAGAAAAGTAAATACCATCTCCTGGGGAATGATGAATGACCAAAATGATGGAGAATTAGCAATTATCTCTATAATAAGTCATGCTTTAAGAAAAGAATTAAAAGATTATGAAACAGATTATCAAGAAATAGTTGATGGCGTAGTAGAACTTGCTATTGATAATGAATTAGCAACTAGAATAAAAGGGAAAAGTTATTATTTAAAAGGAGACAACTCCTTAAAGTTCTTGAAAAAACAAATATATCCATATTTTCTAATGTATCTTGGCAGTAATAAAGATGAAATGATTAATTATATGGCAAGAGACAATATCATCTTTGATGTTGATAACTATACCTTTACAAGAAGTCTTGCTGCTAGCGATTTAAAAGAATTTATCTCTTTTTGTATAGAAAATCAGAAATATATTTTGCAAATAGAAGAACTAGAAATTATTTAAGCGGAGGGTAAGGTATGCAAAAAGAAGTTAGTATTTTATTAGATAAAATGGGGATTGATTATACTAACTCTTCTTTTTTTGACTCTTTAAAACTTGAAAAAGTAGTAGTAGAAGAAAAAAGTGGAGAGTGGGATATCTATCTAAATAATGAAGCATTATTAGATGTAGAAGCTTATAAAGAATTAGAAGAAAATAAAGATAAACTAGGAAAAGCTAATATTTATTATGACATAACTTCTATAGATAATAATATATTACTTTCTTATTATAAAACCCTACTAGAACTAGCAAAAGAAAAAAATGAATTAAGTATTTTGGAACCATATTTATCTAATTTAATCTTAGAAGATGATAACTTACTTTTAGTAGCTAGTAATACAATTGAAGAGCGAAGACTTATAAAAATAAAAGACATTATCACACCATATTATAAAAGACTAGGGTATTCTAAAGATATTGACATAGTAGTACGTGAAAATGAATCAATCAAAGAAGAAATAGAAGAAGAATTAGCAAAGATAAAAGTAGAACCTATAAAGGTCGAAGAAGTAAAAGAAGAAAAGAAAGAATTTAAAAACTTTACACCAGGTCCCCGACCTCGTAGAAGCAAAAAAAGAGATGAAGGTTGTATCTTAGGACTTGATATTAAACAAATGCCTATTAAGATTAGTATGATTCAAGGAGAAGATAATAACGTTATAGTAGAAGGTAATATCTTTGGGGTTGATTATTTTGAATCAAGTAAAAGTGAATTTAGAATTATTACTTTAAAAATAACAGATAATACTGATAGTATTCTTTGTAAAGTATTTTGTAATGAACAAGAAGAATATGAAAGACTTTGTAAAGAGTTAAAAGTTGGTAGGGACTTATTAATATCAGGTTATGTCAAAGAAGATGCTTTTGCTAAAGAGTTGGTATTAAATGCTAGAGATATAATGCCAGTTACTAAACATAAAGAAGAAATTCAAGATTTAAGTGACCGTAAAAGAGTAGAATTACATGCTCATACTAAGATGAGTCAGATGGATGGAGTAGTAGATGAAATAGCTCTTGTTAAACAAGCTATTAAATGGGGACATAAAGGTATTGCGATAACTGACCATAATGGAGCCCAAGCTTTTCCACATGTTTATAACTTTGTAAGAGACTATAATAAAGGCAAAGAAGAAAACGAAAAATTTAAAGCAATTTATGGAACAGAATTAGTAATGGTTGATGATAAAGTTGATATTGTTGTTCGTCCTAATAATGATGTTTTACTAGATGATACTTATGTTGTCTTCGACTTTGAAACGACTGGTTTTAATGCTGGTGGAGCAGACTCTATCATTGAAATTGGAGCAGTTAAAATGAAAGATGGGGTTATCTTAGAAAAATATGATGAGTTAATCAACCCTGGACGGCCACTTCCTCAGAAAATAGTAGATGTTACTAATATTACTGATATGATGCTTGAAGGAAAAAGAAGTGAAGAAGAAGCAGTTAAAGACTTCATTAACTGGTTTGGAGACTTACCAATGGTCGCTCACAATGCTAAATTCGATGTTTCTTTCCTAGAAATGGCTTATGAAAAGTATAATTTAGGTGAATTTAAAAACCCAGTTATAGATACTTTAGAGCTATCACGTACGCTTGATAATAATTATGCAAGACATAGTTTGTCTGCTTTAGTTAAAAGATACAATGTTCCTTGGGATGAAAATGCTCACCATAGAGGTGATTACGATGCAGAAGGAACTGCGCTTGTCTTCTATAAAATGCTAGAAAAATTAAATAATCGTAATATTGAAACAATGCAACAAATGGCTACGATGGTTGATGAGAGTGAAATGTATAAGTATGGTACTTTAAATCATATCAATATTTTAACCCTTACTAAAAAAGGACTTAAAAATTTATTTAAGATAATTTCGTATGCTAATACAACTTATTTATATAAGACACCAAGAATACCAAGAAGTATTGTTGAACAGTACCGAGAAGATTTATTAATTGGTAGTGGTTGCTATGAATCAGAAGTTTTCCGTCAAGCAAAGAGTAAGAGTGAAGAGGAATTATCTAATGTCATAAGATTTTATGATTATGTAGAAGTTCAGCCACCAGAATGTTATCATCACTTAATCGATACAAGTGATTTTGGTAATGAAGTAGAATTAAATGCTCATATTGAAAAAATTATTAGAACTACTATTGAGGCTGGTAAACTAATTGTGGCTACTGGTGATGTTCATCATTTAACAAGAGAAGATAAAATTTATCGTGAAATAATTGTAAATCAAAAAGTACCAGGTGGCGGACGTCATCCATTAGCAAAGAGTAGTATTAAAGAAATACCATCTAATCATTTTCGAACTACTGATGAAATGCTTAATGACTTTTCTTTCCTAGATGAAGAGACAAGAAACTTAATTGTTATTGATAATCCTAATAAGATTCTTGATATGGTAGAAGAAATAGAAGTTATTATTGAAACTGGTGGTATCCCATTCTCTCCTCGTATTGATAAGAGTGTAGAAACAGTTACGGACTTAGTATTTACAAGAGCTTCTGATTGGTATGGTGACCCACTTCCTTACAATATTGAAGAGCGTATTAGTAAAGAGCTTTATGGTGATGGAATCTTTGAAGCGATTACAGCAGAAGTTAATCGTGAAAATATTAAAGAAGAAGATAAAGAAAAAGAACTATTCAAAAGATTACATACTACCTTATTAAAAGGCTTTGATAGTGTTAAAGATAAAATTAGAGAAAACTTAAAAATAGTAAATCCTGAAATGAGTGATGAAGAAGTAGAAAAAACTTTACCAAAGAAACTGGGAGGAGTTATTGGTGGTGGTTTCGACGTTATTTACTTAATTGCGCAGAAACTTGTTAAGCATTCAAATGATGATGGTTATATCGTTGGTTCCCGTGGTTCAGTTGGTTCAAGCTTCGTTGCTACAATGATGGGAATTACAGAAGTTAATGCACTACCTGCTCATTATCTATGTCGTAATAAAGATTGTAAATACTCAGAATTTATGGATGAAAATGGCGAACCTTACGGAAAGGAATATTCATCAGGTTATGACCTACCAGATAAGATTTGTCCAAAATGTGGTGGTAAACTTTCTAAAGAGGGTCAAGATATGCCATTTGCAACCTTCTTAGGATTTAATGCTGATAAGGTTCCTGATATCGACTTGAACTTCTCTGGGGAATATCAGTGGCAAGCTCATGAATATACAAAAGTCTTATTCGGAGTTGATAATGTTTATCGTGCTGGTACCATTGGTACAGTAGCAGAAAAAACCGCTTTCGGTTATGTTAAAGGTTATTTAGAAGAACATGGTATTACTGATAAAAGAACGGTAGAAATAGAACGACTTGCCATTGGATGTACAGGTGTTAAGAGAACAACTGGTCAGCACCCCGGAGGAATTGTTGTTATTCCTGGTTATATGGATGTTTTTGATTTTACACCATTCCAGTACCCTGCTGATGACAATACGTCATTATGGCGAACTACGCACTTTGATTATCATGCCATTGACCAAGATGTTTTAAAACTTGATATACTAGGTCACGATGATCCGACCGTACTTAGAATGCTTCAAGATTTATCAGGCCTTGATATAACAACTCTTCCTATGGATGACAAACGAATCTTTTCCCTTCTTTATAGCACTAAAGAACTAGGTGTTAGCGAAGAGCAGATTCTTTGTCCAACCGGAACTTTAGGTCTTCCTGAACTTGGTACTAACTTCGTTATTCAGATGTTAGTAGAAACAAAACCAAGTACCTTTGGTGAATTAGTTAAAATCTCTGGTTTATCACACGGTACTGATGTTTGGGCAGGAAATGCTAGTGAACTTATAAAAAACAAAATCGTTCCTTTTAAAGAAGTTATTGGATGTCGTGATGATATAATGGTTAACTTGATGAACTGGGGAATGGAACCAAAACTAGCTTTCAAAATTATGGAGTTTGTTCGTAAAGGTAAAGCATCAAAAGACCCAGAGACTTGGCAAGAATATGCTACTAAGATGAAAAATGCTAAGATACCTGATTGGTATATAGAGTCATGTCATAAGATTAAATACATGTTCCCGAAAGCCCATGCTTGTGCCTATGTTATGAGTGCCATTAGAATCGCTTGGTTTAAACTTTATCATCCATTATGGTATTATGCTGCATATTTCTCAATCAGAGAAGATGATTTTGATATCGAAGCGATGATAAAAGGATATAACTCAATAAGAGCTAGATATGAAGACTTATTAGCAAAAGGCTATGAAGCCACAAATAAAGAAACTAATATAATAGGTAGTTTACATGTCGCAATGGAAGCAACGGCAAGAGGAATTAAGTTTGCACCAATTTCAATTGAAAAAAGTGATGCCTCTCGTTTTGTTTTAGATGATGAGCACGAAAATACTTTAATACCACCTTTTTCTACAATAGATGGTCTAGGTGGAGCTGTTGCTTCTACTATTGTTGATGAACGTAAAAAACAACCTTTCCTAAGTAAAGAAGATTTACAAAGAAGAGGAAAAGTATCAAAAACATTAATTGATAAAATGGATGCAATGGGAATAATAAGTAATTTACCAGATTCTAATCAATTAAGTTTATTTTAGAGGATAAGATATGGAAAAAGAAACATTAAATAATATTTTATTAGGAATAATGGATGTCTATAATGAAGATTTACCCAATGATAAGAAACATCAAGTATTAAGTGATTTATGGACTAAATATTATAAATTAAGTGAAAAGACTGGTATAAAATTAGATTTTGCTTATCAATTATACTTAATTGGAGAAAGCGAAAGCTATATTATTAATGAAGAACCTGAAAGATTTGTAGTTGATAAGGATGAACTAAATATAGCTATTAATCATCTAGAAGAAGGAAATGGCCTAACTATTGATGAGATAGAGACACTTTTACAAGCAAGTGTTGAAAATGCTAGAAGTAATTTTGCTAATCTAGGGATAGATGTAAAAACTAATTCCTTAAATGGTTTTTGTGAGTTAGGTCAAGCTTTGACTTTAATGCCCTTAGAAAACCTAGGTTTAAAAGTAACTAAAAATAGTGCTAAAGAATCTTTTGATTATCCATTTAATCATGTTTTTGGAACAGTAACCTTTCCGTATCAAAGTGCTAATGGAACAGAAGAGAAAACTTATTTAATTGATTCTACTTATCGTCAGTTCTTTACAACAAATAGATGTAACGAAGGAAGATATTATCAGGAGGAAGAAAATACGGGACTTAAAGTAGCGCCAGATCCAGGTTATTTTATGGAAGATGAAACATTTGCAAGAAACTTAATGCGTAATGGTTATGTTCCATTAACTAAAGAAACTGCTACTAAATATGGTGAAGCTTTTTATAAAGCAAGTATTCCATTAGGAAAACAAGAAAATTTAAATAATAGTAAGATAAATTATTATGAAAATATAATAAATAGTAATGAAGATTATAAAGTTGATAAAGAAGAATTAGAGGGGCTTAATCTAAAATTTAGAGATAGTAATAAAACAATGAAATAGTAGGGGGAAAATTAAATGTTTAGAACTTATTTTGATACATTTGCCATGTCAACATCACTATCAACAACTTCTACAGCACTTGAAAATGAAGTAGAGAATTCACAAATAACAACATTAGCAATAGCTACTTCTATTCTTGCTAGAAGTGTCGATGTTAAAGCAGAACAGATGAATATGGCAGTGTCATATATTGAGGCGCTAACTGATGATGAGTTAGCAAATTTAACTACTAAGTTAGAGACAAAACAAACAGAATTAGAAAACGGAAAAACTTATACATTAAAGTAAATTAGTATTGCTTTTTACTGATAATGTGATAAACTAAAACCTGCTTAAAAGATTAAGGAGGTTTTTTATTTTGAATTTATTAGAATTACTTACAACAGTATTTATATTAGATGAAGTAGCAGGATGTAAAAGTAAAACAGATGAAACATCAACAATTCTTACTGCAACATCTTTTATATCTGCAATGAATAATGGAAATGTTGATATGGAGAAAATTAATACACCAGTATCATATATTGAGTCATTAAGTGATGATGAATTAGCAAGCTTAACAGTTAAATTAGATAAGAAAGAAGAAAGTCTAAAGGAAGTAAAAACTTATAGATTAAAAAAATATAATGGATAATTTAGCTAAAGAAGAATTAGATAGAAAAATAAAAATCTATGAAAAGTTAGGTGCTCTTCAGTTTCAAAAAGTAGTATTTAAGCTAGAAAAAATAAAATTTAGTATTATCAACAAATACTTTCCAAATTATATAAAATTTACAGATAAAATTCTTGATTTTAAAGCAAGGTCAAGATTAAGAAAAGCTAAGACAGAAGATGAGAAAACTAAAATAAAGAAATTGATTCGTTATAGTAAAATGCTTAATAGAAGAGAATTAAATACTTTAAAAAATAGAAATTATCATATAAATAATAATGACCCCACTGTTATCTATGACTATCTTGAATGGAATAAAAGTATTCATAAGAAGGGTTTAATAACTAATATCGTTTCCTTACCAATCTTGGTAGGATTAGCTTCTCTTTCTGTTCCTTATACAATACCATTTATAGCTTTAGAAACATTTAGTGCAATTGTTAACTTTGAATGTATTAATATTCAAAATTATAATATTTGTCGATATAGGAAAATAGAACCATTACTTGAAAAAAGAAAACAAAGAGAAGTTAAAAATAATATTGAAAGATATGGTAAAGCTTCTGAAGTAATCTATAACAGTGTGGATAAAAGTGATACTAAATTACCAAGTATAGATGAGATTGTAGAAAATATTACTACTAAGGAACAAGCAGAGCAAATGAAAGAATTATTAGAAAAAATAGCAAGTGAGCGAAAAGTAAATTCTCCTGGTGTAATTACATATCAATTTGTCAAAAAAAAGTCTTAAAATATAAGACTTTTTCTTTTAATAATGTTATAATTAAGACTAAAGGAGGCAGTGTATGACGGAAAAAGTAAACCTAGATGATATTAATTACATACAATATGGTAATGATAAAGGTAAAGATATTATTTTATTACATGGTTGGGGTCAGAATATTGAAATGATGCAACCTTTAGGTAACTTACTTGCTGATAATTATCATATTACTATTATTGATTTACCAGGGTTTGGAAAGAGTAAGGAACCAAAAGTGGCATTATCTGTGATGGATTATACTGATATTGTTCATAGTTTAGTAGAAAAATTAAATATTAAAAAACCAACATTAATCGGACATTCCTTTGGAGGAAGAATATCTATTTGTTATGGAGCTACTTATAAAGTTGAGAAATTAGTATTGTGTGGTTCACCTTGTGTTAGAACAAAGAAAGGTTTAACTCTCAAAGAAAAAATGCTAAAGACTGCCAAGAAGCTACCAGGTATGGAGAAAGTAGCAGATATTGCTAAAAATTATATCGGGTCTACTGATTATAAAAATGCTAGTCCTATAATGAAAGAAATACTAGTTAAAACAGTAAATGAAGATTTATCTGATTATGCTCGAAAAATAAAAGTACCAGTTATCTTAATTTGGGGTGAATACGATGAAGCAGCACCAATTGAGGAAGGTAGAATGTTAGAAGGTCTTCTACAAGATGGAGCGATGATAGTCTTACCCGGCACTCATTATGCTTACTTGGAAAATCTTTATCAAGTAGGTTCTATTATTAATAAATTTATGGAGGAATAAAATGTTTTTTAGAATTATTTTACTGTTAATAATAACAGGAGCAATTATTATTAAATCAAAGAAAAATTTACATATGTTACAGCAAAATCTTTATAACGAAAATAATCGTTATATTAAATGGGTTTTAAATAATAGTAAAAACTTTATTACAATAGAGTTAGCTTGTCTTTTCTTAGTAGCATTAGCTAACTGTTTCTTAGCAACTAAAAATACTATTGCTTTAATAATTAATATTATAACGGCTATTTTTTATATAGTATTTATTGCTAAATTCTATAAAGATATGAAAAATGAACAAGTAAAGAAGCCATTAGTAGTAACAGCTAGAGTTAAAAGGTTAATCGGAACAGAAACAGTATTATACTTAATACCATTAGTTGTTTTATTCTTAGTAAAAGATGATATAGTTTATAGTAGTTATGTTGTATTTATTTATGCTTTAGTTGCTTATTTAAATAATTTAGTATTACTAGTAGCAAACTTTATCAATAAATATACTTTAGAAAAATATGTTTACTATCATTTCAAACATATGGCGATGAAAAAACTTCATAGTATGGAAAACTTAAAAGTAGTAGGAATAACTGGAAGTTATGGAAAAACTAGTAGTAAAAATATTCTTGCTGATATTTTAAATATCAAATATGTCACACTACCAACTCCAAAGAATTTAAACACTCCTTATGGACTTATTATTACTATCAATAATCACTTAGATAAGTTTACAGAAGTATTTATTGCAGAAATGGGAGCTTATAAAACAGGAGAAATAAAACAACTTTGTGATATGGTTAAACCTAAATATGGTATTTTAACTAAGATTGGAACTGCTCATTTAGAAACATTTGGTAGTGAAGAAAATATTCAAAAGACTAAGTTTGAACTTATTGAATCTTTACCACTTGATGGAGTAGGTGTTTTAAATAAAGATGACCCTAAACAAGTTAGTTATAAGTTAAAGAATAAATGTAAAATATTATGGGTAGGTATTGAAAACAGTGATGTTGATGTTTATGCTCATGATATAAAATGTTCTAATGTTGGAACAACCTTTAAAGTTAAGTTTAAAAGTGAAGAAAAAGATTATGAGTTTGAAACAAGACTTTTAGGAAACCATAATGTTTATAATATCTTAGCAGGTCTAGCTCTAGGATATGAATTTGGTATTCCTGTTGAAAAATTACAGCAATCAGTTAAAACAATTAAACCAGTTGAACATCGTCTAGAATTAAAGAAACTCGGAACATTTTATCAAATAGATGATGCTTATAACTCTAATCCAGTTGGAGCTAAAGGAGCAGTTGATGTTTTATCAATGATGCCAGGTGTTAAAGTAGTTGTAACTCCAGGTATGGTTGAACTAGGAGAAAAAGAAGATTACTATAATGAAAAATTCGGAGAACAAATCGCTGAAAAAGGAAATATCGACTATGTAGTTTTAATTGGTAAAAAGAAAACATTACCAATTAGAAAAGGATTAGAAAATAAAAACTATGACATGGATAAAGTTATAGTTTACAATGATGTCAGAGAAGCATACAATTTTATTAGAGGTATTAATACAAAAGAAGATGTTTATGCTTTATTTGAAAATGATTTACCTGACACTTATAATGAAAAATAGGAAGGATGTTTAAGATGAGAATAAAAGTAGGAGTTATTTTTGGAGGAGAAAGTGTTGAACATGAAGTAAGTATAATTACTGCTGTTCAAGCGATGAATAAAATTAATCAAGAAAAATATCAAATTGTACCTATCTATATCACCAAAGAAGGTGAGTGGTATACAGGAGATATGCTTCTTGATGTAGAAAGTTATCAAGACTTAGGTCTTATCAAAAAGTATGCTAGTAATGTTGTGTTATATCGTAAAGATAACCAATTTGTATTGCAAAGCAAAGGTTTCTTTAGAAAAGTAATTACTGATATTGATGTTGCTTTTCCAATTACTCACGGTACTAACGTAGAAGATGGTGTTTTACAAGGATATTTACAAACAGTAGGTATTCCTTATGTTGGACCTAATGTTTATGCTGGTGTAGTAGGTCAAGATAAAGTTTACATGCGTGATATATTTAAAGCTAATGATATATCTATTCCTAATTATACTTGGTTTTACGATAGTGACTATAAGGATGATGCTGCTAGTGTAATTAAGAAAATAGAAAAATTAACTTATCCAGTTATTGTTAAACCAGCAACTACTGGTAGTAGTATAGGTATTGGTACTGCTAAAGATAAAAAAGAATTAGAGAAAGCTATCGATGAAGCTATTAATTATGATTCTAAGATTATTGTTGAAGAAATGGTACCTAACTTAATGGAAGTAAATATTTCTGTTTTAGGAAATCATTCATCACAAGAAGTTAGTGTTATTGAAGAAGTACTATCTACTCATAATTTTTTAACATTTGAAGAAAAATATGTTGGTAGTAGTAAAGTTAAAGGAAAACTAGGAGCAAAATTAGCACCTCGTAAAGGTTCTAAAGGAATGGCTAGTGCTTCTCGTAAAATACCAGCAGATCTTACTGATAAAATGAAAGAAGAAGTAGAAGACTTAGCTGTTAGAGTATTTAAAGCTCTAGGAAGTAGTGGCGTAGCAAGAATAGATATGCTAGTTGACAAAAAAGCAAAGAGGGTTTATGTAAATGAAATTAACTCTATTCCAGGAAGTTTAGCATTCTATTTATGGGATAAGAAAGGTAAAGATTATACAACTTTACTAGATGAAATGATTAGTATTGCTATTAAAGATTATAAAATTAGAACAAGTAAAGTTCATACTTTTGATAATAATATTCTACAAGGTTTTGCTAATAGTAATGGTTTAAAAGGTATGAAGGGAAAATTAAAATAATTATTATATTAAAACTGATATTGTACTCTTTATCAGTTTTTTACATCTTTTTACAAATAAATATCTTTACAAATTATAAATAATTAATAAGTTTATGGTATTATATATTTATGATAGATGAAAGAGGTGTATTCATTATGCATTTAGGTATGTTAGTTTTATTTTTCTTTTTATACCTTGG
>ERZ773133.3026-NODE-3026-length-13700-cov-3.300037_pt1 | contig 13700 bp, 7 predicted proteins | sample MGYA00580861_ERZ773133 | MGnify/ENA primary metagenome ERZ773133 (study PRJEB29015, sample SAMEA2737844) | human gut metagenome | biome: human gut; feature: human-associated habitat; material: faeces | place: China | collected 2012 ...
CTCCCTTCGCGCTCGGCCTCCTCGATCATCTTGACCGCAATGCGGTCCTTGATGCTGCCCGTAGGGTTGAAGCCTTCGAGCTTGGCGAAAATATTGACCTGCCGGTTGGGGGAAAAGTGGTTCAGGCGCACCATCGGCGTCGAACCGATCGTTCCCAGGATATTGTCGTAAATCATAATGCGGGGGTTCTCTTTTACCCTGACAAAGTTACGATTTTTCCCGACGCGATGCGCTCCCGCGGCGAAAAATATGAGATTATTCGCACTTTCACCGCCGGAGCCCGACAGCGGATCGGAGCGTCGGCGGGCGGACGAAGGGCGCATCCGCAACCCCGACAGCGGATTGCACCGCTGAAACAGGCTCGCCCGATTTTTAATCGCAAAACCCGCGTTTGCGCCTCTACGTCCGACTTTCCGCGCCTTGGCTGCGCCGAAGACACTTACGTCCGGCAATGTTCGAATAAATTCGACATTGCTCTCGCTTATTCGTATCTTTGGCTGCGCCTTAGATACTGCGGTTCGGAAAAAGAAAAACGGTCGTTTTTTCTTTTTCTCTCACCTTAATCGTATCTTTGCATCGGAATCTACGTCGCACCCGCCGCCGCGGGCCTCCGGCAAGCCGCTAACATCTCATCGCATTTATGACAGTCATCAAGGGAGCAGCTACTGAACTCGGAACGGAACGAATCCGCAAATTGCTCGTCCAATACTCCGTACCGGCCATTATCGCCATGACGGCCTCTTCGCTGTACAACATGGTCGACAGCATCTTCATCGGGCTGGGCGTCGGACCGATGGCCATTTCGGGACTGGCGCTCACCTTCCCGCTGATGAACCTCGCCGCGGCGTTCGGATCGCTCGTCGGCGTCGGCGCCGCCACGCTCATCTCGATGCGGCTCGGACAAAAGGACTACGCCTCGGCACAATACATACTGGGCAACGTCGTGGTGCTCAACTTCATCATCGGACTCGGCTTCGGACTGGTCACCCTGCTCTTCCTCGACCCGATCCTCTACTTCTTCGGGGCGAGCGAGGCGACGATCGGCTACGCCCGCGACTACATGTCGATCATCCTGATGGGCAACGTCGTAACGCACATGTATCTGGGACTGAACTCCGTCCTGCGCTCGGCGGGACACCCGCGCAAGTCGATGTACGCCACGATCAACACCGTAGTCATCAACACGATCCTCGACCCGCTGTTCATCTACGGCTTCGGCTGGGGCATCCGCGGCGCAGCGATCGCCACGGTGCTGGCGCAGGTGATCTCGCTCGTCTGGCAGTTCCGACTGCTCTCCGATTCGAGCGAACTGCTGCATTTCCACCGGGGAATCTACCGGCCGCGCAAGCGGATCGTCAAGGAGATTCTGGCCATCGGCATGTCGCCCTTTCTGATGAACGTGACGGCCTGCTTCATCGTCATCCTCATCAACAAGGGGCTCAAAGAGCACGGCGGCGACCTGATGATCGGGGCCTACGGTATCGTCAACCGGCTGGCCTTCTTCTTCGTGATGATCGTCATGGGGCTCAACCAGGGGATGCAGCCCATCGCAGGCTACAATTTCGGCGCACGGCAGTACGACCGTCTGATGCACGTGCTCAAACTCACCGTCATCGGCGCGACCTGCGTCACCTCGCTCGGATTCCTGCTGGGCGAGCTGCTGCCCCATTGGGCCGTGGCGGTCTTTACGACCGACGAGGAGCTGATCCGGCTCGCGGCCGAAGGAATGCGCATCGTCTTCCTCTGTTTCCCGATCATCGGGTTCCAGATGGTGACGACCAACTTCTTCCAGAGCATCGGCATGGCCCCGAAGGCGATCTTCCTGTCGCTGTCGCGCCAGCTGCTCTTCCTGCTGCCCGGACTGCTATTCCTGCCCGACATCCTCGCCGGCATGGGCTACAACGGCAGCTGGGGCGTATGGTGCAGTATGCCGCTGTCGGACCTTCTGGCATCGCTCGTCGCGGCCCTCATGCTGCTGCGCGAACTGCGCCGCTTCCGCAAACGAATGCAGATTTAACGATTCTACCCTACCATGAACGAAAAATTCGTCATCAACATCGGACGTCAGCTCGGCAGCGGCGGCAAGGCCGTCGGCGAACGGCTGGCCGAGCGTTTCGGCATCCCCGTCTACGACAAGCGGCTCATCAAGATGGCCGCCGAACACAGCGGCTTCGGCCAGGAATTCTTCGAAAAGGCCGACGAAAAGCCCGCCAAGGGGTTCTTCGCCACCCTGCTCGGCTATCTGCGCAGTCCGTTCGCGGGCGACGACGCGATCTACAACAACCCGCTGAGCCACGACGCGCTGTTCAAGATGCAGAGCGACGTGATCCGCCAGCTGGCCGAGCGCGAGTCGTGCATCTTCGTGGGCCGCTGCGCCGACTACATCCTGCGCGAACATCCCCGCTGCGTCAACATCTTCGTCTCGGCGTCGCGCGAGGACCGCATCGAACGGCTCGTGCGCACGCGCCGGCTGACTCCCGAAGCGGCCGAACAGCTCATGGATTCGACCGACGAAAAGCGCGCCGACTACTACAACTATTACAGCAACCGCACGTGGGGCGCCGCCGCGACCTACCACCTCTGCATCGACTCGTCGGTGCTCGGCATCGACGGCACGGCCGCCTTCGCCGAGGAGTTCATCCGCAAGAAACTGAACCTCGCCCGCAAGGATTGAACGCTCCCCGACCTACGACCTCCCCTTATCGAGAAAGCAGCCGTCCGACGATCGGACGGCTGCTTTTTTCAGATTTCTCAGGGCCTATTCCCGCTCGATGCGCAAATCGTCGAACCACATCCGGCAGGAGTTCGATCCCGTCACGGCTCCCGTTCCGTCGAGCGACGTAGCGATCGTAAAGGTCGTCGCGCCCGTCGCGCCCGTCACACGAAGCGTATGGAGCGTATACTCCATATACCCTTTGGCATCGGCGCCCGTTTCGATAGGCGTACGATTCCGGAGCGTCTGCGTCTGCGTGCCGTCGTCGAAGGTTCCGTCGCCGTTGACGGTCACCACGACGGTCGTTCCCGACCCCTGATTGGGAGCCGTCTCGAACTTGCCGGTAGCCAGATTGGGCTCATAATAAGGCGCGGCGTTGAACGACAGCACGACATTCGCCGGCGCATCGACGCCGAGCGACGCCAATGTCGGCGTAGTCAACTTGCCGATCGCGGAGGCGGAACCGAATTTCAACGCACCGCAGACGGGAAAGAGACCCGTATTGTCCGCCTTGTCGGCCGACCACGCATAATCCGACCAGTGCACCGCACGATACGAAGCGTGCTGCTTCGTGCCGAACGCATCCTCCATACATCCCATCGGATGGCAGACCGACACGGGCAACGCATCCTCGACCGACTCTTCGGTATAGTCGATCGAAGCCTGCGTCCCCTTGACCTTATGCGCCCATGCGTTATCGATCGACGACCCTCCGTAACGTGCATCCTCGAAATCCTTATACAGCAACACCTTGTCGCCGAGAACGGGTGCAGCGTCGGTCGTCACGGAGATGTCGGTCCACGCGGAGTCTTCGAAGCGCGCGGCATCGGTCGAAACGGCCTGTACGCGAATCGTATACGACGTCGCAGCCTTCAAACCTCCGAAAGCGAACCGGTTGTAGAGATAAGAGTAGATCGTTCCGTTCTTGCCTCCGTATTTGAAACTGTATTTGTCATACGACCGCAGCACCTTGTCGCCCTCCAACAGACGGATATTGAACGTCCGCCCCTGCGTTTCATAGGTGTCCACCGACTGCTCGAACTCGGCTACGATCATGCCGTGCGTCTTGCGGAACACCTTGATCCCGGGCGCGGGAAGCTCTTCGGAGAGCGTCTCGACCGTCATGCTGCCGTCGGCTACCAATTCGTTGACATCCAACGGCATCGTATAACGCACCCCCGCTTCATAACGTTTGGAGGCCCTGACCCGCAGCGTTGCCTTCTTCGAACCGGCATAGAGCGTCACGGTCATCGGGTCCCCTTCCTCGACGACGGGATTGACCAGCAGCCAGCCGAAGACCGGTTTTTCCAGCACGGGCTTGCCGGAAAACGAAAGCGTCGATTCCGCACTTGCCGACACCGGCGTAAGCGCCGCCTCCGGATCGGTCAGATCGGCAGTAAAATCACCCGACAGATCGCGGTTGTCCACCGCAAGAACGATCCGGTCGAGCGGCTGGCCGAACAACTCGCTACCCGTCAGATCATCGACCGTAAAAGCCAGCAGAGACAACTTGTTGCGAAGCGAAAAACGCTTCTGCGCGGCATCGTAGGAACCGATCTTGAAATCATTGGCGCCGATCGATGCCGCCGTACCGTTTTGTGTCTGTTCCGCGTCGACGGTCACGGCCAGCGTCGCGGTCGACGTTCCCGCGTCGGCCGAATAGGGATAATAGACGTACTGCGGGACAGCTCCCTTCGAGAGCGCCCCCTCGAAGCGTCCCACCGACTCCCCGGCTCCTTCCGAAAGCAGGAACGAAACGTTGGCATCGCCCTTGTCCGAAAATACGCCCAACCGATCCTGATTCTCCCACAGCACTTTCAGGCCGTCGTCGCCGAGTACCGTACGCGACCCCTGCTGCAACTCCGCCGTGAGCCGGACCGTCGTCTCCGGGCGCTGCAACTCCGAACTTCCGTCGTTCGTACAACCGGCCATCACTCCCGCAAGGGCCAGCAAACACATCATTTCACGTATCATTTCCTTATCTGTTTTTTTACGATTCATACTTTGATTTTATTTTCAGAAACCGTCGCCTCCGTTGCCGTAATCGCCGCCCGAAGCCGAGCCGCCCGGAGTGCCGCCCGTATCGAACCCGTCGCCGCCGTCGCCATAGGATCCCCCTCCGGCCGAACCGCCCGAGGAGGCGGAACCCTCCGTATCGAAACCGTCGCCGCCGTCGCCGTAATCGCCGCCCGAACCCGAGCCCGACGATCCTTCGCTCTGACCGCCGTCGTCGCGCACGATCATCAGATCATCGAACCACATGCGATAGTAGCCTTTCTGCGCAACGGTCGAGATGGAGACGCGGGTATGCGAATCGGCACCCTTGATCCGCACCGAATGCTCCGTCCACGAATAATGTCCGTTGCCCTGGGCATCGGTCTGATCGGGGGTGAGATTGGTGAGCGTCATCTCGGTCGAACCGTTCTCGAACGTACCTGCACCCGCCCAGATCGAGATATTGAAGGTCGCGCCGCAGAGAATATAGGGGGAAACCATCAGATTGCCCGTGGTCAGATTCGGTTCGGTGTAGGGACAAGCCTTGAACGAGACGACGATATCCGAAACTCCGCTCAGACCGTACTGCCCCAGCGCCGGCGTGGTCATACGGCCGTAGGCCGAACCGCTGCCGAACTTCACGGCCCCGCAGATCAGGAACAGTCCCGTATTCGACTTTCTGGCGATATCTTTTTCACCGATATCGCTCCAATCCCAGCCGCTCCAATATTTGCGACGATACTGTTCGGGCAGCTTGGCCGTATTGAAACTGTCCTCCATACAACGAATCGGGTAGACCACATAGAGTTCGATGCTCTCCTCGGCATCGTAATCCAGATCGAGCTGATTGCCCGACGGGTGCTGTCCCCACGCCACATCGATGGCGCTGCCGCCGAACCACGCCTCTTCGAAATCCTTGTAAAGCAGGCAACCGATCGGCAACTGCGGCCGCGGATCGGTCGTCGCCTCGCAGCAGACCCAATTCGAATCCCTGTATTGCTCGGAATCCGAAACATACTGCACATAGAATCTGTAATCGGTCGAGGGCTGCAATCCGCCGAACGCCTGCCGGTTGTAGACGTAAGAGAGGTTGTAGGTAGCGTTGCTGGCGTAATTCACCCGACTCTGCTGACGGACGACCACGCTGTCGCGGTCGACCAACACGAAATTGTAACGGCGGCCGTAGGTCGTCGTATACGGATCCTTCGTCCACTCGAAGACCAGCATCCCGTGCGTCTTGCGCAGCAGACGCACCTCGGGATCGGGCAGCAGCCCGACGGTCGTCGCCTCCAACTCGGCGGCCTCCGACGCACTGTAAATCGTCCCTTCGGCAGGTACGGCACGCACCGAGAAACGATAGGTCGTACCCATCTCCAACCCCTCGACGGCGGCCGTCGTCAGCGGCGTCGACCCTTCGGCCACCCGCACGCCCTGTTTCGTATACAGTTCGTAATCGTAGCTCTTGGCGTTGCGCACGGCATCCCACGAGAAGGTGAGCGACCGTTCGGCGATCGCGCATTCGAGCCCCTCCGGCGCTGCCAGCTCCCCGCCCAGTTCGAGCAATTCGCCCTCGGCTTCCTCTCCCTCGACGAGTGCCGGATCGTCGATCCGCACGCCATCGGCCCCGGTCGAGAGCCGGAACCAGAGCTGCGTCACGTCTTCGGCAATGTAGAAAGCGGTCATCGGACAACTCCACCCTGCCTCCGGCGCGACCGCGAACGGCACGTCGATCCATTGCGTCGCATTGCGGCTGGCCTGCAACCGCACGCTTCCGGCCGCTTCGGCCGAAGGCAGATAGAGCCCCGTCGAGAAGCGCAGATCGAGCGCACCCTTCACATCGACCGGTCCCAGCGTAAAGAGTCCGCCCGCAGCCAGGACGATATTCCCGCCGCCGCTCGCACCTTCGTATCCCGTCGAAGGAGCGTCGGCGGCCACCGTCGCCCGTTCGGCCCCGTAGACCGTTTCGAGCGCACCGCAGCCCGCGATGCGGAAATCCTCGTAATCGGAGGGTGCGACGGCCTCGTCGGCACCGGCGCCGAACGAATCTTCATAGTAGCGCAAGCGGGAGCCGGCGCCCTCCTGACGCACCTCGACCTCTTGCGTCGTACCGTCGCCGCAGCCGATCCGCAGCACGGCCGTCCGGGCCGGGCCGTCGTTGGCCTCCACGCTCAACGTCACCGTACAGCTCCCCGAAGCAGCCGAAGGATCGGTCCGCACCCACGCAGCGGAGGACTCCGCGAACACGCGCCAGTAACCGTCGGACTCGACCTCGATCGACGGGATGAGGCCGTCGGCGGTCAGTCCGTTCTTTCCGACCTCGACCCTCGCGGCGCTGACCTGCAACAGGCTCACCGCATCGCCGCCGTCGGCACACCCCGCCAGCAAGGAGACAACTCCCCAAAGCGGGATGAGAATAGATAGAAATGGATTATTTTTCATCGTCTCTTCGCTTTATCAGTTCATATCCGCAGTAAACTCCTTGGGGCGGCGCATCGTCTCCTCGTAACGGCGGCCGAAACGGTCGGTCGCCTCGACATGCAACGATGTGCGCGGCGACGAAGCCACGACACGGAACATGTGCGAGTGACGCAGCGACTCCCAGTCGTTGACCGGATCGAGCCCGTTCAGAATCCGCGCATAGTCCAGACAGATCGTATGCAGCGGATCACGATGCCACACCCGTTCGACGGGCAACTCGCGGCCGTTCTCCGTCACGCGGAGCGTCCACTGCGAATCCCAGTTCCAGACATTGATGAAGACCGTATTGTCGGCCACGTCGAAATAGTCGTCGCCCGCACCGTCGTCCGCACGCCGCGGCCATTGCGAGAGAATCTCGATCACGGCCGGCGTGTAGAATTCACGCACCTTGTTCATGTCGTAGGTGCGGAACTGCTTGTCGCGATCCTGACCGACACCCTTGTAGTACCAGTTCAGCTTGCGGCCATCGGCCTCGTAAACGGCGTAACCGGCCGGCGACCCGTCCTTGCAAACCCCGACGCCCGACAGTTTGCCGGCCCACCACCACGTCTCGCAGACGGCAGCGACATTGTGTTCGAAAATCGCTCCCCGCTCCATATTGGCATTGTAATGGGTATGTCCCGTCAGAAAGTGGACGTCCGAGAATCCTTCGAAACAATCGAACAACTCCTGCGTTTTCCCCGCGGGATTGAAACTCTCCCTATTCTCGAACGCCGCGTTGTAGTTGTTCATCGCCGGACAGTGCATCCCCACGACCACGGGCTGCGACTTGTCGCGCAAGGCCGCCAGATCGTCGCGCAGCCATGCCAGTTGCTGGTCGGTCACATAGGAGTGGTAGTTGCGTTTGCCCATCGAACCTTCGGTGCCGCCCGTATTGATGTAAACCGTGTTGTCGAGCATGACGTAGTGCACTTCGCCCACGTCGAACGAGTAATAGGTCGGACCCAACGCCTTGCGGTAGGCCGCTTCGGCGGCGAAATCACCGGCGAAATAGGGATCGTTGTCGTGGTTGCCCATCGTGTGGTAGATCGGCACGGGATACCCCTGCATCGTGGTGCGGTAGTTGCTCAGGCTGTAAAGATTGGAGTACCAGAACTCGTCCCACGTCATGTCGCCCAATACCATCAGATAGGTAGGCACGCTCTGTGCCGAAGCGAAGGCCGTCGTCTCGGCGATAAACCCCTCGGCGAACTGCCGGAGGTCGCCCGTCGCCGTGGGACGGTTGGCCAGATGAAGGTCGGCGGCCACGATCATCACATGGCGCGACTGATCGACGCGGCGCAACTCGAAATCGTGCTGCTCGCAGACATCCGCCGCCTCCGCGAGCGGCGCCCAGAAAGCCGGAGCGGTCGTGTCGGTGCTCTCGGCCTCGTAACCCGACGGCAACGAGACGAACACATACCCCTGCCGCTTGTCGGACGCGAGCCAATAGTAACCGTCGGCATCGGTCACGGCGGTCTCGAAACCATCCGACACGCGCACGCCGGCCACAGGTTCCAATCCGCAGTAGACGACGCCCTTGATCGTCGCCCCTTCGCGGTCGGGAATCCGTGTCGGATCGAGCGTTATGCGCAGGTTCACCCGCGCCAGACGTTGCGATGCCGCCCCTCGCACCAGTGTCAGGTCGTAACCGCCCGAAGCCATGCCGGCCGGAACGGTCGTGCAGGCAAAGCTCTCGGAGACTTGTGCGAGCGGACTTTCGAAGCTTCCGGTCCCGCTCTCGAAACGGACGACATCGCCTTCGGCGAACCCCGTTCCCAGCATCGTCAATGTCTGACCGGCGTGAACCGGCAGCGGCGACGCAATCCAGAACCCCGTAACCAAACGCCCGTCGTCGGACAGAGCCTCCTGCACGGGATCGTCCGTGCAGGCAACCGCGCCCAAGAGGACGAAGAGGCAGCAAAGGGCAATTTTATAACAGCGTTTCATAATCGGTTCTCATTGTTTAGTTGTTCGACTGTTTCACGGCGAGCGACACTTCGCACGCCGTTCCGGGAATGTAGAGCCGCACCGCGCCCTCGCGCGATGCACCCGTGTCGTTGACCGCGCAAACGACATTCAACCGGGTGGCGGTACGTTCGCCCAGCGAGAGCCATGCCTCGTCCTCCGGCGACACCTCGGCACGCCATTCGGCGTTGCAGGTCACCAACACGTCGAACGAAGCAGCAGACGCCGCCACCTGTTTTTCGGTAAAATTCGTCGCAATCGCAGGCGCGGGCGCCTGCTGCCGCACTTCGAGCGTGCGCATCAGTTCGCCGCCGGCATAGATCTCCAAATGGTCGTAGCGCAACTCGGCACGGTCGTTCTCGTCGACGGTCACCGAGAAACGCCCGTCGAAATCGCCCTCGGCGGGCCACACGTCGATCCACTCGTCGCCGTAACGGCAACGAATCGACCATTCGGGGACATTCGAGTAGAGCAGAAAGGTTTGCGAACCTCCTTCGGTCGTAAATTCGAGCGATTCGAGCGCCGGTTCGAACGTCAAACGCGCCCCTTCGGACGACTCGTCGTCGCAGGCGGACGTCAGCACGCAAAGGCCGGCGGCAAGGAGCAAATAGTGTATCGTCTTCATCGTTTCAAGGTTTTTGGGATTGTCGCGCCGCCTGCAAACTCCACCACACGGGCGTGCGCATGTTGTCGCCGCCGCCGGGCCACGACTCGGCCAGACGCGCGACTGCCTGTGCATAATTCACCGGATTGGTCGTGGAGGTGTTGACCGGATATTCGAAACGCGTGGGCAGAATATGGTCGTTGCTCGTCGCCGACCCGATCGTCAGCTCCGGATATCCGGTGCGGCGATACTCGTTCCACGCCTCCATACCGCACCAGAACAGGGCGATGTATTTCTGTTCGATGATACAGCGCAACGTCCCGTCGTAGGCGACATTTTGCAGATAGGCCTCGATCACGCTTTCGGGCAACTCGGCGCCCGACGTATCGACGCCGTGCCAGTAACCGATCGAAGCGCGGATCGCCGCTTCGTAATACTCCTCGGCCCCGACGCCCGCAATCACGCCGCGCTGCGCGGCTTCCGCAAGCAGAAAAAGCACTTCGTCGTAGCGCATCGCCGAAAAAGGCGACGTACTCTGCGCCAGCACCTCCCAGTTGAGATTGGCCACGTTCTCGGTCGTAGTCGTCTCGTCGACCGGTTCGCCGCTCGGATAGCCGCCCCATGCGTCGCCGCGGCGCACGAAATAGATCGACAGCCGCGGATCGCCGATGGCAGCCATGCGGTCTACGAACGATGCGGAGGCCGTAGGTGGTGAAATTCTCGTAGGTGGTATTCTTGAAATAGTTGACGAAAGGCACGACGCCCGTATAGAAGAGCGTGGCATTATCGTCATTGCTCTCGAACAGCGGATAGAGCGTCGGCTGCGAAACGAGCGAACGGATACGTTCCGATATGCCCAACTCCCCGTCGCGGTTGATGCAGCGCATCAGCAGCCGCAGGTGCAGCGAATTGGTGAACCGCTTCCATCTGGCCATGTCGCCGCCGTAAAGCAGGTCGCGCGAAGGCGATTTGAGCGATTTCGAAACATCGTAGAGGCTGTTGGCCAACTCCAAATCCTCGTAGAGCCGTTCGTAAATCGACCGCTGCGTATCGAACAGCGGCTGGGCGAGGCCGTCGCGTCCCTGAAACGCCTCCGTAAAGGGGACGTCGCCGAAACCGTCGGTGCAGTGCGCCATGCAGAAGGCGCGCATCGTCAGCGCGATGGCCTGGCAGTTGACGTCGTTCTGTTCCAACGCCAGGCGATACATGTGGTCGGCCGTGGCCGCCCACTGGAACTGCGTGGCCCAGTGGTCGGAGGGAACGCCGTTCGAAATCACGTAACGATGGAAGGCATTGAGCGACGAACCCGACACCGTGTACTGGATCAGTTCTCCGTTGATGTACCACGTGCGGTGGAGCAGGCATTCGAACTCCTTGAACACCAGATTCTCCAACAGGCTTTCGGGGCCTATCTCCCACATTTCCATCTGATTGGGATTGGTATTATACTCTTCGAACGAAGCCGTACAGCCCATCCCCAGAAACGCCATGCAGCACGCCGCATAGCATCTGAATCGTATCGTTTTCATCGCGTCAGAAGGTTAGTTTAAGATTGAATCCGTAAGTCCGCGTCATCGGATAACCGCCGGTCTCGACACCCTTCGAGAGCGACCCGCCGGCCCACGACGCCACTTCCGGATCGTACTGCGGCCACTTCGTCCAACAGAAGAGGTTCGTGGCGAAGAAGCCCAGCTGAATGGACCGCACCACACGCAGCCGGCGGCAGATCTGTTCGGGAAAGCTGTAATCCAGCCGCAGTTCTTTGAGTTTCAGGAACGAAGTCGAGTAGACGTGCTGCTCGATGTTGTTGCGGTACTGCGCATAGAGGTTGTAATACTCGACGACATTCTGGGTCACCGTACGGTTCTTCGAATAGGTTCCGTCGGCATGGAGATTGACCCCGTCGGCGATCAGACCGTCGTAACGACCCGGCAGGGAATTTTCGAGTTTGCCCAGCGTCGAGAGCACGGCGCTCGTCACCGAATAGGCCCGTCCGCCCTGTTGCGCCGTGAAAGTCATCGCCAGCGACAGTCCCTTGTAACTGAGCCGCGTGTTCAGACCCGCCTTGTAGTTGGGATAGATGCTGCCCAGATCTTTGAGCGTCTCCGTCAGCACGGGATTTCCCGTTTCGGCATCGATGATCCTGGCTCCGGAGCAATCCACGAACTTCCCGGCCTCGTCGACGTAGAAACTTCCCTCGGGCGCCGTCTCGTAGCCGATTCCGTAAAGGCGTCCCAGCACACCGCCCGGATAGGCGTAGGTGAAGACCGTCGAACCGACCGTCAGCTTCGAATTGAGCTGCCACATCTCCACGCCCGGCGCCAACGCCACCAGCTTGTTCCAGTTCTTCGACCAGTTGAGACCGATGTCCCAGCGCCAGTTCTTCGTCTCGACGGGACGCAGATCGAGCGCCACCTCCACACCGCGGTTGTTGACCTCGCCCGCATTGATGAGTTTCGATGCCGCACCCGTAGCCCAGTCGGCGGGAACGGTGATGATCTGGTCGGTCGTCGTCGAATCGTAATACGCCACGTCGAGTCCGATGCATCCGCCGAAGAGACGGGCTTCGATGCCGGTCTCCCAGCTCTCGATGTTCTCGGGTTTGATGTTGTAGTTCTGGATCGCGCTCGAAAGACGATAGCCTCCCTGGAAATCGCTGTTGCTGTAAATGGCCGTCAGCTGATAGGGGTCGGTATCGTTGCCCACATTGGCCCACGATCCGCGCAGTTTCAGCATGTCGACCCACGGTGCGCGTTCCCGAAAACCGAGCGCCTCGTCCAGCAGGAAGCTGACTCCCACCGAAGGATAGAAATAGGAGTTGTTGCCCGGCGCCAGCGTACTCGACCAGTCGTTGCGTGCCGTCAGATCCAGAAACAGCATGTCGCGCCAACTGAGGTTCACATAACCGTAGAGGCTGTTCACCCCCTTTTCACGCCGCGTGTTGGACGACAGCAACCGTCCGTCGACATTGACCAGCAGAAAGACGTCGGGTTCTTGAAGATTCTCGGCCGTCTGCGTCACATTCTGGAATTTCTGATACATCCGGTTGCCGCCCAACGCCGCCGAAAGATGGAAATCGCCGAACGAGTCCTTGTAGTTGAACATGAAATCCGTGTTCATCTCGAAATTGCGCACCGTCTGCTCGCGGTACCACCCCTTGGTGTGCCCGATCGAATACTGCGGTTTGCGCTGCGTGCGAAAATCGTTGTTGAGATCCATGCCGCCGCGCAGCATGAGCGTCAGCTTTTCGCGCCAGATATTGACGTTCACCGAGACGCTGCCGTACACGCGGTCGCGATCCTGCGTGTTGAGCTGCTCGTAAACCATGAAATAGGGATTGTCGCTGCTGGGGTTGATCAGATTGCCCGATCCGGTCGTTCCTGCGGCATTCATGGCCGCGATACGCCCTTCGCTCCACTCAGCGTACATATCGTCGACGCTCACCGACGAAGGATTCCAGATCAGCGCATAGAGCGGCGAAGCCGTGCTGTAACCGGCCGAAGGAAGATTGTCGCTGTTCTTGCGATAGTAGTTGGCCTTACCGCTCACGGTAACGGCCTTGGAAATGCGGGTCGAGAAGGAGAAGCTGAGATTCTGGCTCTCGTAACCCGTATTGGGGACGATCCAGTCGTTGCGCATGTCCTTGAACGACACGCGGGCCGAATTGCCCTTGCCGTTGCCGCCCTCGATGGAGATCGAATTGGAATAGGTGACGCCCGTACGGAAGAATCCTTTGTACCAGTCCTGCGCCACCCACGGTTTGCGCGTATACTCGTCGGTATCCCAGTTGCGGGACGAGTAGATGTAGCGCATCTTCGAGGGATCGTAGCGCTCGCCGAAAGACGAACGGGCGTGATAGCGGGTGATCTTCTGCCCCGTGTCGCTCTTGTCGGCCGCCACGTTCCAGTAGGAGTATTCGGGCGGCGTGGTCACGCCGTCGATCTGCGCCGACTCATAGACGCC
>ERZ773133.3039-NODE-3039-length-13649-cov-13.127777_pt1 | contig 13649 bp, 10 predicted proteins | sample MGYA00580861_ERZ773133 | MGnify/ENA primary metagenome ERZ773133 (study PRJEB29015, sample SAMEA2737844) | human gut metagenome | biome: human gut; feature: human-associated habitat; material: faeces | place: China | collected 2012 ...
AGCCGCCGAAGCGGTGCTTAAGCCGCTAGGCGGGAATTGTGCGGTGTTGCCTTAGAATCTGTGGCGTACAGTCAAACATTTGCCTTTCTCCCCCGGCGGGATGATGGCCCCACACACCACGCATTTTCCATCAAATTTTGCTTTTTTCTCTCCTTACCGGCCAAAAATCCGGTATCAGGCGTTGCAATCCCTTAAAAATCATAGTAAAATAGAAAAGTATGTCTTGTAACCTTTCTTGTAATAGTTCAGGTGCCGCCTGAAAACCAGAGTGATAGAGGAGTGTTCCCCATGTGACGGAAGCAGACAACCGTAAAAAGTCACATTGCAATGGAATAAAGGAGTATTGACTTTCATGGCAACTTTGCGTGAAGAAATCGAGCGCCGCCGGACGTTTGCGATCATTTCGCACCCGGACGCCGGCAAAACCACATTGACCGAAAAGCTGCTGCTGTACGGGGGAGCCATCCAGACCGCCGGTTCCGTCAAGGGCAAGCAGAGCGCCAAACATGCCGTTTCTGACTGGATGGATATTGAAAAACAGCGCGGTATCTCTGTTACCTCCTCTGTTTTACAGTTCAACTATCAGGGCAAGTGCATCAACATTCTGGATACCCCCGGCCACCAGGACTTCTCCGAGGATACCTACCGCACCTTGATGGCGGCGGATTCCGCCGTCATGGTCATCGACGCCGCCAAGGGCGTTGAGGCCCAGACCATCAAGCTGTTCAAGGTCTGCACCCTGCGCCATATCCCCATTTTCACCTTCATCAACAAGATGGACCGCGAAGCCCGCGACCCGTTTGAACTGATGGAAAACATTGAGACGATCCTGGGCATCAAAACCTACCCGATGAACTGGCCCATCGGCTGCGGCAAGGAGTTCAAGGGCGTGTTTGACCGCGACACCCGCAAGGTGCTGGCTTTTGAAAGCGATGGCCGCGCCAACGGCGTGAAGATGGTGGACGAGATCACCGCCGAGCTGGGCGCACCCGAAATGGACGAATTGATCGGCGCGGCCAACCACCAGAAGCTGGCTGACGACATTGAGCTGCTGGATGGCGCCGCCGAAGAGTTTGACCTGGACGCTGTGCAGCACGGCCAGCTGAGCCCCGTATTCTTTGGCTCCGCGCTGACCAACTTTGGCGTGGAACCTTTCCTGAAAGAGTTCCTGCGCCTGACCCCGCCGCCACTGCCCCGCAAGGATGCCCCCACCGGCGATGTGGTGGATCCCTGCAGCGAGCAGTTCAGCGGCTTTGTGTTCAAAATCCAGGCCAACATGAACAAGAATCACCGCGACCGCATTGCGTTTTTGCGCATCTGCTCCGGCAAGTTTGAGCGCGGCATGGAAGCATTCCATGTGCAGGAGGGCAAGAACATCAAGCTTGCTACCGGCACCAGCCTGATGGCTGACGACCGCGCCATCGTGGACGAAGCCTATGCCGGCGATATCATCGGTCTGTTTGATCCGGGCATCTTCTCCATTGGCGATACGCTGTGCACCGGCAAGCAGCATGTGCAGTTTGCGGGCATCCCCACCTTTGCACCGGAACATTTTGCCCGCGTGACCCAGGTGGACACGATGAAGCGCAAGCAGTTTGTGAAAGGCATGGAGCAGATCGCACAGGAAGGCGCGATCCAGATTTTCCGCGACCTTGGCTCCGGTATGGAGGAAGTTATCGTCGGCGTGGTCGGCGTGCTGCAGCTGGAAGTGCTGGAATACCGCCTGCGCAACGAATATAACGTTGACATCCGTATGCAGACCCTGCCGTATGAGCACCTGCGCTGGATCATGAACGACCCGGACGAGCTGGACCCCAAAACACTGGACCTGACCAGCGACACCCGCTGCATCGAGGACCTGAAGGGCAACCACCTGCTGCTGTTCGGCAGCCCGTGGAGCATCAACTGGGCCGAGCAGCACAACGAACAGCTGAAGCTTTCCGAGTTCGGCAACCTGACGTTCTGATTTTGTTTTGTAATTATGAAAAAAGGCATTGCGGGCCGCGCGTCTGCAATGCCTTTTTTGCATCTTGCGGTTGCACATGGGGGCCAAAACGGGTATACTGAGAGAGTGTAATTTTGTCCTTTTGCAGAAAGGAGGCAGTCCGGATGAAGGCTGACCGCTATTTGTTTGATGGTTCCCACCCATGCGCGCTGCGCAAGCTGCCCTGCGACAACAAGGATGACCATGTAAAGAAAGAAGATATCCTGGCCAAAACTGCCGAAAACCTGGAAAAGATGGCCGCCCTGCAGGACGCCTTTTACGCCGATGGGCGCGAGGGCCTTGTGATCATTCTGCAGGCGTTGGATGCCGCCGGGAAGGACAGCACCGTAAAGCATGTGATGGGCGGCCTGAACCCCCAGGGTGTACAGGTAACCAGCTTCAAGCAGCCCACCAGCGAGGAACTGCACCACGACTTTTTGTGGCGGGTGAACAAAGTTCTGCCGCCCCGCGGCAGCATTGCCATTTTCAACCGCAGCTATTACGAGGACGTTCTGGTGGTGCAGGTCCACGACCTGCAAAAGACCTACCAGATGGCCCCGCGCGTGCTGGAAGACAGCAAGAAGGACTTTTTTGAAAAGCGCTACCGCCAGATCCGCAGCTATGAAGAATACCTGTACGAGAACAGCTACCGCGTGGTCAAAATCTTTCTGCACGTTTCCAAGGACGAACAGAAAAAGCGCTTTTTAGAGCGCATTGACCGCCCGGAAAAGAACTGGAAGTTCTCCTGCTCCGACCTGAAAGAGCGGATGCGTTTTGACGAATATCTGGATACCTTTGATGAAGTCATCACCGCAACCGCTACCAAGCACAGCCCGTGGTATGCCATCCCGGCTGACCAGAAATGGTACACCCGCTACCTGGTCAGCGAGATTGTACTGGATGCTTTGCAGAAGAGCTGCCACGAATACCCGGTGCTTTCGGACGATGCAAAGGCCGAACTGCTGAACTGCAAGGCAGCGCTGGAACAGGAATAATGCCAAACGCTGCCGGGTGGATGTTCCCCCGGCAAGCCGCAAAAGGAGGGGCGCACTTTGCCGCCGATCCGCGTATTACAAATCATGCCCGCCATGGACGCCGGCGGCATGGAAACCTTTGTCATGAATGTCTACCGTGCCGTGGACCGCAGCCAGGTACAGTTTGACTTTTTGTACCACTATGATAAACCCTGCTTTTATGATGCTGAAATTGAAGCCCTGGGCGGGCACATTACCAAGCTGACGGTACGGCAGGACAATAATATCCCGAAATACCTGCATGACCTGCGCGCCTTTTTTACCGCGCACCCGGAATACAAGGTCATCCACGGGCATTACAGCGGCTTTGGCATGTTTTATAATGCCGTGGCCCGCCGCTGCGGGGTGCCGGTGCGGGCAGGCCACAGCCACAACACTGCCTATGAGCACAACCTGGTGGGCCAGCTGGACCGGCTGATGAGTTCCCGCTTTGACCACGACCTGACCCACCGCTTTGCCTGCAGCCAGCGCGCCGGGGAGATGCTGTACGGCAAACACCCGTTCACCGTGCTGCCCAACGGCATTATGACCGATGTGTTTGCCCTCCACGATCCCGCCGCCCGCGCCGCCCTGCGCGCTGAGCTTGGCGTGCAGGAAGGCGAAATTCTGTTTGGCCATGTGGGCCGTTTTTGTGAGCAGAAAAACCATGCCGGGCTGCTGCGCATTTTTGCCGGGGTCAGCCGCCGCATGCCCAACGCCCGGCTGGTGCTGATCGGCACCGGCGAGCTGGTTGATTCCACCCGTGCCCTTGCCCAGGAGCTTAACCTGAGCGACCGGGTAATTTTTGCCGGGGTGCGCAAGGATATGGCCGCGCTGTACCACGCCATGGATGTATTTTTGCTGCCCAGTTTGTTTGAGGGGCTGCCCGTTGTGCTGGTGGAAGCCCAGGCCGCCGGCCTGCCCTGCTTTGTGGCCGATACGGTGGACCCCGGCGCGGCGTTTGCCGGCAACATCCACTACCTGCCCTTGCAGAATGAAGCCGCCTGGGCTGATTCCATTGCCGCGGCGGACCTGACCCGTGACCCCAACGCCCAGGCCAAAGCCATTGCCGCCGGATTTGATGTACACACCAGCGCGGGCATCCTGCAAAAATTTTACCTGGAGCAGACGCAGAAATATACAAAGGAGGTGCAGCCATGAGTGAAACCGAGCCCCAGTTCAAAGGCCCTGCCATTGCCGTGGTGGTGCCGGTACATAACGGCGCTGCGTTTTTGCAGCAGTGTCTGGCATCCCTGGCTGCGCAGACCTTTGGCGATTTCGCCTGTTTTGTGGTGGATGACGGTTCCACCGATGAAAGCGCCGAGCTTGCCGCCGCGTGGGAAAGCCGGGACGCCCGGTTTGTTGTGATCCACCAGCGCCAGAGCGGTGTTGCCGCCGCCCGCGCTGCCGGGGTGCGCGCGGGGCTGAACCTGAACGCCCGGTGGTTTGCCTTTTGTGATGCGGACGACTGCTACCACAAGCAGTTTTTGGATGCGCTGTACCGCGCTGCCCAAACCACCCGCTGCCAGATTGCCTGCTGCCGGTATGACTGCTTTACCGAGGATATTCCTCCGGAAAGCCCGCCGCCCAGCCAGACCACGGTGTTTCAGCCGCCCGCCCATCTGGATGCCCTGCTGCATGACCACCGGGTGGACTTTGGGCTGTGGAACAAGCTGTACGCCCACGAGCTGATCACCGCCGAGATCATGGACAACGGCCTTGCCTACAACGAAGACCTTGTGGCCAACTGGCAGATTTTCAGCGCGGCAGACGGCTGTGCCTATGTGGATTTTGCAGGCTACCATTACCGGCAGCACGCGGCTTCGGCCAGCCACCGTGCCCTGCCGCCGGAAAGCATTGACCAGCAGCGCCAGGCCGCCGTGTTCATCCGCGAGCATGCCAGCCCGGCCATCCAGCAGAGCGCCAACGCCTTTTATTACGAAAAGCTGGTCTACCTTGCCAGCATGATTTTGCGGCGGGACGATGCCGCCGCCTACCGCGTGCAGATCAACGAGCTGGGGGTGGGCATCCGCGCCGGGCTGCAGGACCCTAACCTTGGCCGCAACCCGCGGCTGCCGCTTGCCATCCGCGCGGCGGCGTGGGCAACCATCAACTGCCCGGTGCTGTGGCGCAAAGTGTGCCGTACCATGTTAAAAGACCGGCGCTGACTCCTTTTGCACAGGATAAACACCATGCGTATTTTATTTATACTGGATAGTGTGGAAAACCCAACCTCTGCCAATGTGCTGATGGCACAGCGTTTGGCAGGGGTGCTTTGTGCTGCCGGGCACACCGTACACCTGCTGGAACTATGGGACGGCCTGCATCCCCAGCCGGAGCTGCCCGGCTGCACCGTGCACTGCCTTGCCTTTGCGGACGAGCGCCTGATGAATGCCGCGCTGGAAAACGGCCGCAGTGGCGGTTCGCCCATTCCGGTGCGGCTGGCGCGGCTTTGCTGCCACCCCACGGCGGTGGCGGCGGCGTTCCGCCAGCTGGTGCTGCACGCCCCGCGCCGGGTGGTGGATACCCGCCGGGAGCTGGAAAAGCTGGATGCTGCGTTCCATTTTGAGGTGATCTGCGCTGTTTGTGCGCCCTACCGCGCCGCGTTTGCGCTGGAAACCGCGCAGGTGCAGGCCAAAAAGGCCATCTGGCAGCTGGACCCCTATGCTTCCAACCGGGATTATCAGGCCCCCGGCGGCTACCCGCGGGAGCTGGAGCTGCTGAACCATCTGACCGCCGCCTTTATCACCCGGCAGGCCGTTGGGGATTACGCCCCCGGTGCCCCGCTGGCCGCGGCGGCGGAAAAAGTTCATGTGCTGGATTTCCCCAGTCTGGTGCCCCCGGCGGCAGTGCCGAACCATGCAGCAGACAGCAAAAAGCGCTGCGTGTTCTGCGGTTCTTTGTATCCCGGCCTGCGGGAGCCGGGCTTTGCGCTGGAACTTTTCCGCGCCTTGGGCCCGGCCAGCGGCTGGACCCTGACGATGGCAGGCGGCGGCTGGCAATACTTTGCCGCGGACGCTGCCCAGACCAAGGCTGTATTGGGCGAACAGTTTGAACAGCCCGGCCCCGTGCCCGCCGAAACCGCCCGCACCATGCAGGCACAGGCCGATGTTCTTTTGAACCTTGGCAACGCGGTAGACAACCAGCTGCCCAGCAAACTGTTTGACTACTTTGCTGCGGGCAAGCCAGTTTTGCACCTCTGCGTGATCGAAAACGACCCTGCCCTGCCCTATCTGGCCCGCTATCCGCTGGCGCTGGTGCTGCACCAAGGCCAGGCTGATGCTGCGGATATTCTGCACCGCTGGCTGGGTGAAGTGTGCGGTAAACAGCTGCCCTTTGGGGAAGTGTGTGACCTCTTCCCTGAGCTGGTGCCGCAGGCGGTTGCGGCTGAATTTGTGAGGTGGCTAATGTGAAGGTACTCTGGCTTGTCAGCATCACCATCCCTGCTGCCGCGGATGCCTGCGGTTTGCAGGCAAAAGAGATCGGCGGGGGTTGGCTTTCCGGCGCGCTGGGCGGCATGACCGCCGCACCGGACGCCCCGGCCATTACCGTTGCCAGCGTGGATGCCCGCGCGGAAACTTTAACCGTTTGCAGCAAAAACGGCGTAAGTTTTGCACTGGTTCCCACCGGAAGTGTGGAAAACTTTTCTGCCCTGCTCAAAAAGATTGCCCCGGATCTTGTCCATATCTGGGGCACCGAGTACGCTGCCGCCCGCACCATACAGCAGGTGGCCCAGGCGGCGGGGATACCGGTGCTGGTGGGCATCCAGGGCGTGATGGTTGACTGTGCCCTGCACTTGAATGACGGCGTGCCAGCACGGCTGCTGCACTCCTGCGCAGCGCAGCATTTGATTGACCGCCATGTGCCGGGCGGGCTGCTGGACGTGAACCAGGCCCGTTTTGACACCCTTGCCCAGAGCGAAGCCGCCGTGCTGGCCAACGCCCGCCATGTGACCGGGCGCACCAGCTTTGACCGTTCCGCCGTTCAAAAGCTGGCCCCGCAGGCCAGTTATTACCCCTGCAATGAAACGCTGCGCCCGGAGTTTTACACCCCACCGGTGTGGCACCCCCGCACCTTTGGCGAAGCGCCGGTGCTGCTGCTCAGCCAGGGCAACTACCCGCTCAAAAACCTGCATACCGTGCTCAAAGCGCTGCCCGCCGTGCTGGCGCAATACCCCGGCGCGGTGCTGCGGGTGGCGGGCTGGCCCCCGCTGGACAAAGGGCCGCTGCTGCGCCCGGTGATTGACTGGATGTTCCCCTACCAGACCTGGTGCAAACAGCTGATCCGCCGCCTGGGGCTGGCGGACCATGTGCAGTACACCGGCCCGCTGGATGCCGCCGCCATGCGGCAGGCTTACCTGGATGCCGATCTCTTCCTGTTGCCGTCTTACAGCGAGAACAGCCCCAATAGTCTGGGCGAAGCCATGCTGCTGGGCCTGCCCTGCGTGGCCAGCGCGGCAGGCGGCATCCCGGATATGCTGCAAAGCGGCGTGCAGGGGATGCTGTACGGTGCCGCCGGGGATAATGCCGCCCTGAGCGCGGCCATTTTACAGGTGCTTGCCCTGCCGGACCACGGCACGGCGCTGGGCACCGCCGCGCAGATCCGCGCCCGGGTGACCCATGACGCGGCCAAAAACACCGCACAGATGATTGAAATTTACCGCAAAGTCCTGCAAAGGGAGGGAACACTGTGAGCCTGCCCGCCATTGGGGTGGTAATCCCCTGCTATAAAGCCGAGCACACGCTGCGCCAGACGGTTGAAAGCGTGCTGCAGGGTGCACCGGACAATTTGCAGCTGGTGCTGGTGGAGGACGGCAGCCCGGACGGCACCGGCGCGTTGTGTGATGCCCTTGCCGCCCAGGACCCCCGCGTTACCGCACTGCACCAGCCCAACGGCGGGGCATCCGCCGCGCGCAACGCGGGGTTGGATACACTGTGCCGCAGCGGTGCCGAGTGGGTGCTGTTTGTGGATGCGGACGATACCCTGCTGCCGGGGCTGTGGCAGGCGCTGCCCGCTGCATTTGATGCGCAGCCGGGCCTGATTTTGTACGGCATGGTGCGCGCCAGCGGCCCTGCCCCCAATCCGCTGGCCCCCGGCTGCTATGCCGGCCCCGCCGCGCTGGGGGATGCGCTGGACCCGCTGCTGTTTGAAAGCGGCTACCTCGCCGCCCCCTACCCCAAGCTGTTCCGGCTGGATGTGATCCGCCGGAACAAGCTGCGGTTTGACCCACGCTTAAAAATCAATGAAGATGTTTTGTTTAATCTTCAATATTTGCGGTTTTTGCTTTTTTTACAAAAAAACTCTGCCATTTATTGCCTTGCAGGTGTATACTATAATCAGAATGATATGCTTGCGGGCAGTCTGTCCCGCTCCCTGCGGGGGGATTTGCTGGACGCCGAGGCTGTGACCCGCCCCGTGCTGGAAGCATTCTTGACGGATGCCAAGCTGCCTGCACCAGAAATTGACCGCCTGGTGCAAATAAGCCGGGTGCGTGCCGCGTTAAATCAATATGGGCTGCTGACCGGCTGCCCCGGCCGCATGCCGTTTACCCAGCGGCGGCAGCTGTTTGCCCGCATTTTGCAGGATACTGATGCCCGCGCGGCCCTGCGCGCCCGCCTGACTGCGGACCCCAACCGCCTGCTGGCGCTGCCCTACCGGCTGGGGGTATTTTTGCACAGCGCCTGGCTATTGGCCGCTTATACCCAGCTGAAAAACCGCTTTTTATGAGAGGAACGTTTTGCATGCCGAACCCGACCATTTCCATTGTGACAACTGTATATGACGCCAAGGATTACATCCCCCGCACGGTGCGCAGCATTCTGGCCCAGAGCTTTACGGACTTTGAGCTGCTGCTGGTGGAGGATGGCAGCCCCAACGGCTGCGGCGAGCTGTGTGATGAGCTTGCCAAAACCGACCCGCGCATCCGGGTGTTCCACAAGGAAAACGGCGGCCCGGCCTCCGCTTTGAACGTTGGGCTGGACAATGCCCGCGGGGATTACATCGGCTTTGTGGATTCGGACGACCTGGTGGATCCGGATCTCTACGAAACACTTTTGAATGCCATCCGCGAAAATGATGTGCGCATTGCCTCCTGCAATGCCGACGCGGTGGACGAACAGGAAAAGCCCGTGCCGGGGGCCGGGGTCAACATCAACATTGCCGGGCGGCACATGGCCATGGAGCTGCTGCTGGATACCTTTAAAACCGGCGGCTTTTACGGGCTGCTGTGCTGGAACAAGCTGTTTGACATCCGCCTGTTCCGCGATAAAGGCGTGCATTTTGACGAAACCATGTTCTTTGGCGATGACGCCAGCGAGCTGCACCGCGTGTATGACGGCGAGTATGTTTACTGTGTGCCGCGCGTGCTGTACCACTACCGGCGGCGCGGCGGCCAGATGACCGAGGTGCTGTTTCCGCCGCGGCGGCTGGATGATTTGAAAATGTACTGGAACTGGCTGGGCTGGTTTGCCGCGCAGCCGGACAAAACCGAATATAAAGGTTATTATGAATGGGCCGTGGCATGGTACTGGAAGGTGTTTTACCTGTTCTGGTGCCAGGCCAGCGAGGCCGGAGCCATGGCAAAGCTGAAACCGGAATTTTTGAAGCACAAAAAGCATCTGGACAGCATTTTGCCGGACATCCTGCGCTGCCCGCATGTGCCCGGTGCCGAAAAAGCGCGCGCTGTGCTGTTCTGCGCCGCACCGGGGCTGACCTACACGCTGGCACACGCCCGCGGCAAGCTGCATGGTAGCAAAACGGACTGAGGAATGAGGGGGAAAAACAAGATGGAACATATTGCAGTTAGTGTGATCGTTCCCATTTACAACGCAGAGCCCTGGCTGGAAGAGTGCGTGCAGAGCATTCTGGACCAGGATTTCCCGGCCAGCTACGGCACGGTCGAAGTGCTGCTGATCGATGACGGCGCAACGGATGGCAGCGGCGCTTTGTGTGACCGCCTTGCCAAGCGGGACAACCGCATTAAAGTGGTGCATCAGGAGAACCAGGGGCTTTCCGGCGCGCGCAACACCGGCATTGATATGGCCCGCGGCCGCTATTATGCCTTTATTGACAGCGACGATGTGGTGCGCCCGGCGTACCTAAAAAAGATGTACGAAGCCTGCGAAGCGCACGACGCCTACATGGCGATCTGCGCAGTGGAGGACGTACAGGAGAACGGCAAGCCCCTGCCGGAGCCGGTGTTCACCCCGCCCACGCAGGAAGGTGTGTTCCGCGGCAAGGATCTGCTGAATGATTTTTATGCCCCCAACGGCACTTATTACACCGTTGCATGGAACAAGCTTTACCGCGCCGAGGTGTGGAAGCTGCTGCATTACCCGGAGGGCCGTCTGCACGAGGATGATTTTGTGGCGCACCGGCTGTTTTGGCGGTGCGATAAAGTGGTGTGCCTGCCGGATGTTTTGTACAATTACCGCCTGCGTTCCGGCAGCATTATGCGCACCAGCCTGAAACCCGGCGCGTTTGACGCGGTGGACGGCCTGGCTGACCGGTACCGCTTTTATGTCGAGAACGGCGCGGACCGTTCGGTGATTGATTCGGCTTATGCTGCCTGTTGGCGGCGGTATCTTTTCCTGTGCGCCAAGGTACGCCAGAACCCGGAGCCGCAGCTGGTCAAGGCCATCAGCAAGGAGCAGTTTCTGATGCAGGGGCTGATCAGCTACCTGCCCAACTGCCGCCACATGAAGATGACCGAAAAGCTTTCCGCCGCCCGCTGGGCCATGATGCCCGCCGAAAGCCTTTGCCCGGCAAAGTGATTGTTTACGGGAGCTTTCCAGCCTTTCTTTCCAGCCTTTTTTGAAAAAAAGGCTTCGGCGAAAAAACTTTAATATAATAGAATATAAGAATAAAAATAGGGATTGGATAATGTCATAGCGTTTTCCAAGGATTGTATATGGGACAAACGGCCACGGGACGATGCAAGCATCGTCCCCTACAAATAATTTTTAGGTTTGCGATAACCATTTTGCGTTTTTCCCCGGCGCGATGAGGGCATCGCGCCCTACAGATATTTTATCTGTTCCGCACATCCCCCAAAACATCTCCAATTCCTAATTTCTAATTAACCTCCTAACTATTCCTCCGTCCACACCAAACTTTCAAACCAACGAAAAAAGGGGTTGTCCATTTTGCCGCTGCGCTCGCCGAATACACCGCGCAAACCGCGCATTTTGCTGGTTCCGCCGCCGGAGCTGCCGGTTCCTGCCGTGCAGGGCGGCGCGGTGGAAACCCTTGTCACCCACCTGATCCGTGAAAATGAACGGGCGGGCAAGCTGGACCTGCTGTGCGCCAGCATCCCGGACCCGGAAGCCGCCGCCCAGGCACAAGGGCTGCAGCACACCAAAATGCTGTACGTTGCCAAGCCCCGCGGCGTGCGCCGGTATTACCCCATGGTGTTTCTGGAGCGCTGCTTTGGCGTTGCCGCCCCGTATGACCCGTGGTATCAAAAGGTTCAGCTTTCCCTTGCACTGGAGCTGCCCACGCCGGACCTGATTGTGGCGGAGGGCGGCACCCTGACCCAGTGCAGCGCCATCAGCAAAATGTTCGGCAAGCGGCGTTGCCTGGCCCACCTGCACGGCCAGACCAGCTGCAGCCATGAGATGGACGCCATTTACGGCGGTATTCTGGCCCTGAGCGAGTTTATCCGCGATGATTACCTCAAAACCAGCGAGCTGGACCGCAAGCATGCCTACATCCTGCACAACTGCATTGATACCGCCCGCTTTGTGCCCGGCCCGGCGGATGCTGCGCTGCGGGCTTCCCTCGGCTTTGCGCCGGAAGATTTTGTTGTACTGTTCTGCGGCCGCCTGGAGCCGGATAAGGGCATCCACAAGCTGTTGGAAGCGATGGAGAATATCCATGACCCGCGCATCAAGCTGCTGATTGTGGGCAGTCCGTTTTTTGGCCGTACCCAGCAAAGCCCGTTTTTGCGCAAGTTGGAACAGCAGGCCGAGACCCTTGGCGACCGGGTGCGCTTTACTGGCTATGTGCCCAATGATTCGATGCCGGAATATTACCGCCTGGCGGACCTTGTCTGCGTGCCCACCTTGGTGGAGGAAGCCGCCGGGCTTGTGGCGGTGGAAGCCATGGGCTGCGGCCGACCGGTGCTTGCCACCCGCAGCGGCGGTATGCCGGAATATCTGGACGGCAGCCAGGCCGTGTTGGTGGACCGTGACGGCAATGTAGCCGGGCAGCTGAGCTTTGCCATCCGCATGCTGTACGAACACCCGGATCTGCGCGCCCAGATGAGCACCGCCGGTGCAAAGACGGCACAGCGCTATTCTTCTGCACGCTTTTATGATGATTTTGTACGCATTGTGTACGATTTTGGAGGTCACCTATGGAACAGCCCGTCATCTGTGTGATCGTTCCGGTATACAAGGCGGAAGCCACCTTGCCCCGCTGCATCGAAAGTGTGCTGACCCAGCAGCTGCCGGGCGGGCTGCGGCTGATCTTGGTGGACGATCAAAGTCCAGACCGCAGCGGCGAAATTTGTGACGCTTACGCAGCAAAGGATCCCCGTGTGATGGTACTGCACCGCAGGGAACGCGGGGTTTCCGGCGCGCGCAATGCCGGGCTACGGGCCGCCACCGGCGAGTATATTGTATTTTTGGACAGTGACGATGCCCTGCGCCCCGGCGCTTTGGCCGCCGCCCTTGCGGCACAGGCCGCTGCCCCCAACGCTTTTGTGCTCTGGCACTACACCATGCAGCCGGACGATACCACCCCTGTAACCACAGTAGCCCACCCGGCCCAACAGAGCGACCTGGCCCGCCTGCACCTGGACTGCCTGATCGCCATGCCGTGGAACAAGCTTTACCGGCGCACATACGCCCGGCAGCTTGCCTTTGACCAGGCTTATACCCTTGGCGAAGATTTGCAGTTTGTGCTGGATTATCTGGCTCTGCTGGGGCGCTGCCAGCCGGATTTCAGCTACCTTGTGCTGGAAAGCGCCCTGACCTTTTACGATTGCAGCCGCACCGGCACCCTTTCCACCAAGTACCACGCCAATTACTGCGAAATTTGGCCCAAGCATTTTGCCAAGCTGAACGCCGCCTGCACCGCTGCTGCCTGCCCGCCGCAGGATATGCTGCCGCTGCACCGCGCGGAATTGCAGGTTTTTGCGGAGGGTGCCGCGGACATTTTGCGGCGGGACCCCGACGCCATGCCCGCACGCCGCGCCAAAGCCCGCACCGCACTGCAAAGCCCATGGCTGAAAAGCCTGCTGGATACAATGCGCCATGAGCACTGTTACAGCCCCTATTACCTGCCCTGCCGCTGGAACAGCTTACGTCTGCTATGGATGTTGTCCGAAGCTGCGCGCACGCAGAGCCCCTTGTTCGGCAAGCTGGACTGGGCGGGGTATTATTTGCTGCTGGGCCGCATGAAGCGCGGCTGAACCGCAGCCTGCTTTATCTCTGGTATTACAGTACATTTCCCCCAGGCAGCGCCGCTGGCTTGCCTGGGGTTTTGTTTTTGCATCGTCAGGTTTTTGGGGTTGTAGATTGTATTCACCTGTTTAACATGGTATAATGGGACAGAATTATCTCTTTGTACTATTTTTAACACATTTGGGAGAATTATTTAAGGCAACACCGCACAATTCCCGCCTGACGGCTTAAGCACCGCTCCGGCGG
>ERZ773133.3040-NODE-3040-length-13646-cov-3.105511_pt1 | contig 13646 bp, 13 predicted proteins | sample MGYA00580861_ERZ773133 | MGnify/ENA primary metagenome ERZ773133 (study PRJEB29015, sample SAMEA2737844) | human gut metagenome | biome: human gut; feature: human-associated habitat; material: faeces | place: China | collected 2012 ...
GACAGTCCGCACGAAGCGGACCGTCCTTCTTTTTCCAAACGCCGTGCCGACGGAGACGAAAGACGCCCCTCGCCGCTCGGAAACGGAACTCCTTGCCGTCCGGCATACGACGGACTGCCTCCGCCCGCATTCCGGGAAAACCGGCCGGCGAGGGACAAAGGTAGATTTTTGTCCCGACCGGCCGGAATTTTGCCGAGGATTGTTTCGGGTTTATTAAAATATTTTGTAATTTTGGACGCGAAAAGAACAGATTCGGAACATCTGAACAATCATAACTTTAAAGCACTATGAAAGAGGCAATTGCAATTCTTACAGGTGGCGGTCCCGCACCGGGCATGAATACGGTGGTGGGCAGCGTCGCCAAAACGTTCCTTGCCAAAGGGTATCGCGTGATCGGTCTGCACTACGGTTATTCGGGTCTTTTCAATCCCTCGCCCCGCTACGAAGACCTGACTTTCACGCAGGCCGACTACATCTTCAATCAGGGCGGTTCGTACCTCACGATGAGCCGTTTCAAACCGACCGACAAGGATTTCGAGGAGAATTTCAACCTCAATTTCTTCACCGAGAACAACGTCAAGCTGCTCGTGACCGTCGGCGGCGACGACACCGCGTCGACGGCCAACCGCATCGCCAAGTTCCTCGAAGCGAAGCACTACCCCATCGCCAACATCCACGTCCCGAAGACGATCGACAACGACCTGCCGCTGCCGGCCGGCACGCCGACGTTCGGCTACCAGTCGGCCAAGGAGGGCGGAACGGTCATCGGCCGCGCTGTCTACAACGACGCACGCACGTCGGCCAACTGGTTCGTCGTAGCGGCCATGGGCCGCTCGGCAGGCCCCCTGGCATTCGGCATCGGCGAGGCCTGCCACTACCCGATGATCGTCATTCCGGAGATGTTCAACAAGACGGAGATCACCGTCGAGAAGATCGTCAACCTGGTCGTTTCGTCGATCATCAAGCGCAAGATCATGGGCATCGACTACGGCGTGGCCATGATCTCGGAAGGTGTGTTCCACGCCCTGAGCGATGAAGAGATCAAGAAATCGGGCATCCATTTCTCCTACGACGAGCACGGCCATCCCGAACTGGGCAAAGTATCGAAGGCGCATATCTTCAACGAGATGCTGGAAAACAAGCTCAAAGAACTGAAAATCAAGGTAAAGTCGCGTCCCGTAGAGATAGGTTACGAAGTACGTTGCCAGACTCCGATCGCCTACGATCTGGTCTACTGCTCGGAGTTGGGCATGGGCGTCTACAAACTCTTCTCGGAGGGCAAGACGGGCTGCATGGTCTACATCAGCCAGGACGGCTTCGTGTCGCCGCTCTATCTCAAAGACTTGCAGGATCCCGCGACGGGCAAGATTCCGCCCCGTCTGGTCAATATCGACTCGGACAAGATCCAGCAGGTAATCGACAACCTGATGAACTACATCACGCCGGCCGACTACGAGGCTGCCAAGGCGTACGTGGCCGACCCCGAAGTCTTCGATTTCAAGAAGATTCTCAACTGGTAGCACGCTGCCGAACCCGAAAGAAAACGCTGCGGCAGCCGATCCGGTCTACCGCAGCGTTTTTTTCAATCCTTATCCCAACCGACCATGAACTCCGACAAAAGAGCCGAACGGGAGCAACACCGTGCCTGGCTGCGCGAATGCATCGCCCGCTGCCGCGCAGAGGTCGCCCGCTACGAAAAGGCCGTCGAACGACGCCCGAACACCTACCGTCCCAGACTCGCAGAGGCACAGCATACGCTGGGAAAATTCTACTGGTGGCGCCACACGCCCGCCTCCTACCGCACGGCGTTTCGCCTGTTCACGCAGGCGCTCCGCAACTACGACAGCTACCGAGGGCGGCGCGACCTGACGCTCAACCGCCTTACGCTGATGAGCGATCTCCAACAGTTGAGCCTTCGTCTCGACGACGACCGCGCCGAGGAGGTGCTGCTCGGCCTGCTATCCGCTTACGAAAGCATGGCCGCCGCTGCGCCGCTCGTCTACGGCGAGGACGTAGCCTCGACGTTCTGGCAGTTGGGAAACCTCCATGCCGACGCACGGCGCTTCGGCGAGGCCGAACGCATGTACCTGCGTGCATTGGACAAACACGCCGAGTTCGACGGGGAAGACCCGCACCGCTACCGTCCCGCAACGGCACAGTGCCGACGATCGCTGGGACGACTCTACGAGGAGATGCACGACGATGCCCGCGCCGAAGAGGCCTACCTCGCATCGGCCGCCATACTGCGCGAACTGTGCGAAGATCCCTTCGAACGGTGCAACCATCTTCGTTCGCTGGTCCGTACCCTCATGTTGCTGGCCGACCTCTGCGAACGGCGGGGCGCCTGCGGCGAAGCGGCCCGATACCGCACCGAAGCGGAGGCGTTGGAGGCCGAACGCGGAGCATGACGGGAAGCGAACGATGGCGACGCCCCGCATCCATCACGGATGCGGGGCATCGTTGGTTTTCCGCAGAGACCGGCCTTAGCCTGCGATCACGCGCAGTTTCTTGCCCGTGAGTTTCTGAATGTCGGCCAGCATGGGACGTTCGTCCGATGCACAGAAGGTCAGGGCCATCCCCGAATGCCCCGCACGGCCCGTGCGGCCGATCCGGTGCACGTAGGTCTCGGCGACATCGGGCAAGTCGTAGTTGATGACCATTTCCAACTGATCGATATCGATACCGCGCGCGGCGATGTCGGTCGCTACGATCACGCGCGTTTTTCCCGCCTTGAAATTTGACAGGGCGCGCTGGCGCGCCGTCTGCGACTTGTCGCCGTGGATCGCGTCGCAACCGATACCGGCCTTCGACACGATCCGCGCGATGCGGTCGGCGCCGTGCTTCGTGCGCGAGAAGACCAGCACCGAACGGCCGTCGTTCTCTTTCAGCGCCGAGATCAGGGCCTGCTTCTTTTCGGGTTTCTCCACGTAGCAGAGCCGCTGCTCGATCGTATCGACCACTGACGCCACCGGTTCGACGGCGACGCGCACGGGATCGTTCAGCAGATCGGCGGCCAACCGTTCGATCGTCTTGGGCATCGTCGCCGAGAAGAGCAACGTCTGGCGCTGTCCGGGAAGCAACGGCAGCAGGCGCCGGATGTCGTGGATGAATCCCATGTCGAGCATCCGGTCGGCCTCGTCGAGTACGAAAAATTCGATCTGCTTCAACGAGATATGCCCCTGCCCGATCAAGTCGAGCAGGCGCCCCGGCGTAGCTGTCAGCACGTCGACGCCGCGCTTCAAGCAGTCGATCTGCGGACGCTGGTTCACGCCGCCGAAAACGACGCAGGTACGCAGCGGCGTATACTTGGCGTAGTCGCCGAGCGACTCGTCGATCTGCAACGCCAGTTCGCGCGTGGGCGTGAGGATCAGCGCCCGGATCGGACGTCCGCGGCCGACGGGCGGCCGACGCAGCAGGTTCGCCAGAACAGGCAGCGCGAAGGCTGCCGTTTTGCCCGTACCCGTCTGGGCCGTACCGAGGATATCCCTGCCTTCCAAAGCGGCGGGGATCGCCTGCATCTGAATGGGCGTGGGTCGTTCGTATTCCTTGTCCCGCAATGCGCGCAACAGCGCATTCGGCAAATTCAATTCCTGAAAATTCATGTATTTATCCGTGAGTCCGACGTAAGATAAGTTTATCGATAATTGTAAAGTCGTGTGAATATGGAATCTCGCCGAACTCGTATTACGGCATCCTGCGGAGCCGGATTTCATATTGACATTTCTCGTAAACACCCGTTGCGGGCGCTTCACCCTTCGCACCTTCGCTTCGCCGGCCGGATCGATACCTTACGACGCGCTTCCCGCCCTTCGGTTCGGGCTGTCGGATTCGACGGATTCGTAATAAAATAACGGGGAGAAGAGCGGCTCCGAAAGCCGGCGCGAAAGATTATTACGCCGTAAAGATAGGTATAATTTCCCGAATAAACAAATTTTGGACGAACCTTCCTATGACGGCTGCGTCCCGTAGGCTTTCAGCGCCAGCCGTTTCACCAGCAGGACGAAGCCGCCCGTGAGGATCAGGTTGAGCACGATCGTCAGCACCGAGACGATCAGCACCGGGCCGCCGAGGTTATACCCCAGCGCGATGAAGATTACGCCGGCGCCCACTTCGCCGCGTGTGAACATACCGATCGAAAGCGCCAGCCGCTCGCTCAGTTTGCGGTCGCGGTAGAAAAAGACGGGAAAGAGCTTGCCGAGATTCGACAGCAGCGAGACGATCAGCACATGCACGGCGATCGTCCCCCACGACATCATGGACTGCGAGCCCGTCACCGAATGATGGCCGGACAATGCCTCGGCGTGCTGCACGCCGATGAACAGCGGCATACTGACGCCGACCAGAAACATGAACAGGAACGACACGAACGACGACGCGCGCGCCTCGGCCGCCGAATCCACATGGCGGTGACGCATCGTCATGCCCAACACGAAGGCGGGCAGGAGCACCTCGATATGAATGCCGCCCGACTCGCCGAACAGCGAAGCGGTGAGCGCGTAAAGCCCCTGCGTAAGTGCAAAAACGACGACGGCGTAGAGCAGGATCGATTTCCAGTCCTGCCGCAGGTCGTAATGCCCCAGTTTCCGCCACCCCGCGACCAGCAACAGCGTCACGATCGCCACGACGACGAACATCTGCCATTGAAGGCCGATCATCGCTATTTGCAGGGGAATCATCAGCAGGATGGTGTCCAGGTCGTCGAAAATCGCCAGCACCTGGATCTTGCGATACATCCAACTCGATTTGAGGTGCAGCGCCGCCAGCATCGTGAAGAGGATACCGGCCGAGGTCGGGGCGGCGAACCTGCTCAGCAGCAGGTTCTCCTTCCACGCCCCGGAGTCGGCCCAGAGGTCGGAGGGCAGCAGTACGAAAATGTAGTAGAGGACGATCAGCAGCCACGGCAGTGCCGCGGTGGCCATGGCGATGAAGTAATCGGCGGTGTAGGAGCGCCAGCGCGTCTTGTCGATTTCGAACTCGCGGCCCACGTTGATCATGATGAATCCCAGGCAGACGTAGAGCAGGGTGTCGGCAGTCGCCTTGAAGCCCGGATAGGCCGTGCCGAGTGCGCCGGGGAGCAGCTGCGAGGCGACGAGGCCCAGCATCAGAAAGAGCGAGAACGAAAGAACTTTTCGCATTGATAGAAGGTCGTTTACAGGTTATGTGCCGGAACCGCGGCGTAAAGATAACATATTTCTCGCAGAATCGGAAAAACCCGTGCCGGAGCCGTGAAAAAAATAACAATAAACAAATCGCAATTCACAATTATTTTGTACCTTTGCCGTGCCGTTTGGGAAGTTAGTATTCAAACACCATAAAATTCAAATTATTACAACTATGCAGATTGTAGAGATTCACGCAAGGGAGATCCTCGACTCGCGAGGCAATCCGACCATCGAGGTCGAAGTTCGTACCGTATCGGGCGCATTCGGCCGTGCAGCCGTTCCGAGCGGTGCATCGACCGGCGAGAACGAGGCACTGGAGCTTCGCGACGGCGACAAGAGCCGTTTCGGTGGAAAGGGCGTTTCCAAAGCAGTCAACAACATCAATACGGTAATTAACGAGGCACTTCAGGGTGTCAGCGCATTTGATACTTATGCAGTAGACAAGGCTATGCTGGATGCAGACGGAACAAAGGATAAATCCAACCTGGGTGCAAATGCAATTCTGGCAGTTTCTATCGCAGCAGCACGCGCAGCAGCAAATGCTCTGGATATCCCGCTGTATCGTTTCCTTGGTGGTGCAAACGGAAATCGTCTCCCGTTGCCGATGATGAACATCTTAAATGGTGGCGCACATGCAGCAAATACCGTGGACGTTCAGGAGTTCATGATCATGCCGGCCGGTGCTCCGACTTTCAAAGAGGGTCTGCGCTGGTGTACCGAGGTATTCCATGCGCTTGCAGGTCTGTTAAAGAAGCGTGGACTGGCTACCTCTGTCGGTGATGAGGGTGGTTTTGCTCCGGATCTTGGCAGTGATGAGGAGGCTATTCAGGTAATTCTTGAGGCTGTCAAGGCAGCAGGTTATGAGCCGGGTAAGGATTTTGTTCTGGCAATGGATGCTGCTTCCAGTGAGTGGAAGGGAAGCAAGAAGGGTGAGTACATTCTGCCGAAATGCGGAAAGAAGTTCACTTCTGAGGAGCTTGTAGCACACTGGAAGGGTCTTGTTGAAAAGTACCCGATCTACTCCATCGAGGATGGTCTGGACGAGGAAGACTGGGAAGGCTGGCAGATGATGACCAAGGAGCTGGGTGACAAAGTTCAGCTCGTCGGCGATGATCTGTTCGTAACCAACACCGAGCGTCTTGCAAAGGGAATCAGCCTTGGCTGTGGAAATTCCATCCTGATCAAGCTGAATCAGATCGGAACCGTTTCTGAGACTCTTGAGGCAATCAAGATGGCACACAAGGCAGGATATACCGCAATCGCTTCTCATCGTTCCGGTGAGACCGAGGATACCACGATTGCAGATCTTGCAGTTGCACTGAACACCTGCCAGATCAAGACCGGTGCACCGAGCCGTTCCGAGCGTGTAGCGAAATATAATCAGCTTTTAAGAATTGAGGAAGAACTCGGAGCAAGTGCAGTATATCCGGGAATCAAGGCATTTAATGTACAGCAGTAAGTAAAAGGAATACTGCCGGATAATAAAATGATGTCGGAGTCAAAAGCCCCCACTTATTATCATGCTTTCGCTGATAATGAGTGGGGGCTTTGTGATGAATTTTTGGTGTTAAGGGAAATTGCGTTATGTTTTTTTATGTCCTTCGTCCGCAAGGGCCCGAATAGAAGAGACATATTCTGATGGCGTCATCCCGGTAGAACGCTTAAACTGCCGGGAAAAATAGTGGATGGAAGAGTATCCAAGGTATTCAGAAATCTGAGTAAAATTCATCTGTCCGCTGCGGATCATGGATTTTGCTTCACTGATCTTTAAGGCAGAATAATATTCAATCACTCCTGTCCCTTCCGAATCCCGGAATAATTTCTGCAGACGGGAGCGGCTGATCAGGTTATCATGGCAGATCTGCTCAATCGTTAAATGATCCGCCAGATGGCTGAGCAGATAGTTCTTTATATGAGAGAATAATTCTGCATCTGTATTTTTGGAGAGTGTCCGGTCAGACAGTGGGGTCCGGGAAACTTCTTCGGTCAGAAGAGGATTCTGATTACGCCGGTAAAGGCTGAGGAGAAGTTCTTCTAAATGAAGGCGGATAAGCTGACCACAGACAGGGGATGTATCTTTCCTGATCTGCAGGGATGTCTGATAGGGATCGTCCAGACGTCCTTCCAAAAAACTTCCTGCTTCTGCAATGATTCCGGCAAGCAGCCGACGTTCAGTTTCTTCGAGGTGAAGGATCTTTCCTCTGAAAAATTCCATCGCAGGATCTGTGCAGGAAAAAGAGATCACGATCAGATTCGGTGCGATCTTTCCGTTTGCCTTGACCCAGTGAAATTCACCCGGGTAGTGAAAAGCGATTTCTCCGCGTCTGAGAGTATGGGTAAGAGGACCTGCACCAATCTCCACTTCTCCTTTATCAACGCATACAAACTCCCAGAAATCATGGGATTCTCCGGGAAAAGAAAAGGTACTCATATATTCAAAATAATGAAGGGAAAACAGCTCTTCTATATGAAAAAGATCCTGAAGCTGAATTCCATAATATTTCTTTGGATTTGAAAAATGATCTGTATTTGCAGCGACAATATGCATTCAGAGCCTCCTCCTTTTTCAAAAATGTTCTTAGTAAGGATATCATAGCATTATTTTCCGAAAATGCAAAGAGAAAATGCAGATTGTGCAAATGAAAGATAAGATAGTATAAAGATTTTTATGGGGTTTTATCATACAATAGAAGAAGTGTAACATAGAAAGTGAAATGGAGGAATCAATCATGAAAAAACCGGTTCTTGTAATTATGGCGGCTGGAATGGGAAGCAGATATGGCGGACTGAAGCAGATCGATCCAGTCGATAAAGAAGGACATATCATTATGGACTTTTCAATCTTCGATGCAAAGCGTGCGGGATTTGAAAAAGTTGTATTTATCATTAAAAAAGAGGATGAGGCTGATTTTAAGGAAGCAGTCGGCAACAGAATGGAAAAGATCATGGATGTTGCATATGCATATCAGGATCTTCATAACCTGCCGGAAGGATTTGAAGTTCCGGAGGGTCGTGTGAAGCCATGGGGAACGGCTCATGCAGTTCTGAGTGCGATTGATGAAGTGGATGGACCATTTGCTGTTATCAATGCAGATGATTATTATGGACGTCATGCATTTGAAGTAATCTATAATTATCTGACAACGCATGAAGATGATGACAAATACCGTTATACCATGGTGGGATACCGTCTGAAAAATACGGTGACAGATAACGGACATGTTGCAAGAGGAATCTGTGACCTGAATGATGCAAAAGAATTAGTTGCAGTTCATGAGCGTACAAGAATTGAGAAGCGTAATGGTGGAATTGCATATTCGGAGGATGACGGAGCTACATGGACAGAGGTAGATCCGGAGACACTGGTTTCTATGAATATGTGGGGATTTACAAGAAGTATTCTGGATGAGATCAAGGCAGAATTTCCTGCATTTCTTGAAAAAGGACTGAAAGAGAATCCGATGAAGTGTGAGTATTTCCTGCCATCTGTTGTGAGCAACTTATTAGAGTCTGAGAGAGCAACCGTGCAGGTACTTGAGTCAGAAGATAAATGGTATGGAGTTACATATAAAGAGGACAAGCCGGTTGTTGTAGAGGCAATCCAGGCATTGAAAGATGCAGGAGAGTATCCGCAGAAATTATGGGAGGAAGACTAAAGATGGGAAGAGTGTCTGAAGCACAGATCAATGAAGCGATTGCAAATTTTGATTATGAGGGAAAGCTTTTAAGTAAAGAGCCTTTTGGAAGCGGTCATATTAATGATACATATCTTTTAAAGTATGAGATTTCAGAGATGGGAATCCTGAAAGTGATCCTTCAGCGTATGAACCGTGAGATTTTTACGAATCCGGTAGAACTGATGGAGAATGTAGTAGGGGTTACGACGTTCCTTCGTAAGAAGATCATTGAGAACGGCGGAGATCCGGAGCGTGAAACTCTGAATGTAATCCCGGCAAAGGATGGAAAGCCTTACTATGTGGATTCTAAGGGTGAGTACTGGCGTTCTTATGTATACATTACGGATGCAAGCAGTTATGACCAGGTAGAGAAACCGGAAGACTTTTACGAAAGTGCAGTCGCATTTGGACATTTCCAGCGGATGCTGGCTGATTATCCTGCAGAGACACTCAATGAGACGATCAAGGGATTCCATGATACAAGAGCAAGATTCCAGGTATTTAAAGATACCGTTGCAAAGGATGTATGCGGACGTGCAGCAGAGGTACAGGATGAGATCAACTTTGTACTGGCACATGAAGACGTGGCAAATGTATTTGGGGAGCTTCAGGACAAAGGAAAACTTCCGCTTCGTGTCACGCACAATGATACAAAGCTGAACAATATTATGATCGACGACAAGACCGGAAAGGGAATCTGCGTTATTGATCTTGATACAGTTATGCCGGGACTTGCAATGAACGATTTTGGTGATTCCATCCGTTTTGGGGCAAGTACAGCAGCAGAGGATGAGACAGACTTAAGCAAAGTATCCTGCAGTATGGATCTTTTTGAAATCTATGTAAAGGGCTTCCTTGAGGGATGTGACGGAAAGCTGACAAAGAAAGAAGTTGAACTTCTTCCGATGGGAGCAAAAGTCATGACTTTTGAGTGCGGTATGCGTTTCCTGACAGATTATCTGGATGGAGATCATTACTTCAAGATCCACAGAGAAAAGCACAATCTTGACAGATGCCGTACCCAGTTCAAACTGGTGGCAGATATGGAAAAGAAATGGGATATCATGCAGGAGATCGTAGCAAAATATAATCGCTGATCGTGCAACATTTTTACCATAAGATGAACCAAAAATACAAGGTATATTCAGAGAATTTATGGTATAATGTACCTGTAAGTTGAAGGAAAGATAACTTGATCATATTGGTTGAAGGAGGAGTTAAAATGTCAATTTTAGTAACCGGAGGAGCCGGATTTATTGGAAGCCATACCTGTGTGGAACTTCTGAATGCAGGATATGATGTTGTTGTTGCAGATAACTTATACAACGCATCTGAAAAGTCACTGGAAAGAGTAAAAAAGATTACAGGAAAAGACCTGAAATTCTACAAAGCAGACATTCGTGATAAAGAAGCTATGAATGAGATCTTTGAGAAAGAAGAAATTGAGTCAGTGATTCATTTTGCAGGACTGAAAGCAGTTGGTGAGTCTGTAGCAAAGCCGCTTGAGTATTATGAGAACAATATTGGCGGAACGATTACGCTTTGTGATGTTATGAGAAACCATGGTGTGAAGAATATTATCTTCAGTTCTTCTGCAACAGTATATGGTGATCCGGCATTTATTCCGATCACTGAGAAATGCCCGAAAGGAACCTGCACAAATCCATACGGATGGACAAAGTGGATGCTGGAGCAGATCCTGACAGATCTTCATACAGCAGATCCTGAGTGGAATGTAGTACTTCTTCGTTACTTCAACCCGATCGGAGCACATAAGAGCGGTCTCATCGGTGAAGATCCGAAGGGAATCCCGAACAACCTGATTCCATATATCACTCAGGTAGCTATCGGTAAATTAGAGCGTCTTGGAGTATTCGGAGATGACTATGATACGCATGACGGTACAGGTGTCCGTGATTATATCCATGTAGTTGACCTTGCGATCGGACATGTGCGTGCAGTAGAGAAACTGAAAGAGAAAGCAGGAGTATCCGTATACAACCTTGGAACAGGAAATGGATATTCTGTTCTTGATATGGTAAAAGCATTCAGCAAGGCATGCGGAAAAGAGATTCCGTATGAGATCAAGCCTCGTCGTGCCGGAGATATCGCAACATGCTATTGTGACGCATCCAAGGCAAAAGAAGAGCTGCACTGGGTAGCTGAAAGAGGACTGGATGAGATGTGCGAAGATTCATGGAGATGGCAGAGCCAGAATCCAAATGGATACGAGGGATAATTTCCAGGATTACTTTCCTGAAAATGATCGCCAGAGCGTGATCAAAAGATAGAGAAAAGGTTGTTGACCGGAGATGATGGATCAGATGAATGAGACGGATTCTACAGTGACAGCCTTTTCTTTTTTGCTGCAGGGGATGTGGCAGCAGTAAAAAGAAAAGGTGGTGACGGAATGAAGAGAAATGTAGATTTGAATGAAATATCTGATGGACGGCTGTATTCTGCCAATGATATGGTCAAAGTAGAATGTGGAGATTGTGCAGGGTGTTCTGCATGCTGTCAGAATATGGGAACTTCGGTTGTTTTAGATCCGATGGATATATGGAAAATGCAACGAGGAACAGGCAGGATGTTGGAGAAACTTCTGAAAAAAGAACTGGAGCTGAATGTTGTGGATGGAATTATTTTGCCCAATCTGCGTATGAACGGAACGAGAGAGGTCTGTTCCTTTCTGAATGAAGAAGGACGCTGCTCGATCCATCCATACAGGCCGGGAATCTGCAGGCTTTTTCCATTGGGCAGATATTATGAGAAAAATGGATTTCATTATTTTCTTCAAATTGATGAATGTCGAAAAAAATCACGTGGAAAGATGAAAGTAAAGAAATGGCTGGGGATTGAAAACCTGAAAACTTATGAAACTTATATTAGCAGGTGGCACGAGTTCCTTAATAAGAGTGAAGATGGAATGAAAGAACTGGATGAACAGAATCAGAAGGTTCTGACGTTGCTGATTCTTCAGCGGTTTTATCAGACGCCTTTTCAGGCGAAAGAAGATGAAGAATTTTACAGAGAATTTTTTGAAAGATTAAGCTCGGTGAATGAAATCCTTGGATTCTGATTCCTTTTTTGGGGAGAAATTCTTGGGTTTTAAAGAAGGATTTCTTAATAATTATTTATGATTATCCGAGGCCTCTTGTCAACGGAAAAAGAGAATGTTATCGTAAGGGCAGGAATATAAAATACAGAAGAGATGAGAGTATCATGGTAAGGGACAACAGAGAAGCAGAAACGGAAATGGAACGAAGACGGAGAAGGAGAAAGGCAGAGAAACTGCGTGGACTTAAGAGAAGACGCAGAAGACTGGTCTTAGCTATTCTGGCAGTGCTATTTCTTCCGATTATCGGTGCAAGAATTTATTTTGGAGTGAATCCGGTTATATTGAAAAACAGCGTTATTGATGTGGAATTGAAAGATTCAGTGAATCTGAAGAAAAATATCCGTTACGTCTTTGCGGGAAAAGCTTCTCAGGTGAAGATCACTGGTTCGGTAGATAATACGAAAGAGGGAGATTATCGGGTGACTTATTCCTGGAGGGGAAGAAAAAAGACGGTTACAGTAAAAGTAAGAGATACGAAGCCGCCAGTATTGGAGATGAAAAATTCCTATACGGTAGATCTTGGCGGAGCAGTGACTGCAGATGATTTTGTGAAAAAGGTGAAAGATGCATCGGAAGTGTCATTAAAGATTCTGAATGCTAAAAAATGGGATAAAGCGGGAGAATATTCCATTTCTGTGGAGGCAAAAGACATCTATGGTAATAAGACGACAGGAAAGTCAAAGTTGATCCTGGAAGAAGATAAGACACCACCTGAAATTTCAGGGGCGGAAGATACGGAAATTTTGCAGGGAAAGACCATGGATTTTTCCAGTGGAGTAACTGTAAAAGATAATGCAGATCCAGATCCGTCTTTAAGCGTGGATTCGACAAAGGCAGACCTGAATACACCAGGAACATATGTGGTAACTTATGTCGCAAAAGACCGTTCGGGGAATGAGACAAAGGTGGAGAGAAAGATTACCGTAAAGGCAAATCCTGAGTGGAAAGAGAAGATCGTATATCTGACCTTTGATGACGGCCCATCAGAGAATACAGGGAAAATTCTTGATATTTTAAAGCAGTATAATATAAAAGGAACATTTTTTGTAACGGGAAACCATCGGGAGCATGATGACCTGATCAAGAGAGCATTTGATGAAGGAAATTCCATCGGACTGCATACATATACGCATGATTATGCTACGGTCTATGCTTCGGAGCAGGCATATTTCGATGATCTTCAAAAAGTTTCAGACCTTGTAGAAAAGATTACAGGAGAGAAATCTACACTCATCCGTTTCCCGGGTGGATCAAGTAATACAGTCAGTGCAGACTATGTGCAGGGATTAATGACAACGCTGACCAAAGCGGTTCATGAAAAAGGTTATGAATACTTTGACTGGAACTGTGATTCTACAGATGCAAGTGGAAATAATGTCGCAGTCAGCAAACTGGTTCAAAATGCTACATTATGTTCAGCAGATCATGTGACAATTCTGATGCATGATACGGATGCAAAAGATACAACTGTTGAAGCATTGCCTCAGATTATAGAATATTATAGAGGACAAGGATATAGCTTTAAAGGACTGACAAAAGATTCCGTGGCGGCACATCATAGGGTAAATAATTAGTGAAATTTGTATTTGTTGGGGTGATACGCTTGTAAAGAAAAAGACTTCTTTGTGACGAATCGGACGCGGAAATCAGAGATATTCCTTCGCGGTGCAGGCCCGCTTTACCTCAGCC
>ERZ773133.3043-NODE-3043-length-13637-cov-12.558975_pt1 | contig 13637 bp, 12 predicted proteins | sample MGYA00580861_ERZ773133 | MGnify/ENA primary metagenome ERZ773133 (study PRJEB29015, sample SAMEA2737844) | human gut metagenome | biome: human gut; feature: human-associated habitat; material: faeces | place: China | collected 2012 ...
TCATTCAGGCCGGAGGCTTGCGTGAAGCCGCTTCTGTAGTTCGTGTGGATGTATCGCGCAGGATCAAGAATCCTCGTAGTACAGTAGATAACGATACTATTGGTCAGATCTATACATTTTCCTTGAAAGAAGGTTTTGTTGTGGATGGAACTCCCGGTTTCATACTTCAACCTTATGATGAGGTCTATGTACGTCGTAGTCCGGGTTATCAGGCTCAGCAGAATGTGGATGTTGAAGGTGAAATCCTGTTCGGAGGGTCTTACGCCATGACTAGTCGTGAAGAACGTCTTTCAGACTTGATCAATAAAGCTGGAGGTACTACAAATTATGCTTACCTACGCGGTGCCAAATTGACTCGTGTCGCTACTGAAGGTGAGAAGAAACGTATGGGAGATGTGATCCGTTTGATGAGCAGACAGCTGGGAGAAGCAATGATTGATTCTTTGGGTATTCGTGTAGAAGATCATTTTACGGTCGGAATTGATTTGGAAAAGGCGTTAGCCAACCCAGGGAGTACAGCGGATATTGTCTTACGTGAGGGTGATGTGATTTCCATTCCAAAAAATAATAATACGGTCACAATTAATGGTGCTGTGATGGTTCCGAATACAGTTTCTTATATAAAGGGTGAGAATATAGATTATTACCTGAATCAGGCTGGCGGTTATTCTGAAAACGCAAAAAAGAGTAAGAAATTTATCGTTTACATGAATGGTCAGGTTACTAAGGTTAAAGGTAGTGGTAAGAAACAAATCGAGCCTGGTTGTGAGATCATTGTTCCTAGTAAATCAAAGAAGCGTACTAATATGGGGGAAATCTTGGGATATGCCACTTCTTTCAGTTCATTGGGTATGATGATTGCCTCTATTGCTAATTTAATAAAGAAATAACGAATACTTCTTATGACTACTCAAATAGAAGGAGGATCTGAAAAAGAGATAAAACAGAAACAGGATAATCATGCAGACGAAGAGATTAAAATCGATCTAATGGATATTCTTCGTAAGATTATTGTTATCCGTAAGACTATTTATAAGGCTGCTGGTATTGGTTTAGTAATTGGTATTATTATAGCAATAAGTATTCCTAAAGAATATACAGTTGAAGTAACTCTTTCTCCGGAGATGGGAAACAGTAAAGGTAGTGGTTTATCTGGTTTAGCTGCTTCTTTCTTGGGAAGTGAAGTTACTATGGGGGATGGCACTGATGCTTTGAACGCCTCTTTATCTGCCGATATTGTTTCTTCCACTCCTTTTTTATTGGAACTTTCTACAATGAAAATTCCTGTGGAAAAAGATGAAAATACAACTTTAAATACTTATTTAGATGAAGAATATCTCCCTTGGTGGAACTATGTGATTGGATTACCAGAGATGTTTATTGGTGGGGTAAAGTCGTTTTTTACTGAAGAAGATGATGAAGCAATGGCTTCTATTGGAGTAAATCAGAGTATAATTAAACTATCTAAAAAAGAGTCAAAGAAGATTGAAACTCTAAAGAAAATGATTACAGCTGCTGTAGATAAGAAGACATCCATGACTTCTGTTGCTGTAACTTTGCAAAATCCTAAAGTGGCTGCAGTCGTGGCTGATTCTGTCGTAAAAAAATTGCAAGAATATATCATAGGTTATCGTACCTCCAAAGCAAAAGAAGATTGTCTCTATTTGGAAAAGCTTTTTAAAGAACGCCAGCAGGAATATTATGCTGCTCAAAAAAAATATGCTGATTATATAGATTCTCATGATAATATCATATTGCAGAGTGTTCGTGCAGAACAAGAACGATTACAAAACGATATGAGTTTGGCTTATCAGGTTTATAGTCAAGTTGCTAATCAACTTCAGGTTGCCAGAGCAAAAGTACAGGAAGAGAAACCTGTATTTGCTGTTGTGGAACCAGCAGTAATACCATTGGACCCGTCGGGAACAAGTAAAAAAATATATGTTTTGGTTTTTATATTTCTATCTGTTTGTATTGTCATATTCTGGAATTTATTTGGAGAAAATATTCTGAATAATTTCAAGGAAATACAGGCTTAAAATCAATTGATAACGTGATAATGGTTTCAACCAATCAAATAAATAAAATAGTAGAACTTATTGCAGTTTTGGGAGATCTGATTATTCTCAATTTGTGTTTGTTCCAACTCCTGTTGTTTTGGGAAAAAACATTCATGCATTCACCTTTTTCTTGTATTGCTTCTTTTATGATGACTTCGCTTAGTCTCTGTTATTTAGCCTGTTCAGCATCTCGTGGAAAAGCATGGAATAGTAGAGAAATTCGTGCGGATCAACTTGTGTTGCGTGTGTTGAAAAATATTATGACATTTTCTGTTTTCTGGGCATGTATCATGGCTTTTAGTGGGATTTATATCATCTCTCCTCTATTTTTTGTTGTCTATTTTTTAATTCTCTTTATAGCTTTAAGTGTTTATCGCATTATTATTCGTCGTTCGCTGATTGGTTATTGTGCTAAGTGGAAGCATAAAAGTTATGCGGTTTTTATTGGGGGAGGGGATAATATGCAGATGTTGTATGAGGAAATGGGAAGTTCTTTAGCGTCTATTTATGAAGTTGTTGGTTACTTTGATATTATTCCAAACGATGCATTTTCGTCTCAATGTCGCTATTTAGGTAATCCTGATGGTTTTACTAATTTTATGTCCGAAGAAACATCTATAAAGCATGTTTTTTGTTCATTGTCAATGGATCAGGGACGTTATAATGTTCCCATCACAAATTATTGTGAGAATCATTTACTTTATTTTCATGGTGTACCTAATGTTGGGAAGGGTTTTCCTCGGCGTATTTGGCACAGTATGGTAGGAAATATGCCGATTTTAAATTTGAGATATGAGCCTCTTAGTAAAGTGGAGAACCGTTTTTTAAAACGGGTATTTGATATTATATTATCAGGAATCTTTTTGGTTACAATTTTTCCTATTATTTATCTTATCGTGGGAAGTATCATAAAGTTAACTTCTCCTGGTCCTATCTTTTTTACACAAATGCGAACTGGCTTGAATGGAGTGGAATTTAAATGTTATAAATTTCGTTCAATGAAAGTGAATGAAGAAGCAGATAGTAAACAAGCAACAGTTGACGATCCTCGGAAAACTCGATTTGGAGACTTTATCCGGCGTTCCAATATCGATGAACTTCCACAATTGATAAATGTATTTAAAGGTGATATGTCAATAGTGGGACCTCGTCCTCATATGTTGGTTCATACAGAGACTTATGCACAGTTGATTGATAAGTATATGGTACGCCATTTTATTAAGCCTGGAGTAACCGGATGGGCACAAACACATGGATTTCGTGGTGAAACCAAGGAACTGTCACAAATGGAAGGACGTGTCAAAGCTGATATTTGGTATATGGAACATTGGACAATATTGCTTGACTTATATATTATTTATAAAACTATAGTAAATGTGTTTGTTGGAGAGAAAAATGCATATTAGATAAATGTTTCATGTTATTAAATATATAAAAGGTGGCAATGAATTTAATATCTATTTAGTTCATATTCTGTATTTTGAATGAGGTGTAAAGTATAATAAACTAAGTCTGTTTCGGTATCAATCTTTAAATATATAAGTTTTGAGAGAGATACTAATTGGACAATAATGAGCTTTTTAAAATTATGAAAAAAATCACAGCAGTTGTTCCTATTAGAAAGGGGTCTCAAAGAGTTATTGATAAAAATTTACGTCCTTTTGCTGGATCTAATCTTCTGGCAATAAAAATAGAAAATCTTAAAAAGGTTAAAGGTATTGATGAAATTGTAGTCAATACTGATTCTGAACAAGCAATTGAGATAGCACAGGAAATGGGAGTCTCATTTCATCGTAGAGAAGATTATTATGCTTCTTCAAAATGTACCGGAAGTGAGTTTTTTGAGCACTTAGGTCAGGTAACCGATACTGAAATATTTGCGTATTGTCCAGTAACTTCTCCTTTTATTAAGGTAGAGACAATGGAGGCTGCTATTAGTATGTTTAAAGAAAATAATGAGTTTGATTGTTTATCAACAGTTTCAGTAATTAAAGAATTTATGTGGCTAGACGGAAAAGCGATAAATTACAATCCTTTAAATGCACCAAATAGCCAAAATTTGCCAGACATCGAAGCTTTGAATTTTGGCTTTACTTTAATAAATAAGAATGATCTGATAAGATACCGAAATATAATAGGTAAAACTCCTCAATTTATAAGAACTACTGATATTGAGGCTATTGATATAGATACTCCTTTGGATTTTTTTGTTGCAGAGCAGATTTATATTAAGACAATTATTGAAGCTAAGAACTTATTAGCTTGATTAGTTGGTATGGGTGAATATTGGGGTAAGTAAAAATGAATAATACAAAATTGTTTTCGACTTTAAACGGAATCAGCTTTAAGGGATTTCCAGATGTAAGATGGAATTTTATATTTGGCAGATTATCTTTATATTTCCAATGTGAGGAGTTTGATAGAAAAGCTAAAGTGATTAGTATATTAGATTTCTTTTACTCTTTGCTTTTTCCAAAAGTTCCTTGCTATAATATTGAGAAAAAAAGTAAAAAAGGTGTTTTACTTTTGAATAACTGTTGCGATAGAAAAACTAATATAGATAGGTTGCATATTGTTAGTGATCTAATATTGAATAGAACTATTATTTTAGGTAGTAAACCTCATAGAAAATTTAATATTATATATACTACTAATGTCTTACTATACATACCTTTTTGGCTTTTTTCATTTCGGAAAAGAGATATACCGTTCATACAAAAATTGATTATACTTAATAGATTGGCATACTTGCATCAAGTGTTAGATTATATAAATAAGAATATAGAAATTCATAACTATAGTTTATTTGTATCGTATTATGATTCATTGACAGAGGATAGTTTTTGGGAAGAGATTTTTCGACTTAATAAAATTAAAACTGCCTCTTTACAGCATGGACAATTTATTTCATATCGTGAAGATACAGTAATTAATTGTGGAATTGAATTACGTACATTTAAAAGTGATTTTTTGTTGTGTTGGAATAATTTCACAAGGAGAGAAGCTGTAATATCTGGAATTGAAGAATCAAGGTTGCCAATATTAGGTATTATAGGATATGCGAGCAAAGAATATTGGACTAGATGTATAAAGCCCAATAATGATATTTTTGGTGTTGTCATTGGACATCCTGATTATATAGATGAAAATATAACCTTAATAAATGCTGCTAATCATTTATCTAGAGCAAAAGGTTTTAGATATTATCTTAAATTACATCCTAGCTATAAAGATGACTTTTTTAAGGATATAGTGGATCAAAACCATTATTTGGGTAATATTAAAAAAGGAATTGATATGATTGATTATGCAAATATGATTGATTTTTCAATAGTAGGAAGCTCAACTGTATTTACGGAATTAATCTTTTTAGGTCATGAGGTTATAAGATATTCAAATCAAAGTATTAAGGATAAATATCGAGACATTAAACTGGGATTAACGTTTAGTGAGCCCAAACAGATTCTTGATGTTTATAATAGAGGAAATTTTGAAATTGATAGCTTGTTTGACGATTTATGTTCAATTCGTGAAGTACAGTCTTCCTATCAAAACTTCTTTTCAGTATTTGATGTTTAATCTTATAATAAGTTATGTATATTCTTAGGGATAGACTTAAAGGTTATTTGCAACATCCTATATTTAAGAGAACAGCTATATATACTATAACTGATGGTATAACTAAATCTATTTCTTTCATTGTATTACCTATTGTATCTTATTATATTGTCCCTTCAGAATTAGGTATTGCTGCAAATTTTGATGTTCTTCAAAACATCGTTATATTATTAGCGGGGCAGGTTGTTGTTAGCTCATTACCCTATTTCTATTATGAAAGGACAAAAGAAGAGGTAGCTATATTGGTTAGTAATCTGCTGTTTCTTGTCTTATTAGTAAATATAGTTCTTGCGATAATTATTGTACTCTGTACTAAGATTATAGAGGGCTATTTACATATAGGATTATCTTTACAATTACTTACTGTATTGAGTAGTCTTTGTATGCTTGCAAACAATGTGAACTTCATTTTATATAGGATGGAGGATAATCCTGTTAATTTTGCAAAATTGCAAATAGGACAGGTTGTTTTGTATGTTAGTTTACTTTCTACTTTAGTAGTGGGGTATGATCAACAAGCAGTGGGAAAAATACTGAGTTATGTAGTGGCGATATCTATTATGTCTTTTATTCATCTTTCACTATTATATAAAAGAGGCTATTTAAAATTTAAAGTAGATCTTAATATTCAAAAGACTTTAGTGAAATTTGGAATACCTCTTCTACCACATTCTTTATCTTTTTGGATAAAAAGTGGTATGGATAAAGTTATTCTTACAACATATTGTGGACTGTCTGTTAATGGCCTTTATTCAATGGCCTTAAGTTTTGGTGCAGTTTATGCTTTGTTCAATACATCTTTTAGTAATGTATATGTGCCTGAATTACAAAAGAGGTTGTCTAAGATGACTCCGGAAAATGAATATGAGGAAAAAAAGTTTTTAGTAAAATTGTCCTATAAATTAGGCGGTGTATTTTGTGTGTTGTGTCTTGTAGTTATTATTCTATGTTGGATTATGGTTCATTATGTTTTGAGTGAACAATATGCTGCTTCATTCCAATATATACCATGGATAATATTGTCATCTACAGTATATTCATTTTATGGGTTAGTTATTCAGTATCCATATACTGTGAAAAAGACATTTGGATTAGGTTTAATAACCTTTTTAGGTAGTGCTTTTCAACTATTGTTAACTTTTTTACTAGTGAAAACAATAGGGGCTGATGGTATAAAATATAGTCTAGTTATCGGTTCTTTAATTATAATGTTAGGTGTTTGGTGGTATAGTAATAAAGTTTATCCTATGCCGTGGTTTTCGCGTTTATAAATTAAATAATATATGAGAAAGATCATACTTCTTTCATTTGCTAATACAGATTATTCAGATTCTTTAGCTAGATTAAAAAAAGAAACAGAGTCTTTTCCTTTTGATGAGAGATTTTTTTTAACAGAAAAGGAGCTCCAGCCCGAATTAAGAAAGAGAATTCATTGGTTCAAGCATCGGCGGGGCTATGGCTATTGGCGTTGGAAAGGATTTATTATATATAATCAGCTTCAAAAGATGGATGATGATGATATACTCGTTTATTCAGATGCAGGAAATGTCTTTAATGATAACGGTATGCCGAGATTCTTAGAATATATAAAGATGTTAGATGATAGTGCTTCAGGCATTTTGGCATTTCAAGAGATGTATAAAGAAAGGGTATATACAAAGGCGGATTTATTCGAATATCTAAATGTGAAAAGCGGGGATTATATAATGGAGTCTAATCAATATTGGTCTGGATGTATTCTTCTTAAAAAGAATAATATAACATTGGCTTTGAGCAAACAATGGTATGATATTAGTCTTTATCACTATGACTTGGTTACTGATAAAAGATCTAAAGTGCCCAATTATGATGGATTTATAGAAAATCGTCATGATCAAAGTGTTTTTTCTTTACTAGCAAAAAAAAATCATTCTATAATATTGAATACAGATGAGTTTATGGCAGTGGATAATGATTGGAATAAATTGTCAGATAAACCTATTCATGCAAGAAGAGCTCGTTATGGTGACCAATCTTTAAAGAAAAAGATAAAGCGTTTTTTGCTAAGACCTTTGATTTTAGTGATTCGCTGGTATATTATTATATTTGAAAATATGGATATGCGGCGTCCCTTTCAAATAAAAGGAAGAACTTATTAATCATTGTTATAGACTATATGAAAGTAATAATATTAAAGCGTTCTTATATAGAGAATATGATAGCCGTATTACTGATCTTATTATCATCAGGTACGTTTTATTTTTATCATCAACACTCTATATTATTATGCTTTTCATTATTCTTTTATGGGATGTATTTATTTGTAAAGCGTAGGCCTTGTTTGAGTTCAATTATAAAGAATAAAAGTTTTTTGTTTGTTGTTATTTATACATTTTGGATATGGATAAATTTTCTTGTATTTAATACAAATCATGTAACTGCTGTCACTCAACCATATGTATATTGTTTAATACTTTGGGGTACATTTTTTATGATATTGTCAATGGATTACAGTGCCTTTAAAAGTTTGTTACTAGACATAACCTATGTAATTTGTGTCATTAGTCTAGCTTTGTATGGGTTGTATCATGTAGGTTTGATATCTCCTCGTTCGGTAGAAGGAGTTCATGGCGGAACGTTTTCTTTACTTTTATTTGATGTTATAAAATTGGGGTATGATAGTAACCGGATGTGTAGCTTGTGGTGGGAACCTAGTGCTTTTCAAGTAGTATTATCAATGACATTATTTTTGTATATTCCTGATATGATATCTAATTTATTTAACAAGAAGATATTAAAAAAGATATTAGTACTTATATTGGCAATGATATTGTCACGATCCACATCCGGATATTTGGGATTAATGATAATCGTGTTGATTGTTGTTTTACATAATGATATTCTTAAAAAAAGTAAATTTGCTTTTTTGCTTCTATTTATAATAGCCAGTAGTGGAGTCGTATATATATTTTCAAGTGATGTTATTCAAGACAAACTAGAAGAAGATTACGGAAATCAAAATGCAGATGGATCATTGAATGTTCGTCTATTTGATAATTTAGCTATGATACAAATGATTTCTGAACGTCCATTGGTAGGATATGGTATAGATTCAGAGGATTACGATATGAGATCTTTGGAATTAAATAATAGGACATCATCCAATGGAGTTCTTACGTTATGTGCGAGTTTTGGTCTTCCAATAATGTTTTTCTATATAATAACATTATTTAAAACGTTGAAAATTAAAAGATTGCATTTTAACAATATCGCTGCTTGTCTTTTGTTCTTGTTTTTTAATTGTTTCAATGGTATGATTATTCATTCAATTGTGTGGGCAGTATTTTTAGATTATAAAAAAGAAAATAATTAACTTATAACCTTTATTAATTGAAATAATGGGACAATATGATATATCTGTTGTTTTAGGGTCAAAAAATAGAAAAAAGCTAATAAAAGCTACAATAGAAAGTATAAGAAAAAATAAGTTCAATGGTTCAATAGAAATTATAGTAGTAGATGGTGGCTCAACTGATGGCACATGTGATTGGTTAGCTGAACAAACTGACGTTATCACTATTATTCAACCTAATTATACAACCACTAATGATAAAGGCATAAAATGTAAAGCACATTCATGGGGGGAATTTATGAATATTGGTTTTAAATATTCCCATGCAGATTATATTGTGATGGTTTCAGATGATCTTATACTTGCACCAGGTTGTCTTCAAAAAGGCTATGATGAACTGAAGGGAAGAATTGGGCATGGTGAAAAAATAGGTGGCGGCGCATTTTACTTTAGAGAATATCCCAGGCATGATTATTATAGAGTAATTATGCTTCCCAAGGGATATATTAATATTAATCATGGTTTTTATTACAAGCCAGCTTTGGAGGATGTAAATTGGTTGGATGAGATAAATTATTTTTTTTATTGTGGAGATGGCGATATTTCAATGCGATTAAATGAAAATGGATGGAAAACTATTCCTTTAGATGAGTGTTACGCTGCTCATTTAGTTCATTTACCAGTAAATAAAAAAAAGATTCCTAAATGGAAACTTATTGATATGGATACATTTGATAAGTTGTATCCTTATAAATGCCTTGGTGACACAATGGAAAAAACATGTATAAATGCTAAAATAGACACATCGGCTTTTTGGAAATATGCATTGAAAAATGTATTGTGTGGATACTTATTAAAAATGTATGATAACTACATCAGGAAATGAAGATTCAGAAGTTTTTTAATGCATTTACAACATATTGTAATTTGTTGAAATTAAAATGTATAGGAGTACAGGTTGGGAGTAAAGCAAGGTTTTGTGGAGATGTATCGTTTTGTATCAACAGAATTTCAAAAGTAGTATTCGGTAAAGGGTTAATTATTACAGGAGGGTACAATATTAATGCTTTATCACCATCAGAACGTTCTTATATATTAGTAAGAAAAAACACAGAATTGATTATAGGGAATAATTGTGGTTTCTCTAGTATTTGTATAAGTGTACACGACTCAATTAGAATAGGAAATAATGTCATAATTGGTGCTAATACCAGACTGAATGATAGTAATGATCATTGCATTAATTACTTGGAAAGAAGAATGGAACGAGAATGTAAAGATTGGTCGAAATTAAATATTGACCATGCTCCTATTGTTATAGAAGATGATGTTTTTATTGGGGCACACTGTATTATTTCTAAGGGAATAACCATTGGGGCTCGTTCAATTGTAGCAGCAGGATCTGTAGTTGTAAAGTCTATTCCGTCTGATGAAGTATGGGGGGGGAACCCTGCGAAATTTATTAAAAAGTTGTCAAACTAGGAAATGAAGATTATTGTATTTCAAGGGGGATTGGGAAATCAGATTTTTGAGTATGCATATTATTCTTATCTCAAAAATAAATATAAAAATGAACGATTTTTCGCTTATTATCCAAAGTCGGCACTGAAACGACACAATGGTTTTGAACTATCTAGGCGATTTAAGGTAGAAATGCCTCCTACATCTTTGCTCACAAATTTGCTAGGCGGTATTCTTTTTTATCTTAATAAGATTTTTAGAAGGTTAGGCTTTTTGCTATGGTTTATTAATGATGATAGTAATCGACATGAAAATGCATTATTTCATGATGGATATATGCAAGATCGGAAATTTGTTGGAAATAATTTTTCGTTGTTATTTAAATCTTTAGAGTTATCAGGGAAGAATATAGAACTAATTAAACGATTGAAATCAGAGAATTCTGTATCTATTCATATTAGACGAGGGGACTACTTATGGCAAAAAGAAGCTGAAATATTTGGTAATATCTGTACAGATGAGTATTACAAAATGGCAATACAAGCTGTTTGTCAGACAACTGATAATCCATTATTTGTGTTTTTTTCTAATGATCCTGATTATGTGAAAAAGCATTATAAATTAGAAAACATGCTTGTTGTTGATTGGAATACAGGTGATGATAGTTTTATTGATATGTATTTAATGTCTAATTGCAAGTCTATGATATTGGCTAATAGTACTTTTAGTTATTGGGCAGCCATGCTTAATAATAATGTGCAAACTGTTTTTTGCCCTCCAAAATGGTCGAATGTAGATAATCCTCCTGAAATTATTATGGCTAATTGGATAATTATTAATTGCTCTTAATATGAAACCCTTAATTTCGATAATTGTTCCTGTCTATAATGTGGAGACGTACTTAGCTAAATGTGTAGACAGTATCTTGGCACAAACATACACTAATCTTGAGATATTTCTAGTAAATGATGGTAGCTCTGATTGTTGTGGAAAGCTTTGTGATGAATACGCAAAAGAAGATAAACGTATAAAAGTCATACACAAAAAGAATGGAGGATTGAGTGATGCTCGTAATGTGGCGATTGATGTAGCAACTGGTGAATTCATTACTTTTATTGATAGTGATGATTATGTTACTGATGACTATATAATGACGCTCTATTCATTGATAGAGAAATATGAGTGTAAAGTTTCAATTGCTTTGTATAACACTTTTGTCGAAGGTTCAAAACCTAAAGTGGTTAATAGGGTTTATAGAGAAGATTGCCAGACAAATATAAAAGCTATAGAAGAGATGTTTTATCAAGAGAAATATGATACGGCATCATGGGCAAAACTTTATCATAGTTCTTTATTTGCTACAGGAATTCGCTATCCAAAAGGCATAGTTTATGAAGACTTGGCTACTACTTATTTGTTGATATTTCAATCTGATAAGGTGGCATTCTGTAATAGAAGGATATATAATTATTTATTACGAAGAGACAGTATTGAAGGGTCATCTTTTAGTTCTAAGAAGATGGATAGTGCATTAAAAGTATGTGAATTGATGGAAAGTCACTTAGATATTCTTGGTAAAGTAATGCAAGCATATCAATGTAGAATGATGAGCTTCTTTTTTCATCTTTTACTTAAAATGCCAGATGGCTATGAACATCGTAATATGCTTTACAAAAGAATAAAGGCAATACGTTGGTCTGTTTTATGTAATAGTAGGGCAAGGAAAAAAGCACGTGTGGCTAGTTTGCTTTCCTATTTTGGATTAGGCGTCGTGAAAGGTGTGTTTCATTTGATAGATAGGAGATAAATATTTTAGACAATATGCTTTTGCTCTAGAGAGACTGCGTAGGTATATACTTTTTATGGGATTATGGATGCTATTGTTAATATGTAGCAACATTTGTGAGGTTAAGCTCTTGGCTTAATGTTAATTATTTACTCATTTTTGATATGGATAAAATAAAAATAATGCATATCGTGCAATCTCCTGGTGGGGTTGCTCGTTATCTTTCTATGTATTTGAAATATTCGGATAAGAATAGATTTGAACATATATTGATTTGCTCTTTGGATTATAAAATAGAAAAGATGGAATATTTAGCCGAGCATGTAGAATACTTATCTATGGGGAGACAAATTTCTATAATAAATGATGCAAAGGGAATTTGGGCTATACGGAAATTTATAAAAAAGTATATGCCAGATGTCATATATATGCACAGTAGTAAAGCTGGTGCTTTAGGAAGATTGGCAGATATCGGATTTAAAAATATAGTTTTATATAATCCTCATGGTTGGGCATTCAATATGAATAACATATCTGTAATCAAAAAAAAAGTGTATGCATTGATTGAGAAGGTGTTAGCTTATAAAACTAATATGATAATAGCTATTTCTGCTTGGGAAAAGGAGAGTGCTATAAAATATAAAATTTGTTGTTCGGATAAGATTCATATTATACCTAGTGGTGTTGACGTATGCTTGTATGATGAGGAACGAGGTAGATATGACTTAAATAGGAGCAAATTGAAGATACCATTAAACGCTTATATAATAGGTATGGTAGGAAGAATATCTTATGGTAAAGGCCCTGATTTATTTATAAAAGCAGCTGCACTTATTAAAGAAAAAATTCCTAATGCTTTTTTTGTTATTGTTGGAGATGGTGAAGAAAGGGCATCTGTTGAAAATTTACTTTCAGAGATGAGACTAAAAGATGACTTTCTTATAACTGGGTGGGTTTCTAACCCGATAGAATATATCCAACTCTTCGATCAAGCGATGTTGTTAACTCGTTGGGAAGGGTTTGGATTGGTGTTAACAGAATATATGTTGGCAGAAAAACCTATAATTACAACTAAAGTGGGAGCTGTTCCTGATTTAATGCAGCAAGGAAAAAATGGCATAATGGTCGATGTAGGAGATATTGAAGGAATTGTTGAAGCCTCATTTAAGTTGTATACAGATAATCAATATAGGCAGACACTAGTATCTAATGGACGTTCAACTGTGCGAAATTTATATGATATACGTTGTACAGTAAAAGAACATGAACGTTTACTTATGAGTACGGAATATTGACGATTAAAAAAATGAAATATGGTATAAAATAAAATGTTGAGATGTAATAAACACGTGAGTGTTTCGTATGTGAGATGAAAAAAATG
>ERZ773133.3047-NODE-3047-length-13628-cov-3.030133_pt1 | contig 13628 bp, 4 predicted proteins | sample MGYA00580861_ERZ773133 | MGnify/ENA primary metagenome ERZ773133 (study PRJEB29015, sample SAMEA2737844) | human gut metagenome | biome: human gut; feature: human-associated habitat; material: faeces | place: China | collected 2012 ...
GACGATTTCGCCGCTTGGCTGGCCTTCGAGATCTCGCGGAATTCCGGCGTTGAGTGTGTTCAGCATAACGGTTTTCGGGTGGATGAACACGTTGATTTGGTCGACAAGTTTCTTTTCGTGTCGTACGAGTCCGAATGGGTCGCCTTTGCGTATGGACAGGGGACCGACCGGCAGTACCGCGCGGGAGACGGCGGTGAATTCCACGGTGGTTTGGCGTGATTGGCCGGCGGCGAGCATGGGGATGGCGAATCGTTCGTGGCTGTCTCCGATGGGCAGGTCGCCGCGTGCTGATGTGGTTGGCGTGCGCCCTGGATTGTCGACGCACACATCGACTTTCACCGTGTCTGACACGGTGACGCGCCTGCTGGACACGTCTATGGTGGCGGTGAACGACGTGTTGCCGAGCGACAGCATGATGGCGGCGACCATCATGCATGCGAACACGATCGCCATGGTCAGCAGTTCATGCCAGCTGAGGATTGTGAACGCTATGAGTGAGGCGATGGCGAGTCCGGTCACGGCCCATCCGAGCGGCGACACGTATGAGGTGACCAGTCGTTTGATGCGATGCTTGATGCGTCGCAGGGATCGTTGCATGGTTCTCCTGCGCTGCATGGTTTTGGATTGTCGCATGCTTGACCTTTCGGGGGTTTACGAACGTTTCGTGTGGGGTGTGCGCTTTGCGTGTGCCGTGTCGTACGCGGCTGGCTGCGCCGTGCGTTTCAGGCGGTGGCGCCCACGGTCGGTGAAGGCACTTCATTGAGGATCTGTTCGATCATCTGTTCGGGGGTGGATCCCGCGAATGTGGCCTCCGCGGTGAGCGTGATGCGGTGTGCGAGCACGGCGACGGCCAGTTGCTTCACATCGTCGGGCACCACGTATCCGCGATTGCTGGACGCGGCCCACACGCGGGCGCATCGGGTCAGTGCGAGCGCGCCTCGCATGGACGATCCGACTTGGATGCGTTCGTTGTGGCGCGTCGCTTCCACCAAGCGCACGATGTATTCGATGATCGCGTCGTCGAGACGCACGGTTTCGCTGATGGCGCGCATGCGCAGCACGTCGTTGCCGGTGAGCACCGCATGTACGGTGGAGGCACGGTCGGTGACGTTGACCTGCTTGAGGATGTTCACGCTTACGTCATGGCTCGGATAGCCGATGGTTGTTTTGATGAGGAAACGGTCCATCTGCGCCTCAGGCAGTTTGTAGGTGCCGAGTTGCTCGATGGGGTTCTGAGTGGCGATGACCATGAACGGCTGCGGTACCGCATGGGTTTCGCCGTCGACGGTGACTTTCTGCTCTTCCATGACCTCGAGCAGTGCGGACTGCGTTTTTGGCGAGGCTCGGTTGATTTCGTCGGCGAGCACGATGGATGCGAAAATCGGACCTTCGCGGTATTCGAATTCGCCGTTCTTCTGGTCGTAGTAGGTTACGCCGACCACGTCGGACGGCAGCAGATCCGGAGTGAACTGGATACGTTTGAACGACATGTCGATGGAGTTGGCGAGGCCGCGGGCCAGCTGCGTTTTGCCGGTCCCCGGATTGTCTTCGAGCAGAATGTGGCCACCGACGATCATGGCGGTGGCGCATTGGCGGATCGGCTGTTCCTTGCCGACCACGACTTGGGAGACGTTGCCGACCAGTTGGGCGAACAGTTCATGGAATTCGGTGATGTCGGCCTGCGGCGCGGACATCATGGAAGAAGCCATGGCCGGCTGCGCGGGCTTGACGCTTGGTGCCGTAGTCTGCGGGAATTGGCGCGTTGCCATTACGGGAGCCGATTGCGATTGTGGTAGCGGCTGTTGTGTTGGAGCGGATTGCGTCGGTTGCGCCTGCATGGGCTGCGCCATTGGAACCGTAGGCCTCGTCGGCCTGGAAGGAGTTGCGTTATGCGTGCTGAGTACCGTGCCCTCTTCGTCTCCATCCTGTTCCTGCGGATGCGTCGGCAGGCTTGGAGCTTGGAATGCGGGGCGTGCCTGCGGATTGCCGGGCTGTTGCGGCTTGCTCATATGGCGCCCAATGGAACCCAGCTGGGTGGCGTCGTCGTTTTCGTTGCTCATAGGTACTCCTTGGTTGCTTCTATTGATCGTATTGATGATTGGTTGTGATGTTGAATTTGCTTATTTGACGGTGAATGAGATGCCTCGCGCCTGTTTTCCTGCCAACCCTGTTCGTAATGAGATGGCTGAAGCATTGGTGTCTATCGAGGATTGCGTCTCTCCATTATCAGGGGTTGGTCCCGGTTCCGGATCGGGGGTTTTCTCCTCGTATCGGACTCCGGTCACGGGATCAGAGCTTTTCTTGGTCGCATTGATTTCTGGTTCCCCGGCAGTGGTGATCACGCGAACCTCCCAATCGCATCTGGTACCGGAAGGACTGGTGATGTCGGAAACATCCAGTGTGCCGTTAGCTGGCCAATCGTAGGTATGCGAGCTTTCCCCTGCCGGAGTGATGACGATCTGGCCTTTGACACTTCGCCCGTGGGCCTCCCAACTACCGCCATTGACATGAATGATGTTGGCGTTCTGTGTATCCCACGTCAATGAGGATGGCAGTGTGATTTCCGCTGGCTTTTTGTTGCCGACGGTATTATCGGTAGCGATTGCTGGGTCGCTGAGATGTGAGGTGTCGATGAAGTACTGTTGCACGCTTACCGTATCGCAGGTGCTCCAATCACCGGAAAGCGGCCATTCGGCTCTGCTCTCATGAACATCATCATCGTAATAACCCTTGGCCTTTACAACGAAACCTGTGACGCGTCCACCTTTTCTGGACCAGGTCGCCACACATGTGTTGTTGTTGAGTTCCAGCTTCACATTGGTTGGAGGATCGACTGCTGTGAAAGTCGAAACGGACGCTTCGTTGCGCAATGAGCCACTGCGTTCCGTAACCACGGTAATCGTCGGCTTAAGTTTTCTGTAGTACCACTCGTTCTTAATGTCGAATTCGACGGAATAATCCTTGGCGCTTGTCTCCACGGATTTGTCTTCGCCCTCGATGCTTACCGTAATCGACTGGTATTTCGAGTTACGTGCGTCATTGATCCGTCCTCTCACCACGATCTTGTCGCCTGATTGATCGGCGGAAATAGTCGGATTGTCAGGCGTACCCCAAGGCGAAACGGCATTGGATGCCGTGGAGGGCTGGCTCCAGTTCACTTTGTTATGCGCCTTGACCGTGGCGGTATAGGATGCGCCGTCGGTGATCGCATTGTCGTCGAATTTGAACGTGATGCTGGTGCCAGTGACTTCCTGGGCCGGATTCGCCACATTCGGACCGCTCAACGTCACCTGATACTTGTCGACGGCGGAGAAATTACCCTCCAAAGCCTTCCATGTGACAGTGATGGTGTTCTTGCTAGCTTCGGCCTTCACATCGGTCGGCGCGTCCGGAAGCTTGTCAGGCGTGCCTTCCACGCCATTCGACTCCTTCGACCAGCCGACCTCATTCTTGGCCTGCGCCTTGAACGAGTACGTCTTGCCGTTCTTCAAGCCGGTGATTTGGCAGGAGGTCACGGATCCGCACGATTTCTCGCCGGAACCGTCACCGCCCCACGACACCTTGTATTCGCTGATCGGACTGCCGTTCGAAGAGCCGGCCGTCCAACTCAGATTCACCGCGCCATCCTGCGGGTCTCCGGCGATGGGGGAGAGCAGCGGCGCATCCGGCTTGTCCATCACCGAAACGTTGATGGTGCCCGTCACCTCACGTTCCTTCGTATTGGTGGCATCGCGCACGTTGACGATCACCTTGTTGGTGCTCGCGCCGATATCGGACGAGGCGCTGATCGACACCACACCGTTGGACGGGCAGTCCACGGTCAGCTTCGACGCGCCATCGGACGTGCATCCGGTCACGGTCAATGCGGAATCGGGGAACGGATTATACGCATCGGACAGCAGGTTCACTTCCTCACTGGATCCTGCCTTGACCTTCACGGTTTTCGCGTTGATGCGTGCCAAAGGCCTGTTGGAGGCCGTCACGCGAACCGTGACGCCCGCACTCACCGTGCCCTTCGAATATTGAATCGAAATCGGCACGCTCACCGTTGTTCCCGGCGAAGCGGTCTTGTCGGCGGACACGGTCAGCTTGCCGTTCGAACTCACTTTGGCGCTCACCTGGTCGGAATCAGCGCCACCCGAATACGTGTACTGCTTTTCATCGTCGTACAGGTCGGACGCCGAATGGGTCAATGCGGTCAGATCGATGGTGGTGGCGCTTTCTCCTGCGACCACGTCAATGGTGGGCGAAGAGAACGTCGGCGCGGGCACGTCGCGCCCGATCACGGTGATCGGCAACGTCAATACCGCCGAATTGATGATTTTCACCTTGTCGTTCTTGTCGCGCTTGCCATCCACCGCGGTGAAGGTGATGGACGCGGGACCGGAGTAATCCTTCGGCGCGGTGAACTTCAACGTCTGGTCGTTCACATACAGGTCGCCGTCCGCGGCCTTCGTGGCGCTCACCGAATCGGCGCCGTCCACATACGCGGTCTTGCCTGCGCCCACACGCACGTAATCGGCGATATTGATGGTGATCGTCTCGTGCGCGTTCACCTTCAAAGCCGGCGCTTTCGGTCGAAGTACCGGCGGGAACACGCCGTATGCGGGCACTTGGATGAACGCCGTGGACGTTATACGTCGTGTTGGTCACGGTGTACGGCACGGCTCGCGCCTCGTCCGTCAAGTCCACGGTAATGGTCGTGGACTTGTCTCCGCCCTTGACATGCGCATGGTCGGTAGCCGAATCATCAACGGCCACCTGCAGTTCGTCGGCGCTGCCGGAAGGGTTCGCGATCCATTGCGAAACGTCCACGTCGATGGATTTCTTATCGATCGTCGCGGAAGATGGCACACGGTAGTCGTATGCTGTCGGCGGTTCGATGGTGGCGTTGTCGTCCACGTTCACCGTCAATGTCGCGGTGTCGGACAATCCTGCCTTGTCTTTGACCGTATACACCACGTAATAGGTGCCCGCCTGCTGAGGAGTGGTGAAGGCGAGCGTATTGTCCGCCACGGTCACATTGCTGATGTCTTGCGATTCGACGTTTTCGCTGACGGCCAGGTCGGTGTTGTCTCCGGAGATGTCGTTTTGCGCCACGGGCACGGTTGCTGCGGTGTTGGGGCGCAATGTGATTTCGTCGTCGCGCGCGTATACGCCCGAGTCGGTGCCGGATGTGAATACGCCTACGCGGATTTGCGCTTGGGATCGTTGGCCGGTCCAGTCTTCGACGGCGTATGAGAAGGTGTCCGTTTCTGTGGAGTCGGCATAGGCTTCGTATACCAGGTAGGTGGCGCCGACTTCGCTGATGCGTCCGAGTGTCGGCGCCTTGTTGCCGAGACCGAGCAGCTGCACGTCGTCGCCGTCGGCGTCGATGCCGGTCAAGGTGATCGGGATCTGGACTTTTTGGCCGGCCGCGACTTGCGCCTCGACGTCGGATGGTGTTGGCGCAGCCTTGTTGGAAGCGTCTTTTTGATGCACGTTGATGGTGATTGTGGCGGATGCCGCGTTGCCGAGATTGTCTTTGACGGTGTACGTTACGGGGAAGGATCCGGTTTGGTCGGATGCTTGGTATCGTACGGTGTTGCCTGATACGAATACGAGTCCTTTGAACGTGTTTTTGTCGTATTGCAGGTCGTTTTGCAGGCTTACCGTGGTGCCGTCGGAGTAGGTCACGTGGTCGAGCACGTCGATGGAGACGATGCCGTCGGTGCGTACCTGCGTGGTGATGTTGTCGGCTTTCGGCACGGAGTTGGAGGTGGTCAGTGCCGGTGGCTGCAGTACGATCACGCCGGTTGACGTGCCTGCCGCGTTGGCGACGCTGTATGTGATCTGCACGGGCTCGGTCGGTACCTGTCGTGCGGTGATGTAGACGCGCTTGTTGCTTACGACGCCGGTTTTGATGCCGCTCGCCGCATCGGCGGTCACGCTGGTCACGGATAGCACACCACCCATCGGGTCGACGTCGTTAGACAGTGGTTCCACGATTGCGGTGTTGTCGGCGCCGAGCAGTGCCACGTCGTTGGCTGCGATGGGCTTGGCGGAGTCTCCGGTCACCGCCTGCACTTCGATGCGGGCCAGGCCGGTCGAGGGGATGGATCCTTGTGTGATGGTGTAGGGCACGTAGTAGGTGCCGGGGTTGGATGCGCTGAAGGTGAACGACATATCGGTGGCGTTCATGGTGGTGGATGCGCCGGATGGGGTTTCCACGGCGGTCAGCTGCGCGGGTTCGGCCGAGGTGCCATGCACGTATTGTTTGAGCGCGATGGTGGTGCGGGTGTCTGGCGTGGTCTGCTTGACGGCCGGATCGATCACCGCGGCCAGCGTGTTGGCCGGTTTCACTGAGAAATACACCATGCCGGTGCCGGTCTGCTGGCCGTCGGAAACGGTCACTTCGATGCCGGCGCGTCCGGAAGACATGGATCCCGCGTTGAACACGAGCTGCCCGTCGGCGCGTGTGGAAACGGTCACCTGGTCGGTGTTTTGCGGGGTTGCGGATACGAGGGTGAGCGGGTCGCCGTCGGGATCGGAGAAGCTGCCCAGCGCGTTGGTGGTGTAGGTCGCTCCTTGTTCCACGTCGATTTCCGGTGGCGTATCGGTTTGCTGGGGCGCGTTGTCGTCCCCGCCTACCAGTGTGAGGCTTACGTTGGCGTTGGAGGTTTGCCCGCGTCCGTCGGAGATTTCATAGCTGAACGATACGGATCCTTCGGATGCCGCGGAAGCGTCGAGCTGCAGATATCGTCCGTCGTATACGGGGGAAACGCTGATGTTGGCGCCGTCGGGGGCGCTTACCGAGGTGATGCGCAGTACGGAGCAGTCGGTCTGTTCGTCGTTGCGGAGCACGTCGAGGATCTGCTGCGATCCTGTTCTCGCGCCGAACGAATCATCTTCGGCTTTGATCTGGCCGGATTGCGACGAGCAGGTCTTGCTGAAATTATGCTGGTTGTTGGCGCTGTCGTTGTTCTGTTCCTGTTGCTTCGACTGTTTGGTTTCCACCTTGTTCCATTGGATTTTGATGACTTTGGTGGATTCCTGCGGATTCCAGACGTTGCCGTTGACCACGTCGTTGAGTATGACCAGACGATGGTTGGTGCGGAATATCAGTTCCGAAGTGGCGTTGATGTTGGTCAGGGTGTCGAATGTCATGTCCGAACTGTCGACGGAGCATACTTTGGCGTAATTGTTGGCTTTCTGCGCCCATGCGGCGAATACGCATCCGCCTGTGGATACCGGCTGGGCGGGCTCGCCCTTGCCGGAATTCGTTGTTTCAGAGGTTTTCTTGGTGCTGAGGTTCACCGTTGCGAGCCCGCGTGGTGTCGCCACGGCCACCCATCCGTTCTGTTTGCCGTCCGTGGAAGGGGCCTGCAAGGTCATGCTGCCCTGCAGATTGATGGCTGCGCTTCCCTGCGGCCAATACACGGTGCCTTTTGCCGCCACGACCGGGGTTTCGCCGATGACGGTGAACGATTCGGCATGCGGTGCGCCTCCTATCGTGCCAACTTGCTCGCGCGTGTCTTGCGGCCCGTCGATGCTCAGCACCGCACCATCGGAAGCGCGGTATCCGTATACGGTTCCGTTGTGCGTCACCGCGATTTTTCCACCGGATCCCAGTTTCATGTTCGGCTTGTCGGTGGTGGGGTTGACGGATTTCACATCGGCAGCGGATCCCACCCACACATTGCCGGTTTTGACGTTGATGAACGCTGCGGTGTCGCCTCCGACAATGGTTGCGATATCCGTTTTGATGGCGGTGTTGCCGGTTTCGCTAATGGTGGAAGCCGCGATATTGCTGGCTTTGGTGCCTTCGGAAATCACGGTGCTGCCATTATGTTGGGCCACGTCGAAACGGGAAGCTGCGGATGAGACTCCAGCGTCCACATCCTTGTTTTTCGCATTGAATCGTGCGGCTTTGCGGTCCTTCAGCGACGTGATCCACACGGTGCCGTCGTCAAGTTGCACATGCCGTTGCGTCACCGAACTGACGATGAACGCGCCTGCGATGATGCCCAGCAGCAGAAGCAGCATGACGATCGGCGTGATCCACCGCCTGCTTCCCGACGGCAACAGCAGTTTGCGCATCATCGATCCGAAGCGCAATTGACGTTCGTGCGATTGTGCCGGCTGATCGGCTGCGTTCTTGCGTTTGTCCATTTTCGGTTCTTCCTTGAGTGTTCCGATGGTCGTTGTGTTCGTTCCGGACATCGCCTGCGATGGAATAATGCCGTCGGCCGACCCTGTTGGGAAGTGCTGTGATGCTTATGGTTTGGCTGCGCACGCGATCGCAGGATTCTGCGACATCTGACGGTCGGCTCGGATGAGACTCACCTGAATGCAGGTCTGCGAGCCGTCGGCGGGTTTGATGCTGATGTGCGTGTCGGTGGTGGTGGTTCCTTGGGCGTTCGGGTCTACTCCTGCATCGCCTACCAGCGACCATGCGTACGAATCGCCGTCCTGAGGGTCGGGGTTCACCCATATGAACTGCACGCTGCTGCCATCGGCGGAATATGAGCCGGCCAGATTCTCGACACTGGGCACGCTACTTGTGGTGATGGCCGAATCAGGCGAATCGTTCTCCTGATCGCGCGTTCCCGGATTCTTGATCTGCACGCTGCTGTTGTCGGAAGCGGAATCCATATTCGGCATGATCACATACGCGAACGCCAGTTCGACGGCCGTGATCGCGGCAACCGCCGAAACGACAATCGCAAGAGGCTTGGCCCAAGTGTTGCGCTGTTTCGGAACAACCGCGGTTGCCTGGCTGCTTGCCTGGGACTGTGCGTACAGGTTCTGCGGGAACGGCGGTTCGCCTTCGACCGTGGTCGGCGTGGCATGGCCATACAATTCCTGCTGCGCACGCTGCATGTCACGCGCGAAATCATATGCGGAATAATACCGGTCCTCCGGCGTTTTATTCAACGCCTTGCGCAAGATCCGCTCCACTTGTGGAGGAATATCAGACTTGTTGAGCTTGGGTAACGGATCGGTGAGAATGATGTTTCTCAGCAGAGCGCCGCGTTCTTTGCCCCTGGTCGAGCCGAGGGCCGCGGAATAGCCGTATTCATATGGCGACTGGCCCGTCAGCATGGCGAACAGCGTTGCTCCCAGCGAATAAATATCGGAGGATTCGTTGCCTCCGCCGTTCTTTGCGAGCACTTCCGGCGGAGCCCACGCGATGGTGTAGCCGATGCCGGGACGCCCGTAGATCGTTCCCGCGATGCCGAAATCGGAAAGCATGGGCATGCCATGCGTGTTGATGAGAATATTGCTGGGCTTGATGTCGCGGTGGATGATGCCTTCGCGGTGCGCTGTGGAAAGGGCGCTCGCCAGATTGATGCCGACGGTGAGCATCTGGTCTGCGTTGAGCCTGTTGGATTCCAGGAAGGTCTTGTAATTGCCTCCCGGAGCGTATTCGAATACGGTGTAGCCGTTGCCCGTGGTGGTGATGCCGCTTTCGTACACCGAAAGAACGTAGGGATGCGAGGAGATCCTGCCCATGAAGTTCGCTTCGGAACGGAACCGCGCCGCCGCGCGCGGATCGAGCGTTCCCTTGCTGACCTTGATGGCCACTTGTCGGCTGGGGGAAAGCTGCTGGTACAAATACACGTTCGCTTCGGAACCTGAACCCAACTTTTGGGCGAATGTATACCCAGGGATTTGAGGGGGAATGCCGTTCATGGCTTCCATATGCTCTCTTTCCTCGTGGTGCGTATGCTTTTCGGCCGCTCTCTCTGGATCCCATCCTAACTGAAGACCAACCCAGAAACCTATCAGCAAGGGGTCAAAATGTCCATATACAAAGACGGGCATCTGAGACATGTTGTGGCTGAATAATAGAAGTCGTAGTGATAGAAAGAACGTGCGAACCTTAAGAGACGGCCTTCGTGGCGACGATGAGGGTACATACATTCAGTTGCTGGATGACGGGCATCTGGCTCAAATGGAAATGACCATTGATGTGTTGTCGGCGTTGCTGCAGATGCCACGAAGGAGTGGTTGCACCGCAGATCGTGTTGGATAAAGGTTGGCTTCGAGACAACTTTGCAGGTTCCGGATTTGTCAGGTAAAGGAGGGCGAGACTAGTAGTGTTGGGAGGCATGATGAATTTGGAAGACCTTGACCGCGTCACGTTGGTTGCGGGCGCGCCGAGCAGTGGAAAAACCGAGTTTGCGCTGGGCATGCTGGTTGCCGCAATGAGGCGGTATGGTGACGGGAATGCCGTGATGACGGTGTCTGGCAGGCAGATCGCCGATGCGTTGGGCGATCGGGCGATCCGCGAATTGTCGGCCGTGTCGCAGGCGCGACCGGTTACTACGTTGCCTGCCGTCGCATTCCGTCTGCTGACGGCCGTGAGATCAAGTCAAGGCGAACCGTTGCCGAAACTGTTGAACGGTGCGGAACAGGATGTGATCATCCGCAAGGTACTAGCTTCGCATGTGGAGCATAGGCAACATGGCGACGATTGCGCCACCTGCGATCTGCTGCGCACCTATTTCGCGGTTTCCGAATGGTCAGGACTGGTGGCCGACGATTCCACCGACGCATTCGCCAACCAATTGCGCGACATGCTCGCACGCATGAACGAGATTGGCGCGAAACCGCAGTTCGAAGACATGCTGATCGCCCGTGCGGCCAGCAGGGACGGCATGCTTGACGAACGTCGCGAACGCCTGCGCACTCAATGGCGTCTCGCCTTCGCCTTGCGTGAGGAATACAATGAGGCGATCCGTTCGTCTTATCCTGGCGAATATCGTCTCGACGCGTCGCAGCTGATGATCGACGCCACCGAAGCCGTGTCTGGCATACAGGAAGCCGATATTGCGAACATGCTGATCGTCGACGATTTTCAAGATACGACGTTGGCTGGTTTCGCACTGCTTGAAGCCCTGCATGAACGCGGGGTGCGCCTGCTGTTGGTTGGCAATCCCGACGAAGCCGTGCAGACGTTCCGAGGATCATATCCGGAATATCTGTTCAACCAGGCGCAGACGCGCATGGGAGCGAGGCTTGAACGCATCGAAGGTCTGCAAACGGCGCACGAAGGCGATACCGCGCAAACCGTGTCGAACCAGCAAGGCGTGCATGGCGACTATCGCACGCTTGTCGCGACGCGAGTGAGCCTGTCGATCGCAAGCACGGAGTCGACGGACGTGCCTCTGCCCGATCGTCCCGGCAAAATGAGCGATATGCCAGGCGCGATGCCCATCGAAACGTTGCCGGCCGACGATACGGGCGCTCGTGTCACGCCGGCCGACGGCAGTGTGGAAACGGCCTTGTACCGTTCCTCTTCCGAAGAGCTCGACGACGTGGTGTGGAAGATCAAAACTGAGCATTTGCAACGTTCCCTTGTATGGAACGACATGGCCGTGATCGCGCACGACAATGCCACCGTGCGCGCATTCGGCGAGCGGTTGCGCGCTGACGGCGTTCCCGTGCGCTATTCCAGCGTGACCCGGCCGTTGAAGGATGAGCCGTTCGTGCAGGGTCTGTTCGCGTTGATCGAGTTGGCCGAATTGAAAAACCAGACGATCGCGGCTTCGACCATGGACCTGCAGACCGCCGGATCCTATATTCGTTCGCGCGTGGCGCTGATTATGGGATCTCCGCTGATTACGGTCGGTGGTGATCAACGGCATGAGGGGCGTCCGGCCCGTCTCGCATCCATCGAATCCGCGATGAACGCGTTGGTTTCGCTCGCTTCGATTGTGGAAAGCAAGGCTGCGAACCATGATGAGGATGCTGCCGAAGAATACGACGAAGATGATTTCGAAGATTACTTTGAAGATGATTTCGAAGATGATGAGGATGCGGCGGACGCTGCCGTCGAACAACAGGCGTTGCTCCCTCGTTTGATGGAAGATTGGCGCGATTATATGACGGACTATCATGCGATTCGCGCCGATGACGAGCATGATAGTGAGCATGAAGACGAGCATGAAGGCGATTTCGCGCTGAGTATGGAAGCGCTGTACGTGCTTCTTATGGAGGGCAATACCGATCGCGTGGTCGATGCGATCGCCTCCGTGCTGGGCGCGGATCCGCAGATCAAGGCGTTCGCATCATTGTGGAAGGTTCTTGACAAAACATGCGAGTCGGAAGCCAAACTGGTTTCGCGTGAACCGCAATATGTGTTGGATTGCGCATGGAGGGCCTGCGGCAAGGCGGAAGTCTGGCAGCGTGTGGCGCTGGAGCATTCGGCTGCCGGCCGTGCCGCGAATGATCGGCTTGACGCGGCGATGCGTTTGTTCAACTATGTTTCAGGCGGCGAGTCAAGCGGGGAATTCGCGGTACACACCATCGAGGCGTTCATCGAACAGGTGCGTTTGCTGACCATTGAGGCGGATTCGCTGGCGCATACCGCGCCCATTGATCAGGCGGTGACCCTGACGACTCCCGCAGGAGCGGCGGGAAAGCGCTGGAATCTGGTTTTTCTGCCGGCTTTGCAGCAGGGGCAGTGGCCGAATCTCACACCACGCAACACGTTGTTCGGCGGTGAGGAACTGGCCGATGTGATGCTGCACGGCGTATTGTCCGACACGATCGTCACTCCGGCGGGCAGGCAGGACGCGCAACTGGCGTCGGTGCTCGCCTCCGAGCAGAAGAGCCTGTTGGTGGCGTTGACCCGTGCCAGCGAGCGTGTGGTGGTGAGCGCCGTGCTGAATGACGACAATGTGCCTTCGGATTTTCTATACGGATATATGCCGGAGTGCTTCGACCGCGATCGCGACGCCGATATGGAACGGCGAGAATATGCGTCGGTCGGCGGCCAAGGCGATTACGCGGGGCTGGAAACCGATCCCCGTGGTCTGGTCGCGGCCGCCCGAAGCGTGCTTGCGTCGGAACCTGAGGACAGCCCGAAGGCGCGTGATGCCGCGGAAGCGTTGGCATTGCTGGCTTCGCATGGTGTTACGGCGGCCGACCCTGACCGTTGGCCGTTTATGGGGGAGACGGTCGAGGCCACCATGCGGAAGATCGCGGCCGTCATGCGGACGGGCATGAGCGACACGTCGGAAAGCTCGACGTCGGGCCGAAACGGTAAATCGCGGCGATCCGACGTGGTGACTTTGTCTCCTTCTGCGGTAGACAATCTGTGGGCGTGCCCGGTGTGTTGGATGTTGGAAAACCGCTTCTCCGGCCCGCGCATGGGCAGCGTCGCCACGAGTTTCGGCTCGCTGATCCACAAGGTGGCGCAACAGGCCACCGAAGCCGGACTTGATATGCCGGAACACCATACCGCCATCAGCGACGTGGACAATATCGATGCGATCACCGAATGGATGTATGCCGAATACAAGCGTCTATGCGGTGATTTCAACGCCATTGCCGATCCCGCGCAACGGTATCAGGCGTTGAAGAAAGATGAGCAGGCGCAGGAGGCGTTGCGTAACATCGCCACGTATTTCGTGCAATCGAATCATGGTGATTATCCGATTAAAAATAATGATGCATTCAGCGTTGGAAAACTTACGAAAGCCGAACCTGAGCTGAAATTTACCGCAAAATTCGATTTCGACGATATTCTCGACGCCTACAATGCGATGGACGGCGTTCACGCGATTTCACGGAACGAATTGATCGCCATTATGGGAGCGTTGGTCGGAGGATGGCCGGAAACCGGCATGAGCGAGTAT
>ERZ773133.3050-NODE-3050-length-13619-cov-5.093262_pt1 | contig 13619 bp, 8 predicted proteins | sample MGYA00580861_ERZ773133 | MGnify/ENA primary metagenome ERZ773133 (study PRJEB29015, sample SAMEA2737844) | human gut metagenome | biome: human gut; feature: human-associated habitat; material: faeces | place: China | collected 2012 ...
ATAATGAAAAGCGGACAAAAAGCCAAGGATGGCCGCAAAGGGCCATCCTTGGCTTTTTGTCCGTTTTGTTGTGTTGTCTGGTCGCATGGTTAGGCGGCCTCTCGAATATCTCCAGAGGCCAATGTGTTCCGGGAACTCCGCTTCCTATATCAGCGTTCTCTATATTCTGGTGCCTCCATTATCCTCCCATACCACTGCCGAGATCTTCTCCCAGATCGCAGGCATAGCACCACTCCACCACATCGCCGTTATTCAGTTGGTAGCGGGAGCAGCCGTAGTTAGGAAACCATCCGTTGACGGCATACATTCAGCCGGAGAGCTTCCCTACATCGAACTCGTACAGATTGTGAATACCCTCGATATAGGCACTGTTATACACCGGCGTAAAGCTGGACTCCATGTGTATCTTATTTGCCTTGCAGACACGCTGCAGTACATCGTAGACACTTTCGCCGTCGCTGAACGTTACCTCTGTGGCTGGAAGGATGATACCGTCCTCCGGCACAAGGGCTTTCTTGCTCTCAACGCACTTATCAATATTGTCCAAGATCGTCTCGCAAGAGATGGATATGATGCAGGTATACTTTGTGTCCGCATCCACATCGCTGTCCTGTGGCTCTACAGGAGCCGGTTTTCCCTCCGGCACAGGTCAGCAGGAGCAGTGCCAGAAGCAATGTGCACAGAGGTTTGGATCGCCGCATATCACTTCACCTCAATATCCGTCATGTCGAACAGGCGTGTCTGGCCCTGCCGGAAGCGGTCGCAGGCGGCCAGTGCGTAGAAGCCCTGCTCGGTAGCCATACCTCATCGCTGTGACGGAAGCCGCCGCCCTCGCAGGCAAAGGCGCACAGGCCGTCCAGCGGGGACGCGCCGTTTTTTACGAAGCGGCTGTCCGCTGCGGAATCAATGCCCAGCGCCGTCAGAGCCACGATGACCTGTGCGCAGGACTCGCTGTTGGCCGCGCCCCAGCTCATGAAGCCGCCATCGGCCTGCTGGGCATCGGACAGATAGGTCAGCGGCGCGTCAACTGCCGCCTTGATGTCTGTCTCCTCCTGATAAGGGGCCAGAGATGTCAGGGCCATGGCGGTCATGTCCACATCGGATTCGTCGCCCATCAACGCCCAGCCGCCGTCGCTGCACTGATAGGAGAGAATCTCCGCCACCAGTCCCTCGCAGGTGGTCTGCTCCTCGCCATCGGCGCACTGGGGAATATCGTAGCCATGGCAGTCCAGCGCGATCAGCGCCCAGATGGGGCCGTTGGTACCCTGTGCCCGCAGATAGGCCATGTCGGTTAGGCCCGCCGTCAGATCAACGCCCGCCATGTTGGCGGCATTATATCCGGCAGCCGTCAGGCCCAAGATGGCGCGGGAGTTCTCAGTGGATTTCGCGTGGTGCAGCCGCACGGAACCTGCTTGCTTGACATAGTCCTCTACCGTCTGCTCATAGCTCTGCGCAGTCTCATCACTGAGAAGTCCGGCACGGCTCAGGCCGATCACCGCCCACTCGCCGCCAACAGAGCCTGCGGAAAGCGCATCTTGCTCTTGTAGATATTTACCCGTTTCACGGTAGGCGGTCTGCCATGGTGCCTCCTCTGTCTTTGCGCCGCAGCCGGTCAGCAGCACCAGCAGGAGCAGCAGCGCAATGGAATGTTTTTTCATAGGCGTCTTCTCCTTGCAGAAATGTTTTTTTGCCGTCAGTGCGGCTTACCCACCGTACAATGCGCACGGTGGGCAAGCTGGGGAGGTCATTTCATATCCGGGTTATTTCCGTGTACCACTATGATTTATTGTTCCACCGGGAACTTTGACAGCTTTCCGTTTGCTACACGGTAGATCAATGCAGCATCCGTCGTGTTCACGACACCATCACCATTTACATCAGCTGCCAAAAGTTGATCCGCAGACAACTGATATTTTCCATTTGCATAACGGTAGACAATGGCGGCATCCGTGGAATCGACTTTACCATTCCCATTTACATCACCGTATTTGACCTCGGTCTGGTCCCCAATGGTCAGGGTCAGGGTAGTCATGGGCTTATCGCAGTGGACGCCGTATTCCATCTCCAGGGTGTCGCTGTTTTCTCGGTTTTGGTACATGGCGTAGGGGAAGGTGATCTGGAAGTCGGTATCACTGGCCTTCAGCGGCTTATCGGACCAGGTGACATACTTTGTCACATCACGGGTCATGCCGTTGGCGTAGTAGGCCGTTACCTGCATACCGGTGGGGTCGAAGGTGTCTTTTACATTGTAGGTCGTCTTGTCCGGCAGCTTCGTGACCTCGATGCGTTCAATGGTGCTGCCCACGGCCATCAGGTAGGCGGAGTCGTTTTTGAAGTAGATCGTGCCGTACTCATCCATGATGGGGCTGCAAATGGCATACTGGGCCTGTGCGCCGCTGGGCGTGAAGATGTTGTAGGGCGTCGTATAGGTCTCCGTCTGACCGCTGGCCGTGTAGGTCTCCATGGTCTTCAGAGACACCTCGGTTTGGCCGGGCTTGTCCTCCAGCACCCGGAGCTTGCCGGGGGTGAAGTTATCGAAGAAGTACACATAGACGCAGCCTGTCTCCTCCATATAGGCCGTGGTCAGAACACCGCTGGTCTGGGGATAGCCGTGGGTGCGTACCGTATAGGCAATCTCCCAGTTGGGGATGTCGATGACCGTAAGGTTATGGCCACTGTATGCGCCGAACTGTGCCGTGCCGGAGATGCCGATATAGGCCCGCCCATTGTAAATGGTGGGTGTGCAGGTGGACATGGCGGGATTGGCAGGATCGTCCGCATAGTTGTAGAGCTTCAAGGTGCGGACATCCTCAATGGTACCCTTTTCGTCCACAGTGGCCTCGTAGAAGTAGCCGCCCTTGCTGGTGAAGTAATACTTGCCGTTGTAATGGGTGATAGAGCTGCGGATGTCGCCGGTCACATTCATCTTGTAGGAGGACAGCAGTTCGCCGGTCTTGGGGTTAAAGGACAGCAGACTGGGCTTGCCGGTGGTGTAGCCGGAAGCGCCGTCATCCGTGCCGATCAGCAGGAAGTCGTCGCACACATAGGCACCGGCCCAATAGAAGCCGCCCTTGCTGGTGTAGTACCAAGTGGGGAGCTTTTCTTCCATCGTCTGCGTGGGGTCCTCGTCGGTGGCGCTCAGGCACACATAGTGGGCCTCGTTGATCTCGCCTACCCAAAAACCGGTGTAGATGTAGCCATCGTGATAGACAATAGAGCTGTTGGGCTGACCGCCGATGGAGTCCCGATAGATCCACAGGGAGTCCAGGGTATTGGCGTCGAACGCCTGGATCGTGCCGTCAGACAGGCCCACGAAAATCATGCCGTTGGCGTAGGTGGGCGGGTTGATGGCGAAGCTGGAGTTGTGATCCATGGGCTTATCAATGAGAATTTCGCCGGAGATAGCATCCACCTTGTAAATGCGGGAGCCGGAGTAGGTGTAGATGGCACCGTCCACCAAAATGGGGCAGCCGCAGGCGTTCACATCGTAGCCGGATCCAATGGAGGTAGCCCAGTACAGCTCGGCATCCTTGGCGTAGACCGGCATCTTGTAGTCCACCACACCGTTATTCTCATTGTTTTGGCGTAAGTGGGGCCACGCAGAATCGAAATTGATGAGCTTGTCGTTGGCTGGAGCCTTCTTTAGCGTAATGGTCAGTGTACCGTCCTTGTCGGGGGCGGTATAGTGCTCCACCGTTTGACCGATGTACCCGGCGCAGGTGGTAGTGTAGGAATAGCTGGCACCGGGGGTCAGGCTGTAGGTGCCGTTTTTCTCCACGATGCGCTTGCCGTTCAGGTCGTTGGTCAGGAACACCGTGGCATCCGCCGGGGTCGTTTGGATGGTCAGTTGGATGGGGTCACTTTTCTGAACATGGACGGTATAGGTCAGCTCAATGCTGCCGGTATCTGCGTGGCAGACCTGTACCGAAATATCCTCATTATAAAGGTCTGTGTTCAGGACCGCTTCTGCGCCGGCCAGCGTATCATAGCGTACGCCGTTGACCTTGGCATAGTACCCGCCGCAGCAGGCGGTGTCTGTGCTGCTGTTGGGATAGGTGCCGGAGAGGTAGAGAGCGGCGGTTTCCCGGTCTACCTTAACATAATAATCCGTGGTATCTCGATCAAAGCGGGCCGTTGCGCCCTTTGGAGTTACAAAGGGCAGTGTCTCATCCTTTGTGGCAATAGTCAGGCTGGACAGGTGCAGCTGCCGCAGCAGCTGAATATTGTAGTCCTGATAGTAGGTAGTGCCGTTTTCTGTCTTGGAAATGCGGATCGTCACCGTCTGGCCGTAACCGGCCTTGGCCACGGCGTAGGTCAGGCTCTGAGCAAGACCCGTTTTGCTGACAGGCGCTGTGATCGTCTCCATCCGTGCGAGATTATGAATCCCCGGCACGGTGCTTTGGGTCCGATACAGCGCCGTCACGGTTCCGGTTGCCGTGGCCTGCATGGCAACGGAGCTGTTGCAGTCGGACACCGTATAGTTGTAGGTGTGGTCTGCCGCCGTGAAGGTCTTGTCGGCGGCGTAGGCGATCCGGCTGGAAGCATAGGTGCCGTTGTAGAATGCCAGATCGGTCAGCCAGTCGGTGGTGACAGGCTCCGGGACGGACACATTCAGTCCGCTGGAGGCCGTGAAGGTGATCTGCGTATGATACCAGGTGTTCTTCGTGGCGATGCAGGTATAGCTCTCGCCGGGGACAAGGTGATAGATCCCGTCCACCGGGGCAATCTCGGAGCCTGCTCCATTGATCACCTGCACCGTTGTTCCGGAAGGCACAGCCAGCGTCACCGGTACGGAAGCTACCTTCTGAATGTGGATGGTATAGGTGCTCTGCTCCCCGTTGGGCGCTGCTACCTGAATCATGTGATCCTGCGTGTCTCCGGTCAGCTGCACCGCCCCGGTTCCGGTGACGGTATAATCCTCACCAAATGGTGCGGCGTCAATATCCACAGTGGAGGACACGGTTTTTAGGCTGTACTCCCGGGTGTTGGGCGCAAACTCCAGGGGCAGCTTGGTCCCCTCCGCCGTGGCTGCCAGAGCCTTCAGCGTGGGCACACGGGTCACGGTGACATCGTAGGACTGAATCTGCGTGTAGCCGTCCGAGCCTGTATACTGTGCTTCCAGCGCGAAGGTCTTGCCCTCCATGCCAGAGGTCAACAGATAAGTAAGGGATGTGGCTGTGCTGTTCCAGCTGCGGGATATGCCCGACATATCCTTGCCGTTGGTGCCGGTATAGATGGTGCGGAGCTTGGTGGTCTTGGTATTCGGGACATTGCCCATCGCCGCATTCAGATACACGCTGCTCAGAGCATTGGCTGTATCCTCGATCCAATACTGCGCCGTGTGGTTTTCACGGTTTTGTGCAGCGCGGTAGGGTTCCTGATCGGCATCCAGCAGCCGGATATTGCCGAACCACTCGCCGTAGGGCAGGGTCGCAGAGACCTGGGCGTCGGCGGAGACCGTCAGCGTTCCCTCTGTGCGGTTATATCCGCCGTCGGACACACAGAACTTATAGTCGCCGGCGATGACTTGGACGCTGCCGGGGCCGGTGGTAACATTGCCATAGACATCCGTAAGGGAGAGGATCGGTGCCTCCACCGCATTGCCGTTTTGGGTTGCTGTGGCGGAGACGGTGTATTTGGTCCCGTCCAGAAGGGCCGCATATTCGGCAATGGCGTCTTTCAGGTTTTTCAGCAATGGTCCTGCCGAGTCGGCAGTTGCCGTCCGCAGGCCCTTCAGCGCCGCTGCGTAGGCATTGGCCGCTGCCGGATAATTCTGCACATGGTTGGTCATGTCCAGGTAATCCGCCATTTGGATAATCAGCTGGATAGCTGCGTCCGAATAAGTCGAAGATACATGGAAGCAAAGGGCCTTGACGGAAGAAGCCGGAGCGTCCAGCTTATAGCCACCCTTGTCATAATAGAGCAGGTAATTGGCGGAAACGCCGTTGATCTCATAGACGAATCCGTTTTCCAGGCCGACAAAGTCAATATCTGAATCCGCCAGCGCCTGTTGAATGGTTTGCCCAGATTTATACTGGATACGGGTCGGCTCCACGATGGTGCTGTTGGCGTTCATAGCCACAAGCACAAAGCTACCGGCGTACTCCTCTGCGGCCATCGCCGTGACCGGCATGGCGGCAGAGAGCAGAAGCACCAGACTCAGCAGCAGAGCCATTACTCTTTTTTGCATTTTCCTTCCTCCTTGTTTTCAATACAGGCAGTTCCATAGCCGGTACCGTATTTTCTCCCAGGTTGTCCAGCTGCCCTTGCAGGCATCCAGTACACGCACGGCAAATGAGTCAACCTGCTTGCGCTGCTCCGGGGTCATCTCCTGGGTGCTGAACAGCGCCTTTTGATTCAGTTCTGCGGCCTCCGCAGCATCCTCCGAGAACTGCACCGTACTGTGGCGCAGCAGGCAAACGGCATAGCCATAGCGCATGGCAATGGCCTCCCGGTCGTTTGCGGCGTCGATAGCGGCCATCTTCTTCCGAAACACCCTGCGGCGATGGAAAATGCACCCGGCCAGCAGCAAGATCAGCAGCAAGGGAAGAAGCAGTAGGTAGTGGGCATTCAGTGAGAAGGTAAATCGGTCCTGCTTGTGCTCGTTGATCTCCTCTGGCTGCTCCACCTCTACAAATTGCTGGGTGTTGTTCTCATAGGTATTCTCATCCGGGCTGTCGCCGCCCAGGGACAGTTCCTCGTCGTCTATGTAGCCGGGAGTCACCTCGAACGGCACAAAGCCGACACCGCTGACATAGTATTCCGCCCAGGCGTGGGCGTTTTCTTCCGTCAGGGTAATGGTCTCACCGGCCTTGTAGCGGGTGGCATCCTCTGCCGAGAGGTAATACCCCTCCACATAGCGGGCCGGAACGCCCATGTAGCGCAGCATCAGCACCGCTGCCGTGGCGTAATGGACGCTGTAGCCGTGTCCGCTGCGCTCCAGCGTATATTGCAGGAAATCGCCGCTGCCGTTCATGGTCCGGGCAGTCTCATCGTAGGTCATGGCTTCCCGTAGATAGTCAAAGATGATGGTGCGGATGTCGCTGATGGTCCGGGCCTGGGTGTCCAGCTTCAATTGCCGCCGGAGGACGGCCCAGCTGTCCTGGGTCATTTGCAGGTCGATGGCCCGGAGATAGTCGGCATAGGCCTGCTCCTTGGATAGATAGGTCTCGATGTTTTCCCGGCCCTGGGCTGTGGAGAGGTTCCGCTGGATCTGATACCAGTCCGGGACGCTGCCTTTCAGATAATACAGGCTCTCTGTCGGGGGCAGATTCGTGTCCCCGATGCGATCCGCTGCCAGCGTTTCGCTGCCGTAGACGGCGTAGGGGTAGTAGCCGTGGGCGGAACAGGCGGAGAGATTTCGTATAGTCATGGACAGCGGCGTGGCCGTCTCCGTATAGCCATCGGCCAGTGCGATCTGGCTCTGACCGTAGAAATTCGCCTCATGGAGCCAATAGAAAAGGTCCTCATATTGGGCGGTATCTTCGGTATCGGCTGCTTTCCAGCCGGTGCCAGTGTAGGTGTCGTAGACCTGCCCACGCAGATACACCTTTTCCGGCTGCTCCATTGTGACTTCCAGCGCCGGGGTGTCGCTTTTATTCCAGGCGGGTAAGTTCTTGAGGTTTCCTTCCGGCATGGAATTGGTATCGCTGTCGTAGTGCCGCTGGTGAAGCTGGGTTTGCATCGTCTCGATCATGTCTGTATTCAGCTTGTCTTGGCAGGACAGGCCCATCAGCAGACACAGCGCTGCACACAGGACCGGCAAGATCAGCTGCGCCGGAGCGCCCGTAAGGGCTTCGCACGCCGCCGTGCGCTGCACCATCAGCAGCACCGTGCCGATAATCAGCAGTCCACCGCCGATGCCTATGGGAAACAAGCCCAGCAACAGGGCTGCATAGCAGGGCAGCAGAATCGGCAAGGCCAGCAGCATCCGTCCGCTCCATGCGCTGCGGCTGAGAAGCAGCAACACCGCCAGTAGCAGAACCGTTACCGCCAGAGGCAGAAATTGGGCATCCGCTGCCGCAAGGTCCAGGTAGATCTTCCCGGTCTTTTTCGTCAGCAGGGTCAGGAAATCATTTGCCAGTGTTCCAAAACCGGGTAGGACAAACTTGTTCAGTGCCAAGCTCAGAAGAAGCAACACGCCGATGCCCGCTGGAACGAGCCAGTTCCCGATTCTGGTTTGGTATACTATCAGCAACGCCGCCTGCACCAAAATCGCAGCTGCTGTCATGGCCCACCATGGGTAGGGAACAGAGGGAAATGCAGCGGTTAAAAGCAAGCAGAAGCCCACCGTCAGAACAGCACAGACCACCCAAGCGCCCCAGGGAAAGTGCAGCTTTTTCTGTGCCGTTTCGGTGACAATCCACTGGAGTCCGTTTTCATTTTTTCGCATGATGGGTTAAACCTCCAGTCGCTGCATGGCCTCGGAATAATTCTGCGGGGCAAAGGTGGTCGCACCGGGGTACTGTTCTTCGGTACAGAGGATGAAATGCACCCGTCCGTCCGTGAGCAGCTGTTCTTCCGGCGCTGTGCCGAAACAGAGAATTCGGCTGTAACCGTCAGTTTTGGGCAGGCGGCACTCAGCGCTGCCCCTGGTCTTTACCAGAGCCGGGATAGCCTGCAAAAGCTGGTTTTCCTCTGAAATGTCCTGGACCTGCAGATCGTCCCGGTCCGTCCAGCACAGGGTATAGGGTACACCACTTTGCAGCAGTGCCATGCCTGCGGAGGACACGACCTCCGCCAGTGCGTCCATCTGCTGGGGGTTACCGCCGGTGCGCTTATCCCAGAATACCAAAAGGGAACGGCTCTCCGGCTGGCTGGCCTCTTTCAGAATCAGCTCATCTAACTTGGAGGACAGCTTCCAGTGAATTTGCCGGATGTCATCGCCGGGGCGATACTCCCGGAGCTGGTACACCTCGCTGCGGTCCTCACCCCGTCGATTGGAAGTACCGTCGTCGGCATAGGCCGGTCGGGCGGTCATGTCCGCCTCCATTGGATACAGGTCCGGGAGGATAGTCAGACGGGCATCCGCTTTCACGAGGGCCTTCATGGGAAGCAGGCCCAGATAGTCCAGCAGGGTAAACCGGCTGATCTGCACATACACTCTGCCGCAGAAGCTGCTTTGCAGCAGGATGGTTTGGCTGCTTTCGCCCTTGGCTCCGATGCTGCCGGTCAGCGTCACTGTCTGATCTTCCTCAGTGAGATCATTGCGGATAGAGACCTGACAGCCATAGCGCATTACGGGCAGAAACGCTCCGTTGCGGATACGCACCCGACAGCTGACTGCCGTGCGTTTTGCCGCTGTGGCCGGGGTCAGAATGTCCGCCTGCAGGTGCCTGCGGACATAGAAATTGACCGCCCAGGAGGCCAGGGGCAGCAGGAGCAGCAAGCAGAGTCCGGCCAGCGCCCAGAAGGAGCCGCTTGTAAGAAGCAGCGCCGCCAACGCCAGCAGCAGGATCAGATAACACAGGGCGCTGCCTAAGATCGTTTTTCTCATTTGCTGGAAAATTCCCGGACATCCGGCTTCTGGACGGAGGTAAGTACATTTTGCAGGATCAGTGCCGCTGTATAGTCCTGGAGCCGCGCCTTGGAGTTGAGGATCAGACGGTGGACGCACACATCCGGGAACACGGCGCACACATCGTCAGGGATCACATAGTCCCGGCCCTCTAAGTAGGCGTTGGCCTTGGCCGCACGGGTCACAGCCAAAGCGCCACGGGGACTGACACCCAGGGTCACATAGGCGTTGGAGCGGGTCAGATCCACCAGCTCTGCAATATAGTCATAAATTCGGTCTGCCACATGGATATTGCTGACCTCTGCAATGAGCTTTTCCAGCTCGGCAGGGGAAGTCACTGTCTGGCAGGCAGAGAGCGGGTCCACATGATGGCGATCCTTCAGCAGTGCCGCCGTGCTGGCCCGATTGGGATAGCCCATGCTCAGTTGGAGCATGAAACGGTCCAGCTGGGATGCGGGCAGCATCTGCGTACCCGCAGAACCCACCGGGTTTTCCGTTGCCAGCACGATAAAGGGCTTCGGCAGGGGCCGGGTCACGCCGTCCACGGTGACCTGCAACTCCTCCATAGCCTCCAGCAGAGCGGATTGGGTCTTGCTGGAGGTACGGTTGATCTCGTCCGCCAGCAGCAGATTGGTCATAATGGCTCCGGACTGATATTTCAGCTTGCCGTCTGCCTTATCGAATACGGAAAACCCGATAATATCCGATGGCAGGGTGTCGGAGGTGAACTGGACACGCTTGGAGTCCAGACCTAGCGTTTTGGAAAATGCCTTGGCCAGCGTCGTCTTGCCCACGCCGGGGACATCCTCCAGCAGCACATGGCCCTGTGCCAGGATGGCCAGCAGCACCTTGCGGACGATGTCCTCCTTGCCCAAAACGACCTTGTTGACCTCTGCCTGAATTTGATCTGTCAGCTTGTTCATGCTTTTTTCCTCTTTCTGCCGATGATGTAGATCGCACCGGCGGCGATTACGACTACCGCACCGATCACGGCGCAGATGATGATTCCATTTGTGCCGAATGCCTCACGGGGCGCTTGAGTGCCGTCAAAATGCAGCACCCACGGCTGCCCGGACCGCACACGCTGCACAGCCACTAAGGCCAGGACGGATTGGGCCGTTGCCAGGCCGTCGCCGGCCCCCTCCAGCACATGGCGGTAGGTGCCGTCCGCTTCCCGGAACTGGGAAAGCTCCGTCAGCAGGGTGTGCTCGCCCTTGACAAAACGGCTATCCGTCTCCGGGTCAATGCCCAGCGCACACAGGGCCAGGATGACCTGGGCGGTGCTTTCCGCGTTTTCATCGCCGTAGGCGATATACCCGCAAGTGTCCGTCAGCTGGCCGGAAAGATAGGAAAGTGCTGCGTCGATCTCGGTCTCCATCTGGTCCCGATAGGGAGCTAGGGCCTGCACCGCCATAGCGGTGATGTCCACATCCGATTTTCCGGGGATCAGGCCGAAGCCGCCGTCCGGCTCCTGAGCAACGGAAATGGCATTTACCATGTCCTCCCGGGAATACAGGGCGTCTGCCGGGACCTCTGTGTCCCCGGCATCCAAGGTCAGCAGCGCCCATATCCAGCCATTTAAGCCCTGAGCGCCCGGATCACGGGCATAGTTGTAAGTACCCTCTGCGATCAGGTCAATGGCCGAGCCGTCGGGCTTCGTGCCGAAGTTGGTGGGGTTGCCCCCCAGTGCCAGCACCGTTAAAGAAATCCGGTGGTATTCCGTGGCCTTGTTGCGGTCCAGGCATCCGTTTTTGGCGTATGCGTCCTCCACATGGGCCTTCAGTTCCGCCAAATAGTCGGAATAGCTCTCCCTTGTGCCGGACAGTGCCATAGCTATGGCCAGCCAATCGCAGACGGAATCGCCTGCAGGAAACAGTTCCCGGTCTTTCAGCAATTCACCCTTCTTGCCGCCCAGAGCGGACATTCCCTCCGCACTCTGTGCGATCTGTTTTTCCAAAGAAGGCTGCGCTTCCGCAAAGACCACCGTTGGGAGCAGAAGCAGCACACAAAGAAGTGCCGCTAATATTCGTGTTGCACTTTTCATGCTGCTGCCTCCCAGGTTCTATGGAATTTGTTTTGATAAGGGGTAAGGCCCGATCCCCGCCGCAGGAGCAGGGCGGGGGCCGCCTGTGCGGCGGTGGGGGATGGCTCCGTTCCGCCGCCGGTGGCCGGGAGAATATCTGTTTTCTCCTCATGGCACTTGGAGCAGCGATAGTGGATGTAACCATCCTCTGTTTCGGTGGGTTCCAAACGGTCCGTCTCCACGAAGTCGTGGCCCAGGGCTTGGTAGCCGCCGTTGATCCACAGGCCGCAGTAGCTGCTCAGTGAACCGTAGCCGCCTCCGGTGGAATCGTAGCCGCCGATGTCCTTGCCGTAGGACAGGGTGAAGCGCACATAAATGGTAATGCCGTTGCGAACCTTGTAACCGCTCATGCCGGTACCCTCATACAGGGTGCCGTTGATGGAGTACATCCAGCCGGAGCCTTGGGTATAGTCAAACTCCCCGATGCTGTCCCGGTCATAGTTATCATTGGTGGTGATGCCGTCCCGCAGGATCAGCTCCCAAAGATGCTCCGGGACATTGGCTCGGTAGGCAATGTCGCCCCGGCTAATCCGGCGCAGATAGAAGTTCATGGTAGCAGACCCCTGGTAATCCGGCTCATAACCGCGCTCCTGCAGGAAGCGCAGCAGCACGGACGCCGCCGTTTCGCCCTCCACGATGTCCAGCGTACCGGTATCCAGAATGCCCAGGCCGATGGTGGTCGCATCCAGCACCACATCCACTGAGCCTGCCGGGTCGCCCTCACTGATCTGGTGATAGGTGACGGTGTAGACCTTCATGGTGGAGTTTCCGTTACCATCCCAGGCCAGCACCCGGACGATGTGGGTTTCTTCATCGCCCAACTGAGGGGGATCGAAATACAACTCATAGGTGGGCTGGGAATCGCCGTAGCTCTTTTCCACGGTTTTGCCGTCCAGCGTGACCCGAATTTGATTGGAATAGATCACACCGGCTCCCAGCTCTGCGTTGGCACGGGCAATCACCGTCAAGGGGAAGGTTTGGGAGCTCATGTCCAGGCTGGCCCCGTCCAGATTGGTAATGATGGAGGGTGGATAGTCCCCCACCGTCGGGTGGGTATCGTCCGCAAGATTCGCGTAATAGCCCACCCGGTACTGAACAAGTCCCAGAAAGGTCTCCCCATCATAAAGAGACAGCACAAAGAGGTTATCTGCGTTGAAATCCAGCTGTGCCTCGTAGTCCTGGTTATTCTGAGAAGTAAGCAGCAATCCGTTTCCGGAATTGGTCTCATTTTTCAGCCGGACACGGATATGCAGATCGCCCTTACCCAGGGGATAGGCCACAAAGGTCAGCTTGCTGTCGGGCAGCTCTGCCTTGGTAAGCTGCTGGGTTTTCAGTGTCGTATAAATGCGGGGGGTATCATCCTCCTCACCGCCGCTGCCGTGGTCACCTCCGCTGCCGCCGTGGTCCCCGTCGTCTCCGCCGGTGCCATCACCATGGTCACCGGAATCCTCGGAGCCGCCTTTGTTATCGTCTGACTTGGAGCCGCCCTGGTCGCCCTTGCCGGGGTTATCCGTGGAGTCTGTGGGGCCCGATGGATCCGGCTTGGTGTCATCGGGTTTCTGCGTGTCATCCGGGTTCTGTGGCTCATCAGGTTTCTGTGGCTCGTCGGGCTTCTGCGGCTCTGATGGGTCCTGGGCAGTATCCGTATTCTCTGTATTATCCTTGCCGGAGCTTTGTCCGCCAGTGCTGCCGGAGCCTTGCAGCGACTCTGCCTGGAGCCGATCCGGCTGAGTGCTGATGGGATTCTCCGGTCTTGTCCGACCGGAGGAAAGAAGTGAGAGGCTGATCCCTGCCACCAGCACAATGACCAGCAAAATACTCACGGCGCTATATAGGCCGCTATGTTTTTTCATACGGGTATCCTCCAAATGCTTATTTTGGATTCTTACCATCGTCTCCTAAAACAGGAGGCAATGGTAAAGCCCCAAAATATGGCGAATTGCCTCCCCTCCCAAAAGGGAGGGGAAGCTATGGATTCGCCTTGGTTTACTTAGAATTTTTGACGACCGCAACGGCGTC
>ERZ773133.3073-NODE-3073-length-13555-cov-40.821333_pt1 | contig 13555 bp, 8 predicted proteins | sample MGYA00580861_ERZ773133 | MGnify/ENA primary metagenome ERZ773133 (study PRJEB29015, sample SAMEA2737844) | human gut metagenome | biome: human gut; feature: human-associated habitat; material: faeces | place: China | collected 2012 ...
ATCTCTTTTTGGGAAAGGTTGAGCCGTTAATTATAAAGGAGAATCACCGAGATGAACAAACACGATACGGTCATTGGCTATATCGAATATCTTGACTGCAACGGATGCGTTCGGGAGCGCATTCCGTATGTCGATGCAGAGAAATTCAAAACCAGAATTTACGCTTCTTTGTATTGTGGCGAACCCATCATTCCGGTTTTGTTTCCGGAGAATCTGAGCCAGCCTCTTCTCTTTGAAAAGGGCACCATTTTTCCGTGGGGATTGCGAAGAAAGAAGTACGAGCTGCTGCCGTATGAAATCTACCAGACCAACAACCGTGAGATTGCGTTTTTACGGTATGACTACACCAAAGATCATATAAATGCTGCATCCTATAAGCTGGTGTACCGCGGGCAGATGGAATGCTGGCAGACACTGGACAGCCTTTACTGCCTGCACAATCAGGAAAACCGCCCCAACGGCAGAAAGATGCGCTCTTTGTCTGTCAGTGATATTATTGTAACGCATGAGGGCGGTGAGGCACACGCCTATTATGTGGAGCCGATTGGATATAAACAGGTGGATGACTTGCTGCCGGGGCTGGAACAAACCAAGAAACGCAGCGTTGTACGCGAAGAACGATAACAAAACCAGCTCAGCAAAGGAAAATACACCCATAAATGAATTGGATTTTCTTTGTTGGTTTTTCTATCATGAAATCATTCACATTTCGTTTGTTGATTTTTTATGGTAATTCGATATAATACCTAAGTTGTTAATGATTGCTGACGAAAGCGCACAGGAGATTTTCAGCACCTATCTTTCATAAAGGAGGAACGCTTATGCAAAAGGATAAAACCGAGCTTGAGGTCACGCGAATGACTAAGGAAAACATTCAGTATCTGGATGTCTTTTTTGCCGTATGCAAACGGTATAAGGTTGATTACTACCACGCCACTGAAAAACAGCGTGCGTTCATCGATGCGGTTGCAGCACACGAATTTTCCATGAAACAAGCGCACGAAAAAGGGCTGAACCGTTCCTCGGTTCCCCCGTTTATGGGCATCAAACGCAGCGAACGCAGTAACAACCGCCCCGCATAAAATTAAATTACTCGAATGGATAAGCTCTGCACAGCCATGTGCAGGGCTTTTTTATTACCGCAAAGGAGATGAAACCGATTGGCAAATTACCAAAATATTTTGCGGCAGGCGCATCAGGCGATTGCCGATGTGGCGGACAATGCCGACAGCTGGCGGGCATTTTTGCGCTCAGCCGCATATACAACGCATTACGCCTTCCCGAATCAGGCGCTTATTTACAGCCAGCGCCCCGGCGCCACCATGCTGGCAGACATCGACACTTGGAACCGTGCTGCCGGGCGCTGGGTCAACCGTGGTGCGCATGGCGTAGCATCCCTTGGCACCGGCAATATGGCGGGCAATGTGCGGTATCTGTTTGACATCAAGGACACCCACCCTGCCGGCAAAGCCTCCAAACCATTGGGCTGGCAAATCACCGATGCCAACCGCTATCCGACCCTGCAAGCCTTGCAGGAAAAGCACAATGCCGAGAGCCTGCCGGAAATCTTTGGCTTGCAGGCAGCCTTGTTTGTGGCAGAGCACGGCAAACAGCTGGACGCCGATTTGCAAAATGCCGTGATCGGCAGTACGCTGGAATGGGCAAAGCCGCAGGAGCAAACGGCGATTTTTGCCAACCTCATCACGCAGAGCGCCGTCTATATGGCGGCAGTGCGCTGCGGTTTGGGCGACAGTGCCGTGCCGCAGGACGCCTTTGCCGACATTGACCGCTTTAATACCGAATCCGCAGTTTTGGCGCTTGGCAATGCCGTCAACCGCGCGGGACGGCAGATGTTTGCCGAAATCGGCGCTGTCGTCAAGAGCATCGACAGTGTTGCAAAGACCCAGCCGAAACAGTATGATGAGAATGTAAGCAAGACGAACCAACAGGAGGTGCAGGATCATGGATATGACGAATCTGAACGGGTATCTGGTACCCAAGATGGCAATGAAGGAAACGCACAGACCGCCGGTCGGGAGAATCGGTCTGCAGCGGGAGAAGTTCCTGCAAGAGAACCACTCCCTGCTGTACGACAAGATGCTGCTGGACGGGACGCTGTACAGCGACCTGAAACAGACCGAGCAGCGCTATTGGGAGCAGGTGGAGCAGACCATCACGAAGCTGCTGGTCAGCAACCCGGCACCGGACAAGAACAACGACCCGTTGGGCTGGACGGCGCACATGAACAGTCTGAAAGCGCAGGCAGCGGAACTGGCGATGCCCATCGTGACGAGCCTGTAAATACCGAACCCCAAACAGCGGAGAGCGAACCATCGCCCTCCGCTGTTTCCGTTTCCGATGAGATTGAACTGCCGGAAAGCGTGGGGCACGGCAACCTTGCCGAGGAAACTGCCGCCGCAATGGGGCTGCCCTCCCCCGAACAGCAGCAGGAAACCATCCGCCTATTACAGCCCCGCGCAAGCTGGCAGCCGCCAGTCAAGGATGACGGCACTCATATCGACGAGCAGGACATTGTCGATGTTCTTGTCATGGGCAGCGGTTTTTGTGAGGGGCGTTTTCGCATACAGGAATTTTTCTCTGCCACAGTATTGCCTACAGTAAAGGAGCAAGCCGACTGGCTGAAAAAAGAATACGGTATCGGCGGGCGCACTTGGGATTTCCGAGATGGCGAAAGAGGGTTTCTGGATTATGATGCCAAGGGGCTGAGAATCAAGCGCTATGCATCCGATAACGCTCCGGATCATTTCCGCTTGCTGCCGTGGAACGAGGTTGCCCGCCGTTTGCATCTGCTGGTCCACAACGACAAATATCTGGATGAAAACAACAAGCAGGGATATGAAAAATGGGAAGCGGAACAGAAAGCCAAACGCGACGCCCGTCAAGCCGAGATAGACTATGCGGAGAAAACCATCGCGGATTTTTGTGAACGCGAAGGGCTGGGTGCACCGGATTATTCGGACCTTACGCACATCGACCTTGCCTATTCCACCACCGGGGACGGCGAACACGAAATTCAGGTGTACGCCAACTTCTTGCGCAATGAGATTGTGTATCTAGTTGACGGCTCCTTTGTGGACAGTGCGCGCTTCGACAGCACAAGGGCGCTTGCCAAGGAAGGCATTGAGGACGTTGAATTTTCGCAGTTCATTGACGATGCGGAAGCAGCGTATGAAGCATATCAGGAGCGCTACAAGCCTAAGCCCGTGGAAAAGCGCCCGCTGGCTACCGGAGATACCGTTTATCTGGAAAACGACCACCCCTTTACGGTGGAGGAAATCGGCATCTTTGATGTGCATCTGCGCGATGAGGATTTCCCGCTGATCGGGCGCGCCGTCAACCGCGGGGAGTTTGCAAGGCTGCTGGCGGCGAACCCTAAAAACAATGCGCTGGCGGCACCAGAATTACCCAATCTACCGGACGCCGGTGAGGCGGCAGAGGTTGTTGAGGGTGAAGTCTTAGAACCCGCAGAAGAATCATCTGGTGGTTTTGGCGAGCAGGTCTTGCAGGCGGCGGAACTCATTGCTCTCAAGGAAGCCTATGAGCCGAACAACTATATCCCGCCGCAGGACCCTGTACCCCCGCGCACACCACGCGAAAAGTTTGCAGCCAACATCACCGCCATCCGCACCCTGAAATCCATCGAAAAGCGTATGGCGGACGGCGGTCCCCACGCAAACGGTGAGGAGCAGGAAATCTTAGCCCAATACTCCGGCTGGGGCGGTTTGTCCGATGCCTTTGAACCCAACAAAGACAGCTGGCACAGCGAATATACCGAGCTGAAAAGCCTGCTGACAGAGGAGGAATACGCCGCTGCCCGCAGCAGCACCCTGACCGCCTTTTACACCCCGCCCGAAGTCATTGACGCAATGTACACCACCCTGCGCAAAATGGGCGTGGGTGCCGGAACGATTCTGGAACCCAGTATGGGTGCGGGCGCGTTTTTTGGGCAAAGCCACAGCTATTTGTATGAGCCGACCACCAGATTGTTTGGTGTGGAGCTGGACAGTCTGACCGGCAGAATTGCCCGCCAGCTGTACCAGAAAGCAAACATCCAAATCACCGGCTTTGAGAAAGCCGACCTGCCCGACAGCTTTTTCGATGTGGTCATCGGCAATGTGCCGTTTGGGGATTACAGTGTGGTTGACCCGCAGTATAACCGGCTGCACTTCAAGATTCACGATTACTTTTTTGCCAAATCCATCGACAAGCTGCGCACGGGCGGCATCATCGCCTTTATCACCACCAGTGGCACGCTGGACAAAAAGAGCGAGGAAGTGCGCAGGTACATCAACGCCCGATGCGACTTTATCGGTGCCGTGCGCCTGCCGGATTCCACCTTTAAGTCAGCCGGAACCAAGGCGATGGCGGACATCATCTTCCTGCAAAAGCGTGACCGCATTCTGGAGCAGGACGCGAGCTGGCTGCACACCACCCAGACGGAGGACGGGCTTTCCCTCAACAGCTATTTTGCCGAACACCCCGAAATGGTCTGCGGCACACTGAAAACCGTCAGCGGTCCGTATGGCCCGACCCTGACCTGCGAGGCGTTTGCCGATAAGCCCCTTCCCGATGTGCTGCAAGAGGCCATGTCCCACCTGCACGCTGAATTTCACTTTCAGGACATCGAGCTGCAGGAATCCGGCGCTGTGGATGCCAGCATCCCCGCCGAACCCGATGTGCGCAATTTCAGCTTTTGTATCCGTAACGGAAAATTCTATTACCGCGAGAACGCCATTATGCGCGAGGTTTCCCTTGGTGCTACCTCCGCGGCGCGTATGCGGCAGTTGATCGAACTGCGGGACACCACACGGGACTTGATCCAAGCCCAGCTGGAAGATATGCCGGATGAAGTCATCACGGAGCTGCAAGCCAAACTCAACCGCCAGTACGACCACTACCACAGTAAGTTTGGACTCATCAACAGCCGTGGTGCATCGTTGGATATGCGGGATGACAGTGGATATTTTCTGCTGTGCTCCTTGGAAAACCTCGACAGCGAGGGCAATTTCATCGGCAAGTCGGATATGTTTTCAAAGCGCACCATCCGGGCTGCCCGCCCTGCCGAGCGCGTGGAAACCGCCAGCGAAGCGCTGGCGCTGAGTGTCGGTGAGCGCGCGGGCATCGACTTTGGGTATATGCAGCAGCTGACCGGCAAGGACAAAGATACATTGGTGAACGACCTGCAAGGTGTCATCTTTGCCGACCCCTTGGAAAAGAATTCTGATGGTGAACCGCGCTATTATACCGCCGATGAATATCTTTCCGGCGATGTGCGCCACAAATTGCAGGTGGCGAAGCTGGCGGCACAGAATAACCCCGCTTTTGCTGTGAATGTGCAGGCACTGGAAACCGTGCAGCCGAAGGACTTGGAGGCCAGCGAAATTGCCGTGCGTCTGGGTGCCACTTGGCTGGCACCTGAACTCATCAAGCAGTTTGCCGATGAGCTGGTGGACGCGCCCTACTATGTGCGGGACCGCGTGAAGGTGCTGTACATTCCGCTGACCGGCGTTTGGAATGTGACCAACAAGAGCTATACGGGCGGCAACATTAAAGCCACCGTGACCTACGGCACACAGCGCGCCAACTTCTATCACATTCTGGAAGAAAGCCTGAACCTGCGGGATGTGCGCATCTTTGATACCAAAGAGGATATGCAGGGCAATAAGATTCGGGTGCTGAACGCCGCTGCCACGCAGGAAGCCCAGATGAAACAGCAGCAGATCGAGGATGCTTTCAAAGACTGGATCTGGAAAGACCCGACCCGCCGCCAGATGCTGGTAAAGGAATACAACGAACGGTTCAACTCCCTGCGCCCCCGCGAATACGACGGCAGCCATATCCTGTTCCACGGTATGTCGCCCGAAATCACGCTGCGCCCCCACCAGAAAAACGCCATTGCGCACATCCTGTACGGCGGCAATACGCTGCTGGCGCACGTGGTGGGCGCCGGGAAAACCTACGAAATGGTCGCTGCGGCGATGGAAAAGAAGCGCCTTGGGCTTTGCTCCAAGACCCTGATCTGTGTACCCAACCACCTGACCGAGCAGCTTGCCGGAGAGGCTTTGCAGCTGTACCCCAACGCAAATATTCTTGTAGCCCGCAAGACGGATTTTGAAAAAGCCAACCGCAAACGGTTCTGCGCCAAAATCGCAACCGGCAATTATGACATCATCGTGATCGGGCACAGCCAGTTTGAGCGCATCCCGCTGTCACAGGAACGGCAGGTCGAATACCTGCAAAGCCAGATCCACGATGTGATCAACCAAGTGGCACAGCTGAAAGAGGAACGCGCCGAGAATTTCACCGTCAAACAGATGGAGCGTATGCGCAAGCAGCTGGAGAAAAAGCTGGATAAGCTCAACGACCAGTCCCGCAAGGATGATGTGGTGACCTTTGAACAGCTTGGCGTGGACAGCCTGATGGTGGACGAAGCCCACGCATTCAAGAACCTTGCAGTGCTTTCCAAAATGCGCAATGTGGCGGGTATATCTCAAACCGAGAGTCAGCGCGCCAGCGACCTATATATGAAATGTCGCTACCTTGATGAAATCACCGGCAGCCGCGGCGTGGTGTTTGCCACGGGTACGCCCATCAGCAACTCTATGGCGGAGCTGTTCACCATGCAGCGGTATTTGCAGCGGGAAACCTTGGAGCAGCACGGGCTTTCCTCTTTTGATGCGTGGGCATCCACCTTTGGGGAAACCGTGACAGCCGTGGAGCTTGCGCCGGAAGGTACAGGCTACCGCACAAAAACCAGATTCTCCAAATTCTATAATCTGCCGGAATTGATGAGTATGTTCAAACAGGTGGCAGATGTGCAGACGGCGGATATGCTCAACCTGCCGGTACCTAAACTGGTGGGCGGCAAGCCCATCAATGTGGCGCTGCCGCCCAGCCCCCAGCAAAAACAGATGGTGGCAGACCTTGCCGACCGCGCCGAGGAAATCCGCGCCGGAAATGTAGACCCCACCGAGGACAATATGCTCAAGGTGACCAACGACGGCAGAAAGCTGGCGCTGGATCAGCGGTTGATTGACCCCAATCTGCCCGAAAACCCCAACGATAAAGTTCACGCCTGTGCCGAGAATGTGTACCGTATCTGGAACGATACCAAGGAGAAGCGCCTGACACAGCTGGTGTTTTGCGACTTATCCACCCCGAAACCGGACGGCTTTAATGTGTACGATGATTTGCGCAATCTGCTGATTACTATGGGAATCCCGGAAAACGAGGTGCAGTTCATCCACAGCGCCAACACCGTGGTGAAAAAAGCCGAGCTGTTTGCCAAGGTGCGCAGCGGTGATGTGCGCGTGCTGATGGGCAGCACCGGCAAGATGGGCGCAGGCACCAATGTGCAGCGGCTATTGGTTGCCACGCATCATCTGGACTGCGGGTGGAAACCCTCTGACATTGAGCAGCGCAACGGGCGTATGATTCGCCAAGGCAACACCAATGCTGAAGTATATGAGTATCGTTACGTCACAGAATCTTCGTTCGACAGCTATATGTGGCAGCTTTTGGAAACAAAACAGAAGTTCATCGGGCAAATTATGACAAGCAAAAGCCCTGCCCGCAGTGCGGATGATTTGGACGATGCAGCGCTGTCTTATGCCGAAGTCAAAGCATTGGCGGCAGGCAATCCGATGATCAAGGAGAAAATGGATCTGGATATTCAGGTAGCGCGGCTCAAGACCCTGAAAACCGCCTACAACAACGAGCATTACAGGCTGGAAGATGCCATTACACAGGGATTTCCCGCAGAAATGCGCAAGACCGCCCAACAGCTGGAAAACGCCAAAGCCGACACCATCCGATTGCAGCAAAACACCAAGCGCGATGCGGACGGCAAGGATGTGTTCGCCATCTCGTTGATGGACACGGTTTACACCAAGCGCGAGGACGCAGGCAAAGCCCTGCTGGGGCTGCTGGGTATGGCGATGAACCGCACCGAGCCGGTTTCCATCGGGCGGTACAAGGGCTTTGATTTGCAGATCGCCTATTTTGCGATGGACAAAATGTATCTGGCGTATCTTGTGGGCAGCGGTATCAATCCGGTGCAGCTGGGCGCGGATGCTGTCGGCAACACCATGCGTCTGGACAACTGCCTGCATAACCTTCCGCAGAGCGTGACCGACCTTGAATCCAAATTGGTGCAGCTGCAAAAACAGCTGGAAAACGCCAAGGAACAGCTTGCGCAGCCCTTTGCCCAGGCGGACGAGCTGGCTGAAAAGAGCAAGCGCCTTGCCGAGCTGGAGGCGCTTTTGAACCTGAACGAAAAGGATATTGTGCTGGATACCGTGCCGGACGAAGAGCAACAGTGTCGTTCGGACAATCGACAGCGTGGACAAGAAAGGTAGAAGGTTTTAAGATGAAGGAAAGAAGAAGCAACCGGGTCAGAGATGGCCCCCGCAAGGAGTTATCAAGATGAAAAAATGGATCGTAATGCTTGCGATGCTGTCCTTATTGACAGCCTGCGCACAGGCAGCGGTACCGGAATCCGCTGAATTGACGGAGTTGTCGGCAGCGACATCGGAAAGCGCAGACGCCAAAGAAGCGGCAGTTTCACAGCAAACCAGTGCGCCGACCGCAACACCCATCGCTACGCCGGAACCGACCGCTACCCCCGCGCCGACACCTTCGGCAACACCTGCCGCTACCCCCGCGCCGACTCCTGCCCCTACGCCGGAACCCACAGCAGCGCCGACGGCAGAACCTGCCCCGGCGCAGGTCAGTATGAGCTATGGTGCTGTGCCCTTTGATTTGGCGGCAGGCACCGAACAGTGGTGGAGCATTGACAGTTCGGATTCCGCTTATTGGGCGGTGCAGGAAAACATCAACGCTATGCGCGCTGCCGGTGGTCTGGCACCGCTGACGATGGACAGTGGTTTGAGTTCCGCTGCCGATGCCCGATGCGAGAGTTTTGTGGCAGGCGGTCCCTTTGACCACAGCGGCATGACTACCCGCAGCGAGATCTGCGCCGCCGGTCCACTGGGCTCTGCCAGTGCCGTTTGCACCGGCTGGCAAGGCAGCCCTGCCCACTACGCCAACATTATGGAACCCAGCTTCACCAGCATGGGTGTCGGCTGCTGGTTTTGCCAGACGGCAGAGGGGCAATATACCTATTGGGTCGTGACCTTTAACTAGTTCCCACGAAAATCTCCCACAAGCCCGTTTACAGTTGTGCTTTATTATGTTATAATTAAAGCACAGTAGTAACTTTTTGAAAGGCGGTGTGTGGAGTGAATGCTACGATAGCTGTATTGAAAACGATAGCTGATGCGAACGGCGGCATTGTTACTACAGAAGAAGCATTGCGAGCAGGCACAAACCGTGTCACATTAAAACGATACGCAGACAAAGGTGTTCTGACGCGCATTGCCCGCGGACAATATACAATGACCGGATTTGTTCCAGACGAGTTTACGCTTTTGCAAAGCGGAAGCGAGAATCTTGTCTACTCTTACGGCAGTGCCATGTACTTTTGGGGACTGTCAGACCGAACGCCACACATTTTTGAATTCAGTGTGCCGCAAGGATATAACACCAGTCGCATCAAAGAACGCGATCCCAATATTCGGTTTCACTATGTTAAAGGAAGTCTTCACGGTATAGGCAAAACCACTTGCAGATCTCCACAAGGCGGAAATGTTATCCTGTATGACCGTGAACGCTGCATTTGCGACTTGGTGCGCGACAGAAATGCAATCGACAAGCAACTGTTTACACATGGACTGAAGATCTACTTTGCGTCAAGACCAAATCCCAGAAAACTTCTAAAGTATGGAAAACAGTTTGGGGTTGACGATAAATTGCGTACCTACATGGAGGTGCTGATGTGAGATCACCAGAACAATTAAAAGGCTGGGCGCGCAATGTTGCTGCCGAAAAGCATCTGCGCGCTCAGGAAATTTTGCAGATGTTTATGTTTGAACGTCTGCTGGAACGACTGGCGGCTTCGCCGTATCAGAAAAATTTCATTCTCAAGGGAGGACTTCTGATTTCCTCAATGGTTGGGCTTGAGGGTCGAACTACGATGGATATGGATACCACCGTGCGCGGTATCCATATGGAAGAAGAGGAAATCGTTTCTGCCCTCAAAACCATTTTGGCAGTTGATGTTGGTGACGGTATCCGCTTTGAATATCGTTCCATTGCACCGATCCGTGAAATTGATGCATACAACAACTTCCGCGCCCATATTGATGTTCTGTATGGGAAAATCAACACACCCATGAAAATCGACATCACCACCGGCGACAAAATCACCCCTGCTGCGGTACAATATGAGTTTCCCTGCTTTGATTCCGAAAAGAAAATTCCTATCATGGCTTATACGATAGAAACGATACTTGCTGAAAAGTATGAAACCATTATCCGCCGCGGTGCAACCACCACAAGAGCGCGCGATTTTTATGACCTTTACACGCTGTATCGCACCAGAAAGTCAGAAATTCGCCCGCAAGTCTTAAAGGATGCTGTTCTGCATACGGCTGAAAAGCGAGAATCTCTGGAAGATCTTGCCGATTGGAAAGAAATTTTGGATGACCTAAGGGATGATTCGTCTATGCAACAGTTATGGGATAGCTACGGCATGAGCAATTCCTATGCAGCAGCTATTACATTTGGGCAGACCTTGGAAACTGTCAAGGAAATCTCTGAACTGATTGAGTCTCTGTAACTGAATATCTTACTTAAGCGCTCACATTTGTGGGCGCTTTTTTATTGGAGGAATTCTATGGACATTGAAACTTTACTTAGAAAAGCCGAGCAAAACGGCTGCATGGTCGTGCTGAATGACATTGCCCCCAATCGAGAACGCAGCGAGTTGGTATTTCGTGTGCCGGAAAGCGTATACGACACCCCTGTTGCTGCGCTCGACATAGACGAAAGCACAAAAAACGCGCTGCAAAAGCAAAAAATAACGGTTTTAGAGAATCTGCTGCACCGTCTTGCGATGGGGAAAAATGCGGCAAAACAGTTGCATATCGCGCAGGATGCCGCCGAGCAGGTCGTGAATGCGGTGATCGAAACCGCCTATCGCAGTCTTTCCGAGCCTGAAAAGCGGAATTTCTGGGAAAGAATTCTGCACAATACGGACGGTGATGCGATGTGAAAAACGATCCCCTTGTCGCTAAGCTGTACAACAAAATGCAGCAGGAGCAAAACGAATACCGTGCGTGGCTGCTTGCACAGCCGCCCGAAGAAATTTTGAACCACGCGTATGAGTACAGCTCCCGTGAGGATATCCTCATCGCTCTTGAAAATGCTTCGCTGCGTCCTGCACAGCTGCGCGCTTTGTTGGAATCCCAAGCACCGCTGGCGGACATTTACAAAGACTACCGCGATTGCGATACCAACACACTGGATGTTATGACCTTGTGCATAGCGGATCGCGCCGACATCGACCTGATGGAAAGCACGAAAAAGAACTGGCCGCCCGTTTACTATCAGACCGGTCGATACGCCCGCGAACACGAGGAACTGCCGCAATACCGCGCCTCCATGAAGTTGAACGAGGAATGCCGCGATGAAATTGATGACGCCATTTCTTACAACTATAACGGCTTGTGCTTGGATGACGGTGCCGTGCAGCAGGTATTGGCAGGATACGGCGCAGAGCGCACCCGCTATATTGTTGCAGCAGCCATCCAAGTGCGGGATGGCGATGCGCGAATTTCCCCGCAGAATCGAAGATGGGCGGATTCTGTGCGAACAATTCAAGACATCAATGCGGATGGGTATGACAAGGCGGTGTATTACGCCAATTTGCAATCTCATGCCGGGTTGATCGATATTTTTACTTCGCGTCTGCGTCAGCTGGAGCGCGAGAAAACAGCCCCCGAAAGATAAAAGAGGTGTTTACCCATGAATCGAAAAACAAAATGGAGCCACCGCCTTCTGGCGCTGGCTTTGGCAGCCGTGATGTGCTGCTCCGTGTTCCCGGTCGGCGCGTTTGCCGAAACGCCCTTGCCGCAGGAAAGCACGGTCGCCACTGAGGAACAACAGACCGATGAAACCGAAACCGACAACGGGCAGACCGATGCCAGCAACCCCGACCCCGGAGCAACTACCGAGGAAAGCGCAGCACCAACCACGGATGAGCCTGCTGAAGAAAACGAGCCTTACACCTTTGACGGTGAAATCCTCTACGCGGATATGCCGGACGCCCCCACAGGCTCCTACATCGGCAGCTACGGTTTGCCAGTAGCGACCGGTGAAATCAAAATCGGGCTTAGCGCGTGGGATGCCGATTTAGAGCAGGATAGTTATCTGAGCGCCGAGGCGCTGGACAGTGACAACCTGACACTGACTACACCTTTGCTGGAAGATACCGACTACGCCATTGTGCCGATTCTGGCGCAGGTGGAGTACCCTGCCGATGGCAGTACCCTTGATCTAATTTTGCCGGACGGAGTGACCCTGCTGGACTACTACGGCGCACCCGCTGAAAACGCAGAAAGCCTGCTGCACAATGAGTACAGCGAAACTTCCGCTGCGGTGCTGGGCGTGTATGTGCAGGCGGATGCGGATTTTACCGCGCAGCTGGTTTATACCGCGCCGGACGGCAGCTGCCTGACCAAAACCTTGCAGGTGACCATCGACCGCAATGTGACTGCCGAGTATCCTTTCCCTGACAGCGAAATTGCCGCCTTTGCCGAGCGCCCCACCCCTGCGGTGACAAGCGGCAAAATCACCAAGGTTGCCAAGGTCAACGGCACTTGGCTGATTTGGTTCAACGGCGAACCCGCCTACTGCTGCACCCACGGTGCCAACGGTCAGCCTGCAGGATGCCCGACATACACCTATGTGAACACTTCCACGGTCAACGCAGACCAGTGCATCCCCGGTGACCACTACGGCAACCAGATTCGCATCTGGGGCGGCTTGAACCAGCTTTCTTTGGGCGATGCGGACGATCTGCCCGCTGTTTTTTCCGCTGACGAGGGTGAAGAAATCTCTCTTTTGGATTTCTGTGCATCAATTTATGACGATGTACAGATGTATATCATCGAAAACTTCCCCGAAAGCACCACCGCGGAAATTTATCTTGCCTCTGCCGATGAGCTGCTGAACGGCGTGGAAACCTACGCCTCTGCCCGCGGTTACTACACCTACATCTATAATCCCGGTCGCGCAGGATGGCAGACCGTTGCCCTGATCGGACCTGAGATCGGTGAGGAGGAACCTGAGCCGGAACCTGTTGTGCAGGAATACTACGCCAGTTGGGAGGCACCCGCCCAGACCGCCAGCGGCAGTTTCGATTTTTCCTACGGTGTGCGCACCGACAAGATTCAGACTGCCACACTGGAAAAAGTGGACGGTGCAACGATTGAAATCGAACCTACAACCAAATCCGGCAGCATCGAGGGCGGCAACTGGTCTATCAGCCCTGCCGGAAAGCAAACTGTGACCACCAGCGGTCATACCGCCGATGACAACTACCAGAAGAACGGTGGCGATGCCAGTGCAAGCTGGAGCCTGCACTATGCCGTTACCAAAACATCGGGCACTCGCAATGGACAGGTTGGTCCTT
>ERZ773133.3074-NODE-3074-length-13551-cov-3.259188_pt1 | contig 13551 bp, 10 predicted proteins | sample MGYA00580861_ERZ773133 | MGnify/ENA primary metagenome ERZ773133 (study PRJEB29015, sample SAMEA2737844) | human gut metagenome | biome: human gut; feature: human-associated habitat; material: faeces | place: China | collected 2012 ...
TAATCTGCCTCCAGACGATTGGAAAGCACCACCTGAAAAATGTCCCCCTCATAGATATACTTCTTGGCTCTCTCAACCATATCGCAATATTCCTTCTCCGAGAATAAGGAACGAAACTCTGAAGTAATCCTGCCCGGTTCGATCGGTGTCGGCGTGCCGTGACGGATCAGTTCTACGATCTCATCCAGTTCTGCACAGCAGCGCTTATATTCTTCTTCGATATTTTCCATTCTGGCATTGGCGATCACGATGATCTTCTGACGGAGGTTATCAAATGCGATGACCTTGTCAAAAAGCATCACATCCACATCCTTGAAGCCCTCGGTATCCTCCGCATCCAGATTCAGCTTTGGCTCGCTGTATTTCACATAGTCATAGGAAAAATATCCAACCAGACCGCCGGTAAAGGTCGGAAGACCCGGAACCTTCGGACTTGTGTACTCCTTTAACAGTTCCTTGATTTCTTCCCCCGGATGCTTTACTGTCTTCGTGTGTGTGCTTCCGTTACGGATCGTCATCTTGCCGTTCATGCAGGCAATCTCCAGCTTGGGATCGTATCCGAGGAATGTGTATCGCCCCCATCTCTCCTGATGTTCCACACTCTCCAGCATGTAGCAGTGTCTGCTGACACCCTTCAGGATCCGGAGTACCTCGATCGGTGTCCGGATATCAGAAAGGATCTCCCGACTGACCGGTACGACCTTATAACCTTCTCCCAGTTTCTTTGCTTCTTCTAAAGAAATCATCGTTCCACCTCTTTCTTGTCCTTGCACTGCTGAGCGGAGCGTTTTTATGTTATTCTGAAATATTTATTATTGATTGGATAACATAAAAAAGTCCCTGACTATCACAGCTATTGTGATAATCAAGGACGGTAAATTCTATAACCGCGGTGCCACCTTGCTTCATGGTTTCCCACACTCTCAGCGAAATACAATCATATTTCCGGCAACTGACGTATGCCTGCACGTCATGGAATACTCGGAAGATCACTTCCTTTGACCATGCCCTCAGTGGTCCATTTAATGAATCGCATCTCCGCAGGTTCTCAGCAATCCCTGCTCTCTGTAGGCGCGTGCCTCATTTTTATCTCCACTTCAACGGTTTGAGATATTTGATTTGACTAATATTATACTCTGATTTTTCGATTTGTCAAATACTTTTCCGACTTTTTTGATAGAGTATATATTCTATTTTTGTCGATCATCGTACGCAGGTAGAGATTGCCTCAATGGCAACACTGCCACCGCGCACAACCTCCACACGGTTGATGAACGTTTTCTTGAACAGCTCGATCATATCATTATTATGTGCTTCTGTCTTAACACATTCCACCAACACGGTATTCTTGTCGTAATCGACGACCTCCATGCCGAAGGTCTGCACGATCCGGAAGATCTCCTGCTTATCCTTCTCACTGCAGCTGTTGACCTTAATGTATAAAAGCTCCTTCTTACGGATCGGAATGTCCGTAAAGTCAATGACCTTGATGACCTCAACACTGCGATTGAGCTGTTTGATGATCTGCTCAAAGGTCAGATCGTCACAGGTCAGTCCGATCGTCATTCTGGAGATGGTCGGATCCTCCGTTTCTCCAACCGTCAATGTATCGAGGTTATAGTTCTTGCCGGAAAATAAACCGGACACCTTCGCCAGTACACCTATCTGATTTTCTACATATGCAGAAATTACTCGTTTCTTCGTTTCCATCGCCATTCTCACCTCTGCCTTTCCTAGATTTCCATGATCATGTTATCCAATGAATTGCCAACCGGAACCATCGGTGCCACATTTGCTTCCCGCTCAATGATAAACTCTAACAAAGTTGGTGCATTCTTGTGGGAGCGGGCAAATTCAAATGCTTTCGGAATGTCCTTCTCGTCTGTGATGCGCATGCCGTATGCATCGTAGCTCTCTGCCAGCTTGACGAAATCCGGACTGTACTTCGGACATTTCTTATTCGGATCCATACAGTTGTGCTGACAGCTTCTGCGGTAGGTCAGGCAGGTGCAGGAGTATCTGCGGTCAAATAACATCTGCTGCCACTGTCTTACGTTGCCGAGATATCCGTTGTTCAGAACGATCAGCGTCAGTGGGATCTCCAGTGCAACCGCCGTTGCAAACTCCTGAATGTTCATCTGCATGCCACCGTCTCCTGAAATCGCAAATACATCGGCATCCGGATTTCCAAGCTTTGCACCGATTGCTGCCGGGAAGCCGTAGCCCATCGTACCGAGACCACCGGAGGTTAAAAGCTGGCGGTTTCCTTCCAGCTCCAGAAACTGCGTGGTCCAGAGCTGATTCTGTCCAACGTCCGTCGCAACGATCGGACGCTTATAATTCTCGGCAATATAGCGGATGATCTTCTCCGGTGTCAGTCCCTCATAGCGCTCCATCGTGATCGGATATGTCTGCTTCCATTCCTTGAGACGATCCACCCATGCATCGATCTTTAACGGAGAGACATATTCCAGGATCTTCTGAACCGCAAGCTTTGCATCTGCCACGATCGGCACATCGACGACAATGTTCTTGGAAATAGAAGCCGAATCAATATCAATATGTATGATCTTGGCATTCTTGGCAAACTCGCTGATCTTACCTGTGATACGGTCGTTAAAACGGGTACCGATGGAGAACAGCACATCACATTCGCTGACCGCATGGTTGGCTGCATAGCTTCCATGAATACCGATATTTCCCATGTAAAGCGGGTGACTGGTCGGGATCGCGCCCTTACCCATGATGGTTGTGATCACCGGCACTCCCGTCAGTTCTACTAACTTCTTCATATCTTCATTGGCACAGGCGATATTGACACCGCCGCCAAGCAGGAACAATGGCTTTTTCGCCTTTTTTAAAAGAGAGACTGCTTTCTTGACCTGACCGACATGAACGCTCTCGTTCGGCTTGTAACCGCGGATATTAACCTCCTCCGGATACTCCTCGTCTCCCATAGCCACCTGAATATCCTTTGGCAGATCGACAACGACAGGACCCGGTCGACCTGTGCGCGCAATATAGAAGGCTTCCTTAATGATGCGTCCAAGATCTTCTCTCTTTCTTACCGTAACCGCATATTTGCAGATGTTGCGGGTAATTCCGACAATATCAACCTCCTGAAAGGCATCGTTTCCCATCAGCCCTAAAGGCACCTGTCCGGTAAAGCAGACTAACGGAACGCTGTCATAGTTGGCGGTTGCAATTCCGGTGACAAGATTTGTCGCACCCGGACCACTAGTTACCAGACACACACCCACCTTGCCGGTGGATCTGGCATAGCCGTCTGCGGCGTGGATCAATGCCTGTTCATGACGCGGAAGGATCATCTCGATCTCATGCTCATCATACAGGGCATCAAACAGATCGACCGCCTGACCACCCGGATACGCAAACAGGGTATCTACGCCTTCTGCTTTCAATGCTTTTACAAATAACTCGGTTCCTTTAATCATTTCGTTACCCCTTTCCGTACAGGAGCTTATCGTTCCTGTAAAGTAAAAAAATCCTAAGCCATATACGACTTAGGACGAATATACTCCGTGTTACCACCTAATTTCGGAAAATCTGCTCTTTCTCAGATCGCTTCCGCACTCTGCCGGCACGCAGACACCGAATACCGTGTCTGATATACCGTTCCCCTGTAACGGTGGGAATCCGTTGGATGCTACTTGGGATGTGCTCCTGTTCGTTCCACTGCTCAGAGGCTACTTCCATACAACCGGAATGAGAACTTGCACCAACCGTTCTCTCTCTTAAAATCCGAAAAGTATGTACTCCTCCTCGTCCTCGCTTTTCACTTATAAATAATACAAAATATTACTCTTTTTTGTTGCCGCTGTCAAGTCAAATTGTCCGAAATCCTGACTAATGAACAAACATCATCATGAAGTCAGCAGGAAGGAATTTGGCAAGTACACGGAATCCCTTCATAAGCGGTCCGTATACGGAAACGCTTCTTCCATGCTTTGCATCTACCAGTGCCTGGTACACAACCTTATCTGCCTTTGCCATGGTGAGCTTCTTGTATAACCTGACTGCCTCATAGGTTTCTGCGATATCGAAAAATTCTGTTTTGACCGGTCCCGGACAGACTGCTGTCACGGAAATATCCCTTCCCTTCAGTTCGCAGCCAAGTGCTCTGGAAAAGCTGAGTACATAAGACTTGCTTGCCGCATACACTGCAAAGCCAGGCTGCGGCATAAAGGCTGCCGAGGATGCCATCTGAATGATCTGCCCCTTTTTCGTAATGTAAGGAAGTACAATATGTGTCACGGCGGTGAGAGCACGGCAGTTGATGTCCACCATACCGGTGCAGTCCTTCTCCTGCATCTTTCCGACCCTGCCGATCATTCCAAAGCCTGCGGCGTTGACAAGAATGCGCACATGTGGCTTCTCCTCTTCCAGCGTCTGCTTCAACGCATCGATGTCTTCCTGTCTTCCAAGATCCAACGCAAGGATCTTAACCCTGCGTCCCAGAAGCTTTTCCTGCAGCTCCTCGAGACGCTCCTTTCTCCTTGCAATGATCCAGAATTCCTGAATGCTTGGATAAAACTGCGCAATCTGAATTGCAAACTCTCTTCCCATGCCTGAGGATGCCCCCGTAATGATCGCTACATTTCCCTTTTTTCCCATATAATACCTCGTTTCTTTCTCAGCCCGCAAACTTTGGGCCGCAGGCACAAATTTGCCGTATGAAAAAACTTTGATATATGGTTTTTTCATACTTTCCTTAATCCTTTCATTATTTAGAAGTGCCGCTCAGTTGAAAATGATCGTCCTTCCGATTCTTTTCATCGAACAGGTAATTGTACTGGACAATGCGGTATTCCCTGATCCACTCCTGCAGCTTTTCGTCCGCCTCATCCAGATCATCCCATCCGTAAAGATTTCCCTGTCTGTCATAAAATCCATTTGCACTGATAGATGGTATGTCCTGATACATATCTAACAGAAATTTCTGAAACTCCGTCAGCTTAAGCCCCGCCGTTTCCATCATCAGTGTGGAAAGATAATTGATGGAGATCTTGTCGATCTGCGAGGACTTGATACCATAGTTCGCCCATATCATAAACGGAACCTGATACCGTTTCATGGCATCCTTCTGCGACAACTCATCCGGCAGCTCGCCCATGATATTTTTGTAAAAATAGTCCGGCAGATGCGGCTGATGATCCCCAAAAAATGCGATCAGTACCGGTTCATCCACCTTTTCAAAATACTCCAGCATATTCTCCAGAGCATCGTCAGACATCTTTATCAGAGAAAGATACTGCTCTGCCTCCGGCTGCAGGCTTATATCAGTCAGTTTAACCGGATCTGCAAATTTATAATCCCTGTCATCATATGCACTATGATTCTGCATGGTCACATTGAACAGACAAAGTGAGCTTCCTGCTTTCTTCTGCTCATACAACGATTCCAGCTTCTCGTAATCAGACTCATCGGAAATATATTTGCGTACCAGCACCGGATCCTTGAAATCATCGATACTTAAAAACTCATCCATATGAAGCAGCGGATAAACCCTGTTCCGGTTATAGCCGGACGGATTGTACGGGTGAACCGCGACTGTACGGTCATAGCCGGACTGCGCCTTGATATTGCTGACAACGCTCGGCAGCTCATCGGTAATATATTGCAGATACGGGTTGCCCGGCAGAAATGCCTTGGTACACCCGGTCAGAAATTCAAACTCGGAGTTTGCCGTGTAACCGCCATAAACGGAGGAATCGGCATAACCCTTGATCGTGTTCTTACTCCGGCTGTTCCAATGGGAAAGATATTCCTGATCCGTCCGAAACTTTCCGAGCACACTCAGATCCGAAAAGGATTCATTCATCACCATAATAATGTTTGGTGATTTAGCAGAGCCCGCATGCGTTGCAAGCACGCTGTTCGTGGAGGAAGCGTCTTTGTAACGGGACAGGATCTCATCCGCCTTCTCCGGCGAATATCCGTCCGGCACCTGCACCTTTGCCTGACCTGCATTTGCCGTTACATAAAGCAGATATCCATATTCCGACATACCGATGCTGTGATCCCAGGTCAGATTGCTGACATCATCAAAAAAACCTGTTCCCAGATTGATCCACACGAAAAAAACCACGCCGACAGCCGTTCCCACGACACCGGCAATCCCTTTCCGAAGACTGCACTTTCGCGAACGCACCGGTGTCGCCACAACGCATAACACCAGACAGAGAAGCCCCAGCGAAAGTCCCAGCCACAGCTGCGGTGAACCGTGGTATTTGTACTCTCCTGCCACATTCGCCGCAGTGCGTACCGCATAGATATCCATGTAAACAATCCCGTAACCACGGAATGCATCTACAAAATAATTGGCAGTGCCCAATATCAGCACAAATACTCCTGACAGGAGAAAGGTCAGTCTCATCCAGCGTGTCACAGACACGAGGATGAGATTGACTCCCATCAGGAGCATGATATTTTTGATACTGTATTCCAGACCTATACTGCAGATGTCGCCGCCTAAGAACGTCTCAAGCGTAATATATTCCACAAAGGATAATACCACAAACAGGATTGTCTGAAACCAGTACCGCCTGCTTATTCTGTCCCAGAGCGATTCTTCGTTCATCGTTACTGCCTCTTTTCCTAGTTTCCAAAGCCCGGGAAGAGACTTCCCCAGCCGCCGGACGAACCATTGCCACTCTCTCCGTCATTACTGCCGGAGTCATCGTGTGATCCGCCGTTATTTCCGGAACCATTACCGGAGTTATTGCCGGAATTATTATTGGAATTCTGATCATCGGAGGAACCACTCTGCAGACTGTTAAGGGAGCTTGATCCCTGCAGTGTCACCTTGACCTTCTTCTCGACATAGCTTCCGTTATCACTTCTCTTTAAGGTGATCGTAACCTTTGTTCCCTTCTTGTAGCTGTTCGCCTTTTCCTTGAGACTCTCGATCGTTGTCACCTAAATATCGTTGATCGCTGTAATGATATCGCCCTGCTTGATGCCAGCCTTTCCTGCCGCACCATCCTTGGCTACCTCAGATACATAAACACCCTCCGGCATATTGAAGTTGCTTGCCTCCTCGGACACGGTCTTACCACTGATCCCCAGGTATCCCTTCTGGGCATCGGTCAACACTTCACGGTTCATCAACTCATCAATGATCGGTGTTGCCTCGGAGATCGGGATGGAATAACCAACACCCTCAACAGAGGAAGCGGCGATTTTGGAGGAATTGATACCGATAACCTCACCCTTCATATTTAATAAAGGTCCGCCACTGTTACCGGGGTTGATCGCTGCATCGGTCTGAATTACCTTCATCTTGCTGCTCTGTGAGCTTCCGTCCTCGCTCTGCTCTGTAATCTCACGATCCTTGGCACTGACATAACCAACTGTTACCGACTGACCATAGCCCAGTGCATTACCGATGGCAACAACCATCTCACCAACCTTGCTTTCGGAGGAATCTCCAAGCGCAGAGATCCGGATCGAATTTAGTGTTGACTTCTTCATATCCTTAAGCTTCACGGCGATCACGGCAAGATCTGCGGATGAGTCATTGCCCTTTGTCGTCGCATCGTAAACTTCCTCATCAATAAACTGTACGGAAATCGCCTTGGCTCCATCCACTACATGATTGTTTGTTGCGATCAGAAGCTCCTTGTCGTTCTTGCCAACAATAAAGCCGGTTCCCGCACTAACCTCATCCTGTCCCTGATAATACTGACCGAACAGATCATAGGATCCCTCGCCCTCTGTCGTGCTTGTAATGGAAACGATTGACGGCATCGTCTGCTGTGCAATACCGGATACGTCAGTGGTGCCAATGGCTGCTCCTGTAGCATTCGTATACTTGACATTATCGGTGGTGTAGGCGATCTGCTGTCCGCTTCTGGTCAGATTGACGCCAAGCACCTTGTTTGAAAAATAACATACGCCCTGAAAGCAAACTGCTGCTACAATACCAAATACAACCGCAAAAACTGCACAGGCTGCCAGCTTCTTTCCATTGAAAAAGCTCTTTTTCTCCGGAGTGCTGTCCGCTGCGCTGCTATTCGTCCGATAAGCCGTCTCTGACGGTCCGTCGCTGCGTTCCTGCTGCTCTCCCATCGCTGTCCATCCCTCTCTCTGCTGTCCATCCGAAGGATCTGCGGACTGCGACTGTGTATTGTCCGTATGCGTATACCCGCTGTCTGCCGCATTGCTTTCCATGCTGTCCTGCTTCTCAGAAGCATCTGCCGTATTATCGCTTGCATGATAATCCCCGGAGCTTGTTGCCTCCGGCTTGTGGTCTCTGTATGAATAGCTGTAAACGGAGCTTTCCTGCTCCTTCTCCGGCTCCTGACCGGCTGCATCATTACGCTCTACCGGATTGCCATATTCACCCGTATATTCATTCGTATTCTGATTCTTTTCTTCCATAGTATGCAAACCTGCCTTTCCTTCTATTGAAAGAACCAATCTGTGTTCTTTCTCCCTCCATATCTATTGCATAAGTCTATCAATCATTTGTGACATACTTGTGAAAATAGAATAAAAATTTTGTTCCTTTTGTAAATAATATTGCGATTTGCACCGGAAACTATTATAATAAGGTGGTTCAAAATCTTTACAAAGAAGGTGATGTCGTGATAAAGGATAACCAAAAGCTGTTAAATCTGATGCATGTGATCGTGGATGCGATCATCATTGCTGTTTCATATATATTATCCTGGAGTCTGCGATTTGAGGATACATGGAGTCCGCTTGTGAAATGGCGAATCATCCCTGCACCGATCGGTTATATACGACCGCGTCAGGATTACATCAACATGCTTGTTTTTCTGGTTCCGTGTTATCTGATTATATATTATTTCTGCAATTTATACAATCCGAAAAGAACTGCCAGCCGCAGAACCGAGCTTTTTAATCTGATCAAGGCAAATCTGCTTGGTATCATTTACTGTGTTGCCGTCCTTTTCTTTATTAAACAGCAGGACTACGCCCGTCTTTTTCTAGGTATCTTTGCGATCATGAATCTGTGTATTGACTTCCTGTTCCGTATGACAGTCAACAAGATCCTCCGCAAGATGCGTAAAGCAGGCAAGAATCTGAAGCATATCCTTCTGGTCGGCTACAGCCGTACTGCAGAGGGCTACATCGACCGTCTCCGCGTTCATCCTGAATGGGGCTATTTTATTCACGGTATTCTCGATGATCACAAGAGCACAGAGGATTCCTACCGGGGCATTCCGGTGATCGGCAGCATTTCGATGCTCGAGGATCTGCTCAGCACCAACGCTTACGATGAGATTGCGATCACTCTCAGCATTGATGAGTTTTCCAAGCTGGAATCCATCGTGACGATCTGTGAGAAGGCGGGGGTGCATACCAAGTTTATTCCGGATTACAACCATGTAATTCCAACTAAGCCATATACAGAGGATCTGGATGGACTGCCGATCATTCACGTGCGTCATGTTCCGCTCAGCTCTTCTTTAAATAATGCAGTTAAACGCTCTATTGATATTTTCGGATCACTGTTTGGTCTGATCGTACTGGCGATCCCGATGGCGATCATTGCATTGATCATCAAGATCACTTCACCGGGTCCGCTGATTTTCAAACAGGAGCGAATCGGTCTTCACAACAAGGCATTCCAGATGTACAAGTTCCGTTCCATGAAGGTACAGGATGCCTCCGAGGAGAAAAAGGCATGGACGGTCAAGAATGATCCCCGTGTAACTCCGATCGGAAAGTTTATGCGTAAGACCAATATTGATGAGCTTCCACAGCTTGTCAATGTCCTGCGTGGTGATATGAGTCTGGTCGGTCCGCGTCCGGAGCGTCCGTTCTTCGTCAAGAAATTCCAAGAAGTAATTCCACGCTATATGATCAAGCACCAGGTTCGTCCGGGCATGACCGGATGGGCTCAGGTCAACGGCTACCGCGGGGACACCTCCATTGCCAAACGAATTGAATGCGACCTTTATTATGTAGAAAACTGGACTCTTTGGCTTGATTTCAAAATTTTGTTCCTGACGTTTTTCGGTCGGGACGTCAACAAAAATGCATGTTAAACCAACAGTCACGATGTTTGTCGGCTGAGAAAGGAATGCAGAATTATTATGGATAGTTATCGAAGCCGCGCCGCACACAACGAGCGCGTCAGACGTAAAAAGCAACGAAAAAAGCATATCCGTATTTTCATTTTGATCCTCCTGCTGTTTATTATGGCAGGAGTATTTCTGATTCTGTCTCTTGTGAATAAGATTGACGAGATCAAGAATCATCCGTTGGAGCAGGTTTCCCTGAATGAGGGACTTTCCGATCCCAACATGAAGGATTTCACGAATATTGTAGTATTCGGTGTAGATTCCCGTGCCAATGCCCTTCAGGAAAATACACGCAGCGACTCGATCATTCTTGTCAGCATCAATAACAAGACACACAATGTCAAGCTGACCTCGATCTTCCGTGACACCTACACACGTATTGACGGTCACGGGTATACGAAGATCAATCACGCTTATTCCTACGGTGGACCGGATCTTGCCGTCAACACGATCAACCAGAATTTTGATCTGGATGTGCAGGATTTTATCACGGTCAATTTCAGTGCTCTGTCCAATGTGATTGATGCACTTGGCGGGATCACTCTGAACATTCACAAAAACGAGCGCAAGTGGGTCAATGCTTATGCCAGGGATGTTGCAAAGATCAACGGCACATCCTATGAGAAGATCAAAAAGCCCGGAAAGCAGACGGTATCCGGCGTACAGGCGACCGGCTACTGCCGTGTCCGCTATACAAAGGGCGGTGATTTCACCCGTGCCGCACGCCAGCGTCGCGTTATGAAGGCACTGATGACAAAGGCAAAGCACAGCAGTCCGTTAAAGCTCTACCGCGTTTAACGGACTGCTGTGCTTTTTAATGAGATGCTGCCACAGATCTACACCAGTCTGACGACACAGGAAATCCTGCAGCTTGGCATGTATCTTCCATTTTACGACATCAAAACAAGCAGGGGATTTCCGTATAAGTTAGATTGCCACAGAGCATCTGACGGCATTTACTATGACTTTCCAACCACATTGACATCCAACGTAACGACGCTTCACAAGAAGCTTTTTGACACAAAAAACTACACACCAACCAAAACAGTCCAGGAAATTACAGCCGGCATGGGATATTGATCCGCTGCCGGCTTTTGTCAAATCGAAGGGAGTGATTTTATGAAGATCCGTGGAAGACTGATCATTGCTTTTTTGTTTGTTACCATATTTCCTCTGGCTCTGATCGCGGTCAGCTACAATATGATCCTAACCAACCAGGCATCTACACTAGAGGATGATTATCAGTCCGATATCTCTTCCGAAAATCTTTTACTCAATCCGATCCATATTCTCTCAACCGCAACCATGACAGATTTCCGCGATCTTGTTCATGTGGCAGATACCAACCCGGATCTTTTGATCCGCCGGGATTATCTGGACAAGATCAATTCCGATCTGTCCGGTCGTTTTTCCTTCATCGTGGTTCACAAGGGCGGACAGGAGTTTTATATCGGTAACACAAAGGCATATCACCAGCTCAATCCTCTCCCCGGCTTTCGCAGCTTTGAGGAAGGATATACGGACACCATTTCCATTGATAACGGTTATCTGGTCAAACAGAAGGACTTTTATCTGTCCAGCCATGAATATGCACAGCTTTTCCTTGTGACCGACTATTCCGAAATCCTCCCACGCTGGCGTGAGCTGATCCGGCAACTTATGATCTCCGGTGCACTGATCCTGCTTGGTACTGCAGCACTTCTTGTCGTCTGGCTCTACAACGGCATCGTCCGTCCGTTAAATATCCTGCAGATCGCCACCATGCAGATCGGTGCCGGCAATCTGGATACTCCGGTACGTGTCAACTCGACCGATGAGATCGGTGAGCTTTGCCGGGATTTCGAGGAAATGCGGATCCGTTTGAAGGAAATGATCGAGGAACGCATCCGTTACGAGCAGGACACCCGTGATATGATGAGCAACATGGCACATGATCTGCAGACGCCGCTCACCTCCATCAAGGGCTACAGCGAGGGAATCCTGGACGGCGTTGCCAACACACCGGAGAAGCAGGAAAAATACCTGCGTACAATCTCTTCCAAGGCAAATGATATGAGCTATCTGGTGGATCAGCTCTCCATTTTTTCCAAGGTGGAGCAGAATTCACTTCCATATCATTTTCTGGACTTTCCACTGGACAGTTATTTCACTGACTGCATCGAGGCAATCTCATTGGATATGGAAACAAAACACATTACCATGCATTATGAAAATACCTGTCCGAAGGACACGAAGATCCATGCAGACCCGGAGCAGCTCAAACGTGTAGTGATCAATATTATTAACAACGCCGTCAAATATCTGGACCGCTCCGATGGCAATATCCGGATCCGCCTGTCAGAGTTTCCCGTCAAGCAGCCGTCCGCTCCGCTTTACCGCCAGCTAAATCCGGATGGTACACCGATGGAGACAAACTCAGAGATTCCTGTTCCGGAACACTTTATACAGATTGAAATACAGGATGATGGTCCCGGCATTGACGCCGAGGCACTCCCTCACATATTCCAACGCTTTTACCGGGCAGATGCCTCCCGTGGATCCTCCAAGCGGGGCAGCGGACTTGGACTCGCGATCGTCGCACGCATCATTGAGGATCACGGTGGCAGAGTCTGGGCGGACAGCACTCCCGGTGAGGGAACCAGTATTTATTTCACCTTGAAAGAGACACCGCAAACCGACGCAACAGAAAACAAATAGATTCGGAGGTATTCATTATGGCTAGAATTTTAATTATTGAAGATGAAACAGCAATTGCAGAACTGGAGAAGGATTATCTGGAGCTCAGCGACTTTGAGGTCGTGCTTGAATCTGACGGAAGCGGCGGTGCCGCAAGAGCATTAGATGAAGATTTTGATCTGATCATCCTCGACCTGATGCTTCCCGGAATGAATGGCTTCGACATCTGTAAGCTGATCCGTGAAACAAAGAACACACCGATCATCATGGTGTCCGCCAAGAGTGAGGATATCGATAAGATCCGCGGACTCGGGCTTGGAGCCGACGACTACATGACCAAGCCATTCAGTCCCGGCGAACTGGTTGCCAGAGTCAAGGCACACATTGAACGCTATCAGAGGCTGACCGCAAGCGGTATTCCGACCAATGATGTGATCGAGATCCGTGGTTTGAAGATCGACAAGACCGCCCGCCGCGTCTACGTCAACGGAGAAGAAAAGGCATTTACCACAAAGGAATTTGATCTACTCACCTTCCTTGCGGAAAATCCAAATCATGTCTTCACCAAGGAAGAAATCTTTCGCGAGATCTGGGAGATGGAATCTATCGGGGACATCGCAACCGTCACCGTACACATCAAAAAGATCCGTGAAAAGATCGAGGACTCCTCCTCCAAGCCACAGTACATCGAAACAATCTGGGGTGTCGGCTACCGTTTCAAAATGTAGAAATAAATATTAACTCAAACTGATATGTAATGACTTTTGTCAAGAGTAAATTCGAAAAAAATCAAAAAAAA
>ERZ773133.3076-NODE-3076-length-13546-cov-17.504633_pt1 | contig 13546 bp, 11 predicted proteins | sample MGYA00580861_ERZ773133 | MGnify/ENA primary metagenome ERZ773133 (study PRJEB29015, sample SAMEA2737844) | human gut metagenome | biome: human gut; feature: human-associated habitat; material: faeces | place: China | collected 2012 ...
AAAAAAGACCTGCTTCGGCGGGTCTAAATTACATAGAATCATTGAGTCTGAAAAACCTTTGAAATTCTTAATAATTCTGGTTGAAAAATTCATTTTGAAATGATATATAAAACAGACTGAAATCTGTGTCTAAGGACACCCGCACCCTCACACGAGAATGAATAGGATTTCCTATCATTTCGCATCACGAGAAGTTACATAGTGACATTTACTTGCACTTGCAACGTCCACCAAAAATCGAAAGACTTGCTAATTTCGAGCCAATCGGACGGTGTAAAATCCCTCTGAATTAGCTATCACAGCGTAGTATCAGATGGGATTTGAAATGCTGAAAAACCTTGTATTTCCAAGCATTTTTAAGCATTAGATGCCACTTCCCGATGTCGTATCGGGTCTACTCCTAAGCGGATGCTCTTAGATTCGATTACACGAAATGGTGCCATAATTTTGATAGAATTCTTCCTCAAACCGTTCCGTAGTCTTACGGCGATTTGCATCCAGTATGTGACCATAGATCTCGGTGATCATGTCTGCTTGTGAGTGGCCCGAATCTCCCTGCACCGCCTTAATGTCCCCGCCTGTCAGAACCAGCTTATAGGTGATACTGCTGTGGCGTAAACTGTGGAAGGTCACTTTCGGGAGATTGCACTTCGCCAGAAGTTTTTGAAAATGATTCGTAAGAACACCGCCTTGCAGTGGCCGGTTATCTTCATAAGTGAAAATCAACCTTGGCAATTCACCGATGGCTGATTTTTTCTGCTCATTTTGCCATTCAAGCAGGGAGCACTTTAACGACGGTGGAAGATAGATGATGCGATTGCTTGATTCCGTCTTAGGCGATTTTAGAACGAGAACCGTTTTGCTGTGCGCCTCCGTTGGGAATACGTGCAAAACATCTCGCTCTTCTAACAGCAACATCGCATCCTTGCTGACCCGACACAATGTCTTGCTGATCTGCAATGAATTCTGTTCCCAGTTAATATCGTCCCATGTCAACGCCAACAATTCACCTCTGCGAAGTGTGCACACGAAAGACAGTTCAATCGCTAACCGCAGCCACGACACGCTGCAATGACGCAAAAGGAGTTGGATCTGCTCTGGGGATAGGAATACTGATGGTGCTGATTTGGTTTTAGGGAGCGCTCCTTTATGAAAGGGGTTGCGATCCACATATTCCCACAGGACAGCTTGTTCGAAAGCGCTATGTAGCAGTTTATGTACGCTTTTCAATGTACTGGCCGAGACAGACTGCCTCTCATATTTGTGGTATGGTCCGCAATATCTCGGCTCTTGCTGAAATTCCATGTAAAGTCTAGATACCAGTCGTGGTGTCAGCTCATCCAAGCGAACGCTGCCAAAGTAGGGATTGATATAATTCCGAATCAATCCCTGGGTGGATGTGTACATGGACAGTGACCATTTTGCTCTGCCATATAACCAGACATATTCCCGAATGAGCTGTTCTACCGTTTGCGGGCGATGAGCCAGTTCCTTCTTTACCTGCTGGTACTGCTCGACCATATATTTCCGGTGCAACGCATCTTTTTCCGCGCGAAAACTCTCCCACTTCTGTTTTCGGATACCGTTTTCCTTTGTGTAGTAAACCACGCTGTAACTGCCGCCTCGCTGAACAATTGATGCCAAAGTGATTCCTCCTTTGTTTTTGATGTGCGAAATAAGAATAACATCACTCAAATCACGGTAAATCATGATTGATGAAATGAGTGATGTTTGATATAATAATATAGATAAGTTTTTACATGAGGTGGCAGGATGCGGAACAAAAAACCTCCCTTTGAAATTACAAATGCGATGATCGACCATGTTGCTGAGATTGCAGAGCTGGTTGGGCGGCTGACCTCTACGAATCAGCTTTCAGCCAACCCTACTTTGCGGCGCACCAATCGCATCCGAACAATTCATGGCTCACTAGCCATCGAGCAGAACACGCTGACTTTGGAGCAGGTTACCGCCGTTCTCAACGGCAAGCAGGTTCTGGCTCCGCCTAAAGATATTGCAGAGGTTAAGAATGCTTACGAGATCTATGAGCGCTTGGATGAGCTTGATCCCTACTCTGTGGATGATCTGCTGACCGCCCATAGCATCATGACACGCGGCCTGGTGGATGAGTCCGGTGTGTTCCGTTCCAAGCCCGTTGGCGTTGTAGATCAGGAAGGGCATGTCTTGCATTTTGGCACTCTGCCGCAGTATGTCCCCGATTTGGTCATGGAGCTGCTGAACTGGGTTAAGAGCAGCGATGTGCATATGCTGATCCGCAGCTGTGTGTTCCATTATGAGTTTGAACTGATTCATCCCTTTGCCGATGGTAATGGCCGTGTAGGCCGTCTGTGGCATACGCTGTTGCTTTCCAAATGGAACCCTGCCTTCGCCTGGCTGCCGGTAGAGTCCATCATCCACGACCGCCAGCAGGAGTATTATGCGGCCATCAATGCTTCCAATAATGCAGGAGAATCTACAGTATTTATCGAGTTTATGCTCTCCGCCATCAAAACATCACTCATGGATGCGATTAGTACGAGTGATAAAATGAGCGATGGGCCGATGGATAAAGCAGCGATGCGTTGGCGGCAGATTGAGAAGTTTCTGGAAATACATCCATATATTATGAATGCCGATGTTCGAGACCTGTGCAGCGTCTCAGCCGCTACCGCGAATCGTATTTTAGGGCGATTTGTATTGGATAGAAAGCTAATTAAATGTCGTGAGCGAGGGCAGTGGATATATAGAACGTGATTTGAGCCTATGAATAATAAAGGTAAATTGTATATTCAGCTTCAAATTTGACAACAATTCACAGATCTAACTGCTTGGAGATATTCTATGTTCTCAATATGCTCTGCACTTAATGAGTTAACACAGAGGTTACTCTGTTTACAAGAACACTTTTGCTTTCTTGCTCGAAACTTTCTAAAAAAGGGGGAAGAAGAAAACGTGGCCATAGGACGAATAAACTTTAGTGCCAGCAACGATGCTATCCGCACTTTTTTTCTCAATCAAAACATTAATCTTCCGGCATCATTATACAACGAACTATTGCTTTTTTTATCGAAAGCATGTACCTATGAGGAAGAAGAACACAAAGTACGTCCCAGTATAATTATCGGAAATAATTTGTTAGATGACCACGTAATACATCTTACACAGGCTACTGTGATTCCATTAGTTAAAGAACATTCAACAGAAACTCGCCTTATGAAAAGATTAAAATCTATGCTACCTTTTTGTAATAACGGTTGGCGTGTCTTCTTAAATTTGGATGATGAAACTCTTACATATGGCATCATGCGTAATTTTAATGGTCCTACAGGCCTTAGTATTGATGATATTCTTACCAATATGTCCACTAGTGATAAAGAAAGCCTAGGGATTAATTTTGCACTAATTGATATTTCAAGTAATTTTGAAATCCTTTTAAAGGGCATTATTGATACTTGTACAATTGATTTTAGACTTGTTGATGAGGATACAATTTCTGGCGCGCAAACAAATTTCTGTGAAGATTTATTGAGTGCATATGAGTGCGATATATCCAAAGTTGCTACAGCATATAGAAAAACTGTAGGTTTGTTTTCTCAGAAGTTGCACGGAAGTATTTGTGTAATAATTAGGCATGATCATATGCTCCCTGATGACATTTTAAAAGACGGAATTTTTCTCGAAACACCTATTGATATTTATCCGATATTGGCTGAAGATCTTAACGACAAACAGACTCTTCAAGATATTAGCTTCACAATTTCCTCGCACGAAAAATATCATGCATTTACGGGACTGCTTATAGAAATGCTTAATATAGATGGAATAACTATAGTTGACAATAAAGGCAGAATACGTGCTTATAATGTATTTGTAAGCCCAGATGCTACTGGGACAGAAAGTCTCGCTGGTGGCGCACGAAAGAGAGCTGCAAATTTTTTGCTAAAACAAAAGAATCCTAATTATTTAGGTGTGTATTTCCAATCCCAAGATGGAATGAGTTCTTACGAAAGGATTGACGCAAATGAATAACGAGCTTGTGCTGTACACAGCATCATCCGGAATAGCAATGGCCCCTACTGCATCAGACGTTCCTGCGATGATGACATACAATAGAGCATTAAAGCAACGAGATGCGGACAAAATCGTTCAAGCTGTAAATGCAGGGTTGTACGATATGGCAGCAGAATACATTTGGAGCAGAACGATCAACATTCTTAAAAAGGATATTATGCAATTTGGTGATGAGTTTGTCGCTGAGATGCTTGATAGACCCAATGGGGATATTGATTCTATTTCAGAATACGAAATTATCTCTTTATCTGCTGACCTTGGTTTCATTAATAAGACTGCAAAAATGGAGTTTTTGCAATATAGCGAAACGATTCAGCATTATATGTCAGATACTGATCCAGACGAAGAATATCCTTCGACAAAGTTAGTTGATATGGTTCGCTCTTGTATTAAACATGTTCTCGGATATGATACCGTTGAATATGAAGTGCCATTTGTTACTTTCAGAGAGCGATTAAAATCGGAAGTTGTAAATGCCTCGCATCCAGTGTATAGTCAACTAATGTCTTCTCCATATTTTTACAAAAAGACCATTACAAAAACTCTCTTAAATCTTGCAAAAACACTGCAAGATAGTGCTGAACGTGAAAATGTTTTTGCAAATATTGGTTTTATAATTCCTGGAATTTGGCCGTCGTTATCCTCTGATGACCGTTGGGCAGTCGGACGTTCTTACGCCCAAGCAAATAGCGATGGAGACATCAATCTATCGAAGTCGCTAAAGTCACTTTTGATAAAGATAAAAGGATTTGACTACGTTCCTGAGAATCTTCGTTCTAATTCTTATATCAAAGCAGCAAAGGATTTGCTAAGTGCTCACTTTGGAATGAATAATTTCTACAACGAACCTGCGTATGCCAAAGTGCTAAGTGAAATGGGATCATCTATTCCGGCACCAGCATTTGGCACATGCATGACAGCAATCTTGGCATGTAGACTTGGAAATCGTTATGGATACTCTTGGAATGCACAACAGTATTTGAATGTGCTTCTTGATCGTGTCTCACCTGACCGGTGGCTTTACTATTTTGAGACCATATTCCCGACAGATGAAACCATCTTATATAAATTATCTTCCTCTCCAGAACTTTTAAATAGGTTCCATGATATCGTCGTCAACTACAAACTATATGAATTGGCCTTTACAAAATCCGAAATTAGAAAGTGTATTCAAAACTTTAATAGTGACAATCTGCGCTCTGCAAAGAAAAATTGCGAGGATCTATATAGTAAACTAAATCATATGTAATTATTGGAATCCCATTACTTGCTCCATATATTTGTTAGTTTTTCAAATTAGCGTTTCAAGTAATATGATGAATGGCCACTTATTATCTTTAAATTTCTTCTCGCCGCTTACAATAATGGCGGCGCTACCTTAACATGACCGATGCCCGGAAAACCCTTGATTTTCAAGGCTTTCCGGGCATCGCTTACATTAGTTCCGACGCGATACATAGCTCCTCGAGATGCCGAGCTTTTTGGCGACCTCGCGCTGTGTGCGGGGCATCCGGCCGCCGAGGCCGTAACGCGAGGTGATGACCTCTTCCTCCCGCTCGGTCAGGCACTCGTGCACGAGCTTTCGCACGCGCAGGCAGTCGTCGCGGTCCTGAATGTCCAAGTACATCGTGTCCTCAACGCCAACGACGTCCATGAGGTAGAGCGACTCGCCGTCGGCGTCGGAATCGAGCGAATCGTTGAGCGACACCTCGCCCTGTAATTTCTTCCGACTGCGAAAGTACATCAGAATCTCATTCTCCACGCATTTGGCAGCGTAGGTTGCGAGCCTCGTACCCTTTTCCGGGCGGTAGCTCGAAACGCCCTTGATGAGACCGATAGTGCCGATGGAGATGAGATCGTCCTGCTCGTCAGACTGGGTGTAGTATTTTTTGGCGATGTGCGCGACAAGGCGCAGATTGTGCTCAACGAGCACATTGCGCGCCTCAATGTCGCCCGCAAGCATGCGCTCGACATATTTCTTTTCCTCCTGTGCCGAGAGCGGACGCGGGAACGAGCCGCCCGACAGGTGGAGCGAGAGCAGCATGGCATGCGTAAGCAGATAAAGTGCAATCGACAGCATAAAAACGCCTCCTCTTTTTCTCCATCCTATGGCCGCACGGGAAGTCCCTATGCAGTGCTTCTTTCCATGACATGAAGGAACCATTAGGATTCATTATGTCTTTTTAACAATGTCGAAAAGTGGGTATTTCCGTTTTTTGTGTACTCGTCCAATCTTGCATAATCAGTCGCTTTTCCCCCTTGCAGGGCGAAAAAATGTGTGTTAAGATGCGTTCATCTTCAGGAAAGGAGAAACGTCTGATGACTCAGTTCTTTGCCAATGCAGCTGCATCCCGCTTCGCACAGGCCGCCTGTGCCGCTTTCTCCTGTTCTGATATGAACAGCATGATTATTCTGGACGCCAGCCTTATTCTGCTGGCGTCCTTTATTATTCTGCCTCTGGCAGTACTGGTAAGAAACAAAACTGAACAGCCCGTCCGAATCACGACGCAACTTCGACTTCTCTCCCGATTCTCCGCACGAGATAGAGACTGATATCACGAAAGAGGCTCCGTCGATTCGACGGAGCCTCTTCCTCTTAGCTTTTTCACTTTTTCTCGTTCGGCCGGCGAAAAAAGCGGAAATAGATCCCCCCATTCCACATTTTTCAGAAAGAGAGATCCCTCCAATGGACTTTTTAAACTTCCTCATGGCGCTCAGCCCAATTGTCGTCGTGCTTGTCGGCATCCTGGGCTTCAAAAAATCCGCAAAAACCGTCTCGCCCATCGCCCTTGCCTGGACGCTTATCCTTGCCTTTACCTATTTCAACCTTGACGGCCTCACGTTTGCTGAAAACGTCAAGGTGCTTGACCCCCTGGTCTGGAAGGGCATCAAGGAAGGCCTCAAGATCGTGCTGATGGTCTTCGGCGCGTTCACCATTTTGAACCTGCTGCGCGAGACCGGCGCCATCGAGGATGTGAAAGCCACCATTGCGCAGATCAGCGACGACCGCCGCGTGCAGGTCGTCATCATCGGCATGATGCTGCCGATCTTCCTTGAGGGCGCGGCGGGCGCGGGCGCTCCCGCCGCCATCGCCGCCCCGTTCCTCGTGGCCCTCGGCTTTAACCCCACCACCGCCATCGCCATCGCGCTGCTCGGCGACGCGACGCCCGCCTCGTTCGGCGGCGCGGGCCTGACGACCATCAACGGCGGCGCGGCCCTCGTTGACGCAGGCCTTGCCACCGTCGCGCAGAACGCCGCGATGGCCGGCCGCTTCCACATGTTCGGCGTGCTCGTCATCCCGTTCATCATGATCGGCATGGCGTTCGGCAAAAAGGGCTACAAGGGCATTCTCCCCTACCTCACTTTCGCGGGCGTGAGCACGTGCCTCACGATGTTCCTCCTCTCCAACTTCGTCGGCGCAGAGGTCACCTCCATGGGCACGGGCCTCATCTCCATCCTTCTCTCCGTTGCGTATGTCAAGTTCGTCGGCGTGAAGACTCCGGACGAATTCCGCAATGAAAGCGCCAACCATCAGCGCAAGTACAGCTCGTTCAAGGCCATGTCGCCTTACGTCTACATGCTCGTGCTGCTCCCGCTCATCCGCTACGGCTTCCCCGCCGTCGTTGAAAACGGCTTTGCCATCATGTGCACGTTCGGCTACATCTTCTGGGTCGATCTTGTCATCCTCGTGTGCGGCATCCTCGGCGCGCTCACGCTGGGCGTAAACTTCAAGACCTACAAAGAGGTCTGCAAGCGCACCGCGAGCGGCGTGCTGCCAGTGCTCGTCACGATGGGCAGCCTCCTTATCGTCGCCTACATCATGCAGTCCTCCTCCACGGGCATGATGAACCTCCTCGCCTCTGATATCGCCGCCGTCGTCGGCCGCTTCTATCCCGCGGCAGCCGTCCTCATCGGTTCGAGCGGTGCGTTCATCACCGGCACGGGCCTTGGCTCCAACATCATGTTCGCCCAGATGCACATCGACGCCGCGGCGTCGCTCGGCATGAACCCCATCACGATCTTCGCCGGTCAGAACGCGGGCGCTTCGCTCGGCAACCTGATCTGCCCGAACAACACGGTCGCCGCCTGCGCGACGGTCGACCAGGTCGGCAACGAGAGCGAAGTCATGAAGAAGACCTTCAAGGCCTTCGCCATCATCCTTGTTTTGTACATGGTCCTCGCCATGCTTTATACCTGCGTGCTCTTCCCCAACTTCGGCGCGTAAGAGCCGCTCGCATCCCTCATCATTCAGTTTATATTGACGGGCACACCGTTTTGAGAAAGGAAGTATTCTTATGGCAAAGAAAAGAGTTCTTGGCGTGGTCGGTATGGGTCACGTCGGCGCACATGTGGCTTATGCTCTGGCCATTCAGGGCATCGCGGACGAGCTGGTGCTCGTCGACCAGAACGAGCAGAAGCTCGCAAGCGAAGTGCAGGATCTGCGCGACGCGGTCGCCTATATGCCCCACCGTGTGACGGTCCGCGGCGGCGACTTCTCCGACCTCGGTGTCTGCGACGTCATCGTCAACAGCGTCGGCAAGATCGACCTGCTGCGCGGCACGCACGACCGCGTGACCGAGATGGACTTCACCATCCCCGCTGTGCGCGGCTACGCGGAAAAGATCAAGGCCAGCGGCTTTGACGGCGTGCTCATCAACATCACCAACCCCTGCGACATCGTCACGCGCGAGCTGGCACTGCATCTGGGTCTTCCCCGCGGCCGCGTGTTCGGCACCGGCACGGGCCTCGACACCTCTCGCCTGCTGAGCGCACTGGCGCGCCAGACCGGCCTCGATCACAAGTCCATCACCTGCTACATGATGGGCGAGCACGGTAACCAGCAGTTTGCCCCCTGGTCCTGCGTCAGCTTCCGCGGCGTGCCGCTGGATGAGTGGGCCAAGACCGACGAGCGCTTCCGCTTCGACCGCGACGCGCTGCAGAAGGAGTCCATTGGCGGCGGCTGGGTCACGTTCTCCGGCAAGTTCTGCACCGAGTATGGCATCGCCACCACCGCCGCGCGCATGGCCTACGCCGTGCTGCACGATGAAAAGGTCATCCTGCCCGCCAGCATGGAGCTGTGCGGCGAGTACGGCGAAGAGGGCCTGTTCGCGGGTGTTCCCTGCGTCATCGGTGAAAACGGCGTCGAGCAGGTCGTCGAGCTGCCGCTGACCGCCGACGAGAAGGCTACCTTCCACGCCTGCTGCGAGGGCATCCGCCACAACATGGAGCATCTCAAGGAAATCTAAAGAGCAAACAAATTTCGACAGGAGGTCATCCTTATGAATATCACGATCACTAAGACTACCCATCCCGGCACGCTGCCCCCGTCCGACCAGCTCGGCTTCGGCACCGTGTTCACCGATCATATGTTCCTGATGGACTACAGCGCCGACAAGGGTTGGCATGACGCGCGCGTCGTGCCCTACGGCCCCATCACGATGTCCCCGGCCGCGAGCGTCCTGCACTACGGCACCGAGGTCTTCGAGGGCATGAAGGCTTACCGCCGTCCCGACGGCGGCGTGCAGCTCTTCCGCCCCTGGGAGAACGTCGCCCGTCTGAACCGCTCCTGCGAGCGTCTGGGCCTGCCCCAGCTTGATCCCGACGATGCGCTGCAGGCCATCAAGACCGTCGTCAAGGTCGACGAGAACTGGGTCCCGAGCGACCCCGGTACGTCCCTGTACATCCGTCCGTTCCTGTATGGCACTGACCCGACGCTCGCCCTGCACGGCGTGCACGAGGCCACGTTTGCCGTCATCCTCTCCCCCTCCGGCAGCTACTTCAAAAACGGCTTACAGCCCGTTCCCATCATGGTCGAGACCGAGGACGTCCGCGCGGTGCGCGGCGGCACAGGCGAGGCCAAGTGCGGCGGCAACTACGGCGCGGCCAATCGCGCGGGCGACCGCGCCATCGAAAAGGGCTTCTCTCAGGTCCTGTGGCTCGACGGCGTGGAGCGCAAGTACGTCGAAGAGGGCGGCGGCATGAACGTCATGTTCAAGATCAATGGCACCGTCGTCACCCCCGCGCTGACCGGCTCCATCCTGCGCGGCGTGACGCGCAAGTCCGCCATCGAGCTCTTAAAGAGCTGGGGCGTGCCCGTCGAGGAGCGCCTGCTGAGCGTGGACGAGCTCTTTGACGCTGCGGCGTCCGGCGCGCTGGAGGAGGCGTGGTGCATCGGCACCGCCGCCGTCATCTCCCCGATCGGCGAGCTGAGCTGGGGCGACAGAGACTACAAGGTCAACGACAACAAGATCGGTGCGCTGTCTCAGAAGCTCTACGACGAGCTGACTGGCATCCAGTGGGGCACAAAGCCCGACCCGTTCGGCTGGGTCTGCCCGATCGACTAATTTTGCTATTCTCTCATCTCTCGATCTCTCTCATATAGGGAAAAGGCGGTGCGCTTGCGCCGCCTTTTCCCTATTTTATCGTTTTGTTATCATTTAAATTCATGCAAATTGTAAAATAGTGCTCCGCTTATTTTGATAGATTTTAAGATTTTGCCTCGTTTTCTATGTCCGACTGTTGATTTTTTAAAATTAAATGATATACTAACCTCATCAATCAAAAGAAAAAGGAGGAACTTTCCATGCCTACGCAAAAAAGCACCGCACGGCTGTCGAAAAAGCCGCCGCTGTCGCCCGAGGAGCTCAAACAGATCGACGCTTACTGGCGCGCAGCAAACTATCTGACCGCCTGCCAGCTCTATCTTCTCGATAATCCGCTGCTCGAGCGCCCGCTGCGCGAGAGCGACTTAAAGCAGACCATCGTCGGCCATTGGGGCACCTGCCCGGGCCAGAACTTCATCTACACGCACTTAGACCGCGTCATTAAGCGCGATGACCTCGATATGATCTACCTTTCCGGCCCCGGTCACGGCGGCAACGCCATGGTCGCGCAGGACTGGCTGGACGGCAGCTATACGGAGGTCTACCCCAACATCACTCGCGATAAGGAGGGCATGCAGAAGCTCTTCAAGCGCTTCTCCTTCCCCGGCGGCATCCCGAGCCATGTCGCGCCCGAAACGCCGGGCTCTATCCACGAAGGCGGCGAGCTGGGCTATTCCCTCTCCCACGCCTTCGGCGCGGTGGCGGATAACCCCGACCTGATCGCGGCCTGCGTCGTCGGCGACGGCGAGGCCGAGACCGGCCCGCTCGCAACGTCCTGGCACGGCAATAAGTTCATGAACCCGATCACCGACGGCGCAGTCCTGCCGATCCTGCACTTAAACGGCTTCAAGATCGCAAATCCGACCATCTTCTCCCGCATGAGCCACGAGGAGGTCGAGTGCTTCTTCCGCGGCTGCGGCTGGGAGCCGCGCTTTGTCGAGGGTGACGAGCCCGAGACGATGCACCAGCAGATGGCCGCCGCGGTCGACTGGGCCATCCGCGAGATTAAGCGCATCCAGCGCACCGCGCGAGAGAGCGGCAAGGCGAGCCGCCCCCGCTGGCCGATGCTCGTGCTGCGCACCCCGAAGGGCTGGACCGGTCCGAAGGAGGTCGACGGCAACGCAATCGAAGGCAGCTGGCGCGCCCATCAGGTGCCCATCTCCATGGGCGCAGATGAAAGCAAGCACCTGCCGCTGCTCGAACAATGGCTGCGCTCCTACAAGCCCGAAGAGCTCTTCAACGAGGACGGTACGCCGGTCGAGCTGATCGCGTCCTTCCCGCCCAAGGGCGAGCACCGCATGGGCGCAAACCCGCACGCCAACGGCGGTCTTCTCCTGCGCGACCTGCGCACGCCCGACTTCCGCGACTACGCGGTCGATATCCCCGCCCCCGGCGAGGTCGAGGCGCAGGACATGTACGTCCTTGGCACCTATGTCCGCGATGTGATGAAGCTCAACATGGAGTCGCGCAACTTCCGCATCTTCGCACCCGACGAGACGGCGTCCAACCGTTTGCAGGCCGTGTTTGACGTCACGGGCCGCCGCTTCCTCGACAAGCAGATCGAGGGCATCGACGATCACCTTGACCCCGACGGCCGCGTGATGGACTCCATGCTCTCCGAGCACTTCTGCGAGGGCTTCCTCGAAGGTTACCTGCTGACGGGCCGTCACGGCTTCTTTGACAGCTACGAGGCCTTCATCCGCATTGTCGACTCGATGTTTTCCCAGCACGCCAAGTGGCTCAAGATGTGCAATGAGCTCCCCTGGCGCCACGATATCGCCTCCCTCAACTATATCCTCGCCTCCAACGTCTGGCAGCAGGACCACAACGGCTTCACGCATCAGGACCCCGGCTTCCTCGACCACGTCGCCAACAAGAAGGCCGACGTCGTGCGCATGTATCTGCCGCCCGATGCCAACTGCCTGCTCTCCTGCTTCGACCACTGCATCAAGAGCCGTAACTATGTGAACGTCATCGTCGCGAGCAAACACCCGCGCCAGCAATGGCTGACGATGGAGCAGGCCGTCAAGCACTGCACGCAGGGCATCGGCATCTGGGAGTGGGCCTCGAACGATCAGGGCCAGGAGCCCGACGTCGTCATGGCCTGCTGCGGCGACACGCCGACGCTTGAGACTCTCGCCGCTGTGACGATCCTGCGCCGCGAGCTGCCGGAGCTCAAGATCCGCGTCGTGAACGTCGTCGACCTGATGAAGCTCCAGCCGCACACCGAGCATCCCCACGGCCTGACCGACGCAGAGTACGACACGCTCTTTACCAAGGACAAGCCCATCATCTTTGCCTACCACGGCTATCCCACGCTGATCCACGAGCTGACCTACCGCCGCCACAACCGCAACCTGCACGTGCGCGGCTATAAGGAGGAAGGCACGATCACGACCCCGTTCGACATGCGCGTGCTCAACGATATCGACCGCTTCGATCTCGTCATCGACACGGTGCAGCGCCTGCCGCAGCTCGGCAACCGCGGTGCTTACCTCATCCAGAAGATGAACGACAAGCTCGTTGAGCACCGCCAGTATATCAAGGACAACGGCGTGGATCTGCCCGAGGTCCGCGCGTGGAAGTGGAACGACGGCAAGGGCGTTGAGGTGTAAAAGGAGGAAAGCAATGCGTATTGCGATTCCTGTTGTGAGTGGGGAGGTTTTCTCCCCGCTCGCCAATGCTGAAGCCTTCCATTTTTATGAGGACGACCACGGAAAGATCGTGCGCGAGTTCCTCGAGCCGATGGAAGAAAGCGGCATCGACGCTGCCGTCGGCCTTTTGGAGCGTTACGGCATCGACGCGCTGCTCTGCGGCACGATCGACGACACCGAGCGCACCGCTGTCGGCATGGCGGGCATCATGCTCTTCCCCGGCTATTCCGGCAAGGCAGACGACGCCGCGCTGCGCTTTCTGAGCGGCAGCATCGTGTCCGACCCGAACAACCACTGCAACGCCTGCGGCTTCAAAGGAGCGTGCTCCCTGAAGGATAAAGGCGGCTGCGGCGGCAACTGAACAGCAAAAAGGAGCAAGCCAAAGTGAACTGCACCCCACATGTTAGACAGTATGATATACTACCTAACAAGTCAATG
>ERZ773133.3090-NODE-3090-length-13483-cov-3.294534_pt1 | contig 13483 bp, 10 predicted proteins | sample MGYA00580861_ERZ773133 | MGnify/ENA primary metagenome ERZ773133 (study PRJEB29015, sample SAMEA2737844) | human gut metagenome | biome: human gut; feature: human-associated habitat; material: faeces | place: China | collected 2012 ...
GACTGCAGGACGCTTTGTGGCAGAACAGGGGGATATACGTGAGGGGTTACAAGAAGAGTTAATGATGGAATATGTGGATGAATTTTTAGAGAAGATGATGAAGCTGGGCTTCAGTGTGGATGAGGTCATTGATCTGCTGCAGAAGAAAGCAGAAAAGCGGCAGAGGAGACAGATGAGAATGACCGAAAATGAGAGGAGTGAATAGGATGATCCAGTGTGAACATGTGAAAAAGGAATATGGAAGGAAAACAGCATTAGCAGATTTTTCGGCAGAATTTGAGACAGGAAAGATTATTGGACTTCTGGGACCGAACGGAAGTGGAAAGACAACATTGATCAAAATACTTGCCGGTCTTCTGACAACGGAAGAAGGAGTTGTGCGGATCGATAAAAAGCCGATCGGTGTGGATACCAAACGGATTGTATCCTATTTGCCGGAGCGACCGTATCTTTCCAGTGCATTTCGGGTGAAGGATATTATCCGGACCTTTGAGGAGTTTTATGAGGATTTTGACAAGAGTGTGGCAGAGCAGATGCTTCAAAGCCTGCATATCGATACGAAGAGCAGGATTGCTTCATTGTCCAAAGGAAACCGGGAGAAGGTGCAGCTTGTTATGGTTATGAGCCGCAGGGCAAAGGTGTATCTGCTGGATGAGCCGATGGGTGGAGTCGATCCGGCGGCGAGAGATTTTATTTTGAAAACGATTCTGAATAATTATAATGAGGAAGCATGTGTACTGATCTCAACGCATCTGATCAGTGATGTGGAGAAGATTCTGGATGAAGTCATTTTTATCAAAGATGGGGAATTGGTACTGCATGAATCGGTTGACCGGATCCGTGAGGAAGAAAAGAAATCCGTCGATGCATTGTTTCGGGAGGTGTTTGCATGTTAGGAAAATTGATCGGTTATGATAACAGGATACAGAGTAAATTTTTTGGTGGTGTCTATGCGGTGATGGGCGTGCTTGCAGGGATTGCTGCAGTGTTAAAAGCGTTGAATGAGCATTTTAACCATGTGATCGTGCTTCAATACGCATATCAGATCGCATGGGTGATCTGCCGGGCGGCAGCCATTGCTGTGATCGTTGGAAGCATCATTTATGTGATCGCGTTGTTCCGGAATAATCTGTTAAAGGACGAAGGTTATTTTATGCATACACTGCCGGTACCGGCATGGCAGCTGTATGTCAGTAAGCTCGTCACAGGAACTGTCTGGATCGTTGTTTCGATTGTGGTAGTTATTCTGGCATATATGCTGGGAAGCCTGGATTTCCATCTTCCGATCCTTGAAATTCTCCGTGACAGTGGCGTGGAAGAATTGAAGATCGTATGGCTGGCAGGAATTGCAATTTTCCTGTCGATTCCGGCGGCGCTGAGTCAGTTTTATGCAAGTTTTTCGATCGGTTATACCTGGGAAGGAAAGGGAAACTCCCGAGATCGTGATATTTTATCGGTGGTGGCATTGATATTTGTTTACATAGCACAGCAGATCGTTGGAATGATCACGCTGGGTCTGTTTATTACATTCCAGTGTGGCAGTATCTTTAAACCACATTTGCTGGAAAGGGTCATAGCAGTACTTAATACGATGGATCATGTGGGAGAAGGGACAAAGTTCAATGAATATCTGTGCCATTTAATGGGAACAGTATCTGTAGAGACGTTTTTATTATGTGTGGCATTCGGCGTGGTCGCAGTCTGGAGAATGAGCCGTCATCTGAATATGGAATAAATCAGGGATTAGTAATAATTTTTCTCACATGATCATATTGCATCCGGAGGAAATGCATGATATGATAGAAAAGAAGTTAGAAATAACTAACATGCGATATACACATCTAACCCAGGCAGCGTGTGCTGGTGCAGACAGCTATGTTTCCTGAGTGGATGCGGTGTCAGATTTATATCAGGAATATCATTTTGTATTCCGGAGATAATGAATCATGGAGAAAGGAAGGTTAATCAGAATGGCTAAGGTCAATATTATTTATTGGAGTGGTACCGGTAACACGGCAGCTATGGCAGCAGCAATTGCAGAAGGTGCAAAGGAAGCCGGTGCAGAGGCAGAGCTGATCACAGCAGAGACTGCAAGTGCAGACGATGTCAGGGATGCGAAGGCAATCGCGCTGGGATGTCCGTCTATGGGAGCAGAGCAGCTTGAGGAGACGATCATGGAGCCTCTGATGGAGGAGCTTGATGGGGCGATCTCCGGCAAGACAGTTGTACTTTTCGGTTCCTACGGATGGGGGAGTGGCGACTGGATGCGTGACTGGGAGGACAGAGTTTCTTCTGACGGAGCACAGGTGTGGAACGGCGAGGGAATCATTGCTAATAACGCACCGGATGATGAGGCGCTCGATGCCTGCAAGACAGCAGGACGTGACCTCGCAGGTTTAGCGTAAGCAGACATAATGAGCCTTTACGGCTTTGTTGAAATCACTCAGAATTGAGTAAAATATATGCCATTTTAGAATCGGAAAAGAAGACTTCGTGCAGGGAGTCTTCTTTTTTTGGAAAGAGACTTGCTTTTTTCATGGAAAGAGAGGATAATAGAACAGTCTGGGTTTTATGAAATCTGTGTAAAATCCGGAATCCTGTTTGATAATGATGCATATGAAAAGGCGTGTGGACGCAGAAGAGATTCATATGCGAAGTTTGAGATTATGAGGTGAAAGGAATGGATTTTAAAGTAACTATACATCGACTGCTGCTTCGTGAGGAGAAGCTTGATATTGCAGTCAGTGCATCCGGTCCCTGGGACGAAAAGGTGCGGGATCCGAAGATGACTATTGTGTTCAGTAACGGCGAGCAGACGAGACGACTGCCGATGGTAGTCCGTTTTTATCAGAGCGAGAAGGATGGCAGCTTTTATCTGATGGCATCCTATACGTACACACTGAAGTATTTATTCTATCAGCAGCCGAAGAATCGTCACATTGAGTTCTCTCTGGAGTTAAGCTATGGACATACGGTTCTGGAGAGAGCTCCGTTTACCGTGGATCCGGAGGACGAAAAGGCTCTGGAGCTTCTTGTGCGTGAGACGGCGATCGGTGTGGAAGACTCCGAGGAGGAGAGAGAGACTTATATTGAGTATGAGATGGGATTTTCCGAGGACTCAACAAGGGTTCTTCTAGATGCAAAGCCGGGACAGGACAAGATCTTTCAGCCACATAAAGGACGAAAGATCTTCAATGCTGTTGTTATGTGGATCTGGCATTTTATATTGTTCTGTTTCTCTGTTGTGCTGATCCCGGTATTTTTCGTGGATGCACTTCTGGCGGCGACAGGCTGTCAGGACAAGAACGCAAAGATTCCGGAGAATGGCATTATTTACCTGCTTAAGCATGTCCGTGCCAAGATGGATACCTTCAGCCGTATCCGCATCGGTATTCTGGCTGCCAAGATGTGGATGATGGATGTAGTTAATACGGTGGCACGCCATCTGCCGATCAAGAACAACCGTGTTGTGTTCCTGTCTAACCGCAGGGATGATCTGACCGGTAATTTTGAGTTTGTCAATAAGTATCTCGATCAGGTGCCGGATCTGGACCGCAGATATGTGCTGGACAGTAACGAGGTCAAGCATATGCATCTTGGCAGTCTGATCCGCATGGCATGGTATTTTGGAAATGCGAAGGTAATCCTTGTGGATGACTTCTGCGAGCTGTTTTTCAGAATGCCGCGCAGAAAGGGAACCTATCTGATTCAGTTATGGCATGCCTGTGGTGCATTTAAGACCTTTGGCTGCAGTCGTATGGGACGTCCGGGGGGACAGACGCAGCAGAGTAAGAACCATAGAAATTACGACTATGCGCTGGTAAGCTCAAAGAATATTGCGAAGTTCTATGCCGAGGGCTTCGGTATCTCCGAGGACAAGGTGGCAGCTACAGGTATTCCGAGAACGGACGTGTTCTTCGACAAGGCATATAAGGAGAAGGTTACACGTGAGTTCTATGAGAAGTATCCGCAGTTAAAGGATAAGAAGATTGTTTTATTTGCACCGACCTTCCGTGGCAATGGAAAGCTTAGCGGATATTATCCGGTAGACCGTCTGGATGTCAACAAGCTTTATGAGGATCTGGGAGAGAAATATGCGATCATTGTCAAGCATCATCCGTTTGTCAATAACCGCAGCCATATCCGCAAGAAATATAAGGACTATATCATTGATCTGTCCGCTAATTCCGAGTTGAATGATCTGCTTTTCGTGACGGATGTGCTGATCACGGATTATTCTTCGGTAGTATTTGAGGCATCGCTGCTTGACATCCCGATGCTTATGTATGCATATGATCTGGAGCGTTACATTTCTTCCCGGGGGTTCTACTATGAGTACGAGGACATGGCACCGGGCAAGATTGTGCGTACCTACAGCGATCTCGTGACAGCGATCGAACAGCAGGATTTTGAAAATGACAAGTTGCAGGAGTTCAAGAAGAGATTCTTTGATGACCTCGATGGAAGATCCACGGTTCGTGCCGGTGAGCTGATTGTGGAATGCACGAAGAAATAATATGTAATGATGCAACATCATATAAAAAGGAGTTCCCTGAAGAATTGCCAAGGAAACTCCTTTTTTGTAGGAAAATGCCTGTGATATCCGCAAACTACTTCTTTTCTGCGATCATTTTCTGATAGATTTCATCGATCCGGGCGGGATCTAACTTTGTATCAAGGAAAAACTCCACGGCGTAAAGCGCCTGTGCCACAAGCATTTCCAGTCCGGTTACAGCTGTGATGCCAAGGGACTTTGCCTGCGCGGTAAGCTTTGTCTCGAGCGGATTGTAGATTACATCCAGCACAGCATGGCAGTTTGTGAATGTTGTAAGATCCAGCGGGGACGCGTCCGTGTTCGGATACATGCCGACCGGTGTCGTGTTGACGATCACCTCTGCATCGGTGTGATGTGCAAGACATTCCTCGTAGGTGATCGTGTCAGGCGTGTCACGGCGGGATACCAGCTTAATGCCGGCGGCATTCAGATGCTTCAAAACAGCAATGACTGCCTTGGCGGCGCCACCGTTGCCAAGTACGAGACATTTGCAGCCCTCAATGCGGATATTGTGCTTCTCGATCATGTAAAGGAAGCCGGAAAAATCCGTGTTGTGTCCTTCAAGGCGACCGTTCTTGTTGACGATCGTATTGACCGCTCCGATGGAGGCGGCGTTATCGTCCATCGCGTCCAGATAAGGGATGACATCCTGCTTGTAAGGGATCGTCACGTTGATTGCCTTAAAATCGTGCTTTGTCATAAATGCATCAAAGTCCTCTCTGCTGACCGGGCAGAGATCATATGTATAGTCTGCAAGCTGCTCATGGATCTCCTTTGAATAGCTGTGTCCGAGTTTCTCTCCGAGTAATCCGTATTCCATAGTAATTTACATTCCTTTCCTGATCTGTGGGGTCTGATAAACATATATATAATGATGGGGAAAAAGGTCTTTGGCACCCAATAGATGCACGAACTGCTCCACTGCATCATATGTTTATTATACGTCATTTCCGGGGGAAACACCAGTGGGAAGTAAAGATCGCCAAACGGAGAAGAATATGGTATGATGCAAGGGACAAAACAGATCGCGGCGGAGCAAGCCGCAGCATCATTATGTGTAATAGAATGAATAAAGCAAAAGGAGAAAATTTATGAGATATCCGAACAGTCTGCCGCAGAATGGAACGATCGGCTGCATCGCGCCGTCCTTTGGCTGTAATATTGAACCATACCGGAGTGCATTTGAGAATGCGCAGAAGACATGGAAAGAGATGGGGTATAAGATTTTAACCGGACCAAACTGCTACGAGGGAAGCGGGATCGGCATCAGTAATACGCCGGAGCTTTGCGCTGCGGAGGTCAATCACTTTTTTGCCGAAGAGGACTGCGATGTGATCCTGTCCTGCGGTGGTGGAGAGCTGATGTGTGAGGTTGTTTCCCATATTGATTTTGAGCGGATCGCCAGAGCAAAGGCAAAGTGGTTTATGGGATTTTCGGATAATACAAACCTGACCTTCCTGCTGCCGACGCTGTGCGATACGGCAGCGATCTACGGACCGTGCGCACCGGCATTCGGTATGCGAGAATGGCATCCGGCATTAAACGATGCCTGGGGGATCCTGACCGGAGAAAAAAGGCAGGTGCAGGGTTATCCTTTGTGGGAGAAGGAATCGAAGAAGGACGAGGAGCATCCGCTGGAGCCGTATCATGTCACAGAGAAGAAGACGCTTGTGGTGTGGCAGGAAGGAAAGAGTGCAGCTGAGCTGGAGGAGTTTACCGTGAAGGGGCGTTTGATCGGTGGCTGCCTTGACTGTCTGGACACGCTTGTCGGAACGCGTTTTGACAAGGTGGCAGAGTTTAATGAACGCTATAAAGAGGATGGTATGATCTGGTTTATGGAGGCATGCGACTTAAATCCGATGGGAATCCGCCGCGCACTCTGGCAGCTTAAGGAGGCCGGATGGTTTCAGCATGTAAAGGCATTTCTGATCGGCAGACCGCTCTGCTTCGGTGAGGAATTTCTGGGTCTTGACCAGTATCGCGCAGTCTATGATGTCTTAAAGGGATTTAAAGTGCCGGTGATCATGGACGCAGATCTTGGTCATCTGCCACCGTCCATGCCGATCATCAGCGGAGGACTTGCAGAGGTTTCCGTGGAGGAAAGAAAGATCGGAAGAGACCTTGTGATCCAATATTTATAGAAATTTTATAAAATAGAGTTGCAAAGATATTGACGCAGAGAACAAAGAGGAATATACTTCAAAATTGAAATATTTAATTTTGAAGTATATTTTTATGTGTAGGAAAATGTTCGTAACGTAGTGTGATGCCGATGAGAATTGCAGAGTAATTCTTGGAGGCCGGAGAAAGGAATGTAGGAATGATATGAAAGACTATCTAAGCAAAGCGGAGGATTTTCAGAGATATCTCGAAAAAGCCAGCGAGGGAGTATGCAAAAAATATGACATTACAATTACAGGACTGCATATCCTCGGCTTTTTAGGAAAATATCCCGACCGGAATACGGCGAAGGATATTTGCAGTTTTCGGTTTATCAAGAACAGCATTGCATCCATGACGATCGATAAGCTGGTCACCAAAGGATATATTGTCCGGGAATGCGATGCGAAGGACAGGCGGGTGCAGCGGTTAAAGCTGACGAAAATGGCGGAACCGGTCATTGCGGACAGCTGTGAGATGCACCGGCAGTTTCAGGAGCTGATCTTTGAAGATTTCAGCGAGGAAGAGATTGAACTGTTTTTGTCGATGTTAGACCGCATTTGCGAATCGGTGCGAAGAAGAGTGGAACGCGATAACGAGCAAAGAGAAGAAAAGGGAGTATAATCATGCCAAAATTTAGTGTAAAAAGACCGTACGTGATCCTGGTGGCAGTTGTGATGGTGCTGGTACTTGGCGGTGTCAGTTTCAGTAAGATGACAACCGATCTGCTGCCGAACATGAATATGCCGTATATGGTAGTGATCACGACATATCCGGGAGCATCCCCGGAGAAGGTGGAATCCGAACTGACGGATGTGATCGAAAGCGGCGTTGGTACGGTCAATGGTGTCAAGGAAGTGACGAGCACCTCAAGCGAGAACTACAGTATGGTAATGCTGCAGTTTGAGGATGATACCAATATGGACAGCGCAATGGTCAAGGTGACCTCGGCGGTCAACCAGCTTGATCTGCCGGAGAACGTGAACAATCCGATGGTCATGGAGATTTCCATGGACATGATGGCAACCAAGATGGTCAGCGTTGATTACAAGGGCAAGGAAGGCTATGAACTGACTCAGTATGTGCAGGATAATATCATTCCTGAGTTAGAACGTCAGGACGGCGTGGCAAGCGTTCAGGCATCCGGACTTGTGGAGAAGTCTGTGGAGGTGAAGCTTAATCAGGATAAGATCGATGATGTTAACGGAAAGATCCTGGAAAAGACAGACAGTACATTAAAGGATGCCAAGGCAAAGATTGATGACGCCCAGAAGAAGTTAGACGATGGCAAGAAAAAGCTGGAGGAGCAGAAGGAAAACTTAAATATCCAGCAGACCGATAAGAGCAACGAGTTAGCCAAATACAGCAAGCTGATGGATCAGGCGATGGCAAATAAGGAAGCGTACACCTCACAGGTGACCAGCCTGAAAGCGAGTCAGACAGCATTGAATACAGAGCTTGCCGCTTACCGCAAAAATAAACTGGAGTCCTCCTACAATCAGATCAACAGTTCCTTTGCGGAGGCAAGAAAATCCCTGGAATCCGGAGACGGTTACAAGGCGATTTACGATCAGGTTTATCAGCAGGTACTGATCGCCGCCGTGCAGAATGCGATGGAGCAGAGCGGCAGTAAGACAACCGTAACGGCAGATAATGTAAATCATCTGCTCAGTCAGATGGGAAGCGCGGCGGATGAGATCAAAAAGGCAGCGACCCAGACGGCAGAGACCACAACAAAGCAGCAGGTTGACAAGCAGCTTGAATCGATTCCGACCGATGTGAAAGATGCGCTGGATCATCCGGATAAGCTCAAAGCAATGCAGGACATGATGAAGCAGCAGGGACAGACCGATGCAGCAAAGAATCTGACCAAAAAGAACCTGCAGACCATGTATGAAATTGTTAATACAAGAATCCCGCAGATCAATACAGAACTTGCCAATTTAAAGATCAAGATCAAAACAGCAGAGGCTGTGCTTGCACAGGTAGAGAAGTCGATCAAAAAGGCAGAGGGGAAATATGAGCAGGTCGAAGCCGGAAAGATCACGGCAGCGGCAGCCTTTGGCGCGGCGAATGCGCAGATCGCATCGGCAGAAACGACCTTAGATAACAGCAGCAAGGAGCTTGACAAGGCAAGAAAGTCCTACGAGAAATCCAGAAAAGAAGCCCTTAAAAAGGCAAATCTGGACCAGCTTCTGACACAGGACCAGCTTGCCAACATCCTTAAGGCAGAGAACTTCTCCATGCCGGCCGGCTACATCAGTGAGGATGGAACGCAGTATCTGATCAAGGTCGGCGATGAGTATAATAACATTAAGGAATTGAAAAATACGTTATTAACCAATATCAAAGACATTGGAAATATCCGTCTGAGCGATGTGGCAGATATCACGGTCATTGATAATGCAGAGGATAATTATGCAAAGGTCAACGGCAATGATGCGATTATTCTGAGTGTTTCCAAGTCAAGTACCGCAGGAACATCCTCCGTATCCAAACGGTGTGACCAGAAGATCAGGGAGCTTACGAAGGAGGATAAAAATCTTCGTATCGTCAGCCTGATGGATCAGGGTGATTACATCAAGATCATCATTAATTCTGTTTTATCCAATCTGATCTTTGGTGCACTTCTGGCAGTGTTGGTACTGATGCTTTTCCTGAAGGATGTGCGTCCAACGGTTGTTGTGGCATTCAGTATTCCGCTCAGTGTGCTGTTTGCGATCGTGCTGATGTACTTTACAAATATTACGATGAATATTATTTCACTGTCAGGACTTGCGCTCGGTGTCGGCATGCTTGTGGATAACTCGATCGTTGTCATAGAGAATATTTACCGTCTGCGCAACAAGGGCGTTCCGGCTGCGAGAGCGGCGGTGATGGGAGCCAATCAGGTAGCGGGAGCGATCTTTTCTTCTACACTGACAACAATCTGTGTTTTCCTTCCGATCATCTTTACGGATGGACTGACCCGTTCCATCATGCAGGATATGTGTCTGACGATCGCATATAGCTTATCTGCCAGCCTGATCGTGGCTCTGACGGTAGTGCCAACTATGAGTGCAACTGTTCTTAAGAAGGAAAATACAAAGAAGCACCGTTTCTTTGATGCAGTGATCAATGCTTACGAGAAGGCAGCGCGCTTCTCACTGGCGCACAAGGCAGTTGTACTGGTTGGAGCACTTGTACTTCTGGTATTCTGTGTGCTTCAGGTATTCCGTATGGGAATCGTTATGATGCCGGATATGGCGAGTCAGCAGATGTCGATCTCCGCGACAATGCCGAAGGAAAACTCCACAAAGGAGGATCATGAGACAGCGGATCAGATTCTTGAGATCGTCAGCGGTATTGAGGGCGTGGATACAGTCGGTGGTGTTATGACCTCCGGTGCATCCGTGATGTCTACCGATGACAAGTCCTATACCTTTGAGATTCTTTTGAAGGAGAAATATGCAAAGAAGAACAAGGAGATCGCGGATACGATCGAGAAGAAGCTCAAAAAGCTTTCTCTGAAGGACTATACCGTTTCTGCTTCCAATATGGATATGTCAAGCATGCTTGGCTCCGGATTAAACATTGAGATTTCCGGAAAAGATAACGACAAGCTGCTTGAGATCAGCGAGGATATCATGAAACTCGTTGAGAAGCAGAAGGGCTTTAAGGATGTTACGAATGAGCAGGAGGACGGTGATACCGAGTACGTTGTCACGGTCGATAAGGATAAGGCAATGAAATGCGGTCTTACCGTGGCACAGGTATATCAGGAGCTTGCCTCTGCGCTGACGACAGAGAAGGATTCCACGAAGATCACCGTTGAGGATCAGCAGTATAATGTAAAGATTGTCGATGAGCGTGACGAGCTGGATACCACAAATCTTTCCGACTATGAATTTGAGACAACCTCTATGAACGATCAGGGCAAGGAGGTTACAAAGACCTATAAGTTGAGCAGATTTGCCAAGATTACAAAGGGCAAGAGTGTTGAAAGTCTTAAGAGAAGAAATCTGGTCAATTATGTATCCGTCACGGCGGATGTGGAGGATGGATATAATGTCACATTGTTGAGCCGTAAGCTGCAGAAAGAGATTGACAAATATGATCTTCCGGCAGGCTATACCATCGATATGGGTGGTGAAACGGAAACGACGAAAGAGATGGTCAAGAACATGCTTCTCATGATCACACTGGCGATCGTATTTATCTATCTGATCATGGTAGCGCAGTTCCAGAGTCTTCTGTCGCCGTTTATCGTTATCTTTACGATCCCGCTTGCGTTTACCGGCGGACTTCTGGCACTGCTGATCTCCGGTCAGGAACTGTCCATGATGTCGCTGATGGGATTTCTGGTGCTGTCCGGTGTCGTTGTAAACAACGGTATTGTGTTTGTTGATTATGTCAATCAGCTTCGTCTGGACGGTGTGGATAAGAGAGAGGCACTGATCGAGACCGGAATCACGCGTATGCGTCCGATCCTCATGACGGCATTGACGACCATTCTCGCAATGAGTACAATGGTATTTAGTCACGATACCGGCTCTGACATGAGCCGTGGTATGGCGATCGTTACGATTGGTGGTCTGGCATATGCGACGCTGATGACATTATTTGTTGTACCGGCATTATATGATATTTTCTACCGCAAGAAAGAAATGAAGAGAGTCGATCTTGGAGATGAGGCAACCTTGAGTAACAGTGACGAATAAACTGGAATGAAATGGGGGAGACGATGTCAGAATATAAAATGACAATGCCTCAGGAGGTTGTCAGGATCATAAATACGCTGGAGGAGCATGGATACGAAGCGTACGCAGTCGGTGGCTGCGTGCGGGACGCCATGCTTGGAAGAACGCCGGAGGACTGGGATATCACCACTTCGGCAAAGCCATTGGAGGTCAAAGCGCTGTTTCGCAAAACGATTGATACCGGTCTGCAGCATGGTACGATCACGGTCATGATGAACGGTGAGGGCTATGAGGTCACGACCTACCGGATCGATGGTGAGTACGAGGACGGCAGGCATCCGAAGGAGGTGGCATTTACAACGAACCTGAAGATGGATCTGGAGCGTCGTGATTTTACGATCAATGCGATGGCGTACAATGACCAATCCGGTCTGGTGGATGAGTTTGACGGTGTCGGAGACCTTAAGAAGGGCATCATACGCTGTGTGGGCGATGCCGGACAGAGGTTTGATGAGGATGCCCTCCGGATGCTGCGGGCAGTCCGTTTTTCCGGACAGCTCGGTTTTGTGATCGAACCTGATACACTGCGTGCCATGGAGGCTCGTATTCAGAACCTTGAAAAGATCAGTGCGGAGAGGATCCGTGTTGAAATGACGAAACTTTTAATTTCTCCGAATCCGGGGACGATCCGGGTGGCATACACCGCCGGTATGACGAAGGTATTTCTGCCGGAACTTGACCGCATGATGACCTGCGAACAGCAAAACCACCATCACTGTTATACGGTGGGCGAGCATTCGATCCATGGAATTGAGCGGATACAGAGTCTTATGGCAGGGGAGAAGCAGAATGAGCTTTCCGGCTATGCCAGTGAGAAGCTCCGAAAGCTCTGTGCGAGTCTTGATAAGAAGCAGTACACAATGCTTGTGCTGACTATGCTTTTGCATGATGTGGCAAAGCCTGCGGTGATGACACTTGATGACAACGGTGAGGGGCATTTCTACGGACACCCGGAGAAGAGTGCGGCGATGGCGCGCTCAATCTTAAAGCGGCTGACCTATGACAATGACACCATCGACACCGTAGTTCGTCTGATCCGTTACCATGATTACCGGATGGAGAACACAATGCGTGCGGTGCGACGGGCGGCATCAAAGATCGGCAGGGACATTATGTGGATGGAATTTGCTGTTCAGTATGTCGATGTGCTGGCGCAGAGTCCGGATACCATTTCAGCAAAGACGGCAAAGCTCGATTCGTGCATGAAAAAGTACGAGGAGATCGAAGAGAAAAACCAGCCGCTCTGTGTCAAGGATCTTGCAGTCAATGGCAGGGATCTGATGCAGGAGGGGATCAAACCGGGACCGCAGCTCGGGAAGCTCCTGCAGGGGCTTTTGGAAACAGTGCTGGAGGAACCGGAGAGAAATACGAAAGAGGAGCTTCTTGTGCTTGTAAAGGAGCTTGAAGACAGCCCGAATGACTGAGAACACGGAAGAATAAAGAGATCCCTGAATATGCAGAACTCAGCGGTCATTGAATAAAACTTGTGAAATGTGCGAAAATGATGTAGAATGGCTCTGTAGGCTCAAAATGAGAAAATGAGAAAATATGACAGATAGATTTTAGTTGATGGAGGCGGGTCATGGATTTAAATGTGCAGTTTTACAGGATGTCAAAGCAGATGAAGACACAGCTTTATCTGGATAATCTGACGACAATTTTCAATCCACAGGCACTGTTTGCCGATGGCACCGAGTTTTATCGCTGCCCGGCTGAACCGGATCCTTATGACAGAGTGAGACTGCGTTTGAGATGTGCCAGAGAGAATCTGGACAGTGTAATTCTTGTATTTAATGATGAGCGGATCGAGATGGAGAAGCTCTATAATGACCGGCTTTTTGATTATTATGAGACATTTGTGCAGCTTGGCACGGAGCAGGTGTTCTACTATTTTGAGATTCATTGCGGTCAGATGACATGCTATTACAATAACGTTGGTCTGTGCAATTCGGTGGAGGAGTATTACAATTTTACGATGACACCGGGATTTCATACACCGGACTGGGCGAAATCCCGGTGTATGAAATCC
>ERZ773133.3092-NODE-3092-length-13478-cov-3.754973_pt1 | contig 13478 bp, 18 predicted proteins | sample MGYA00580861_ERZ773133 | MGnify/ENA primary metagenome ERZ773133 (study PRJEB29015, sample SAMEA2737844) | human gut metagenome | biome: human gut; feature: human-associated habitat; material: faeces | place: China | collected 2012 ...
AGCTGCGGCTTTTACCCAGCTTTTTGGCGGCCGTTTCCTGCGTCAGGCCGTACTTTTCAATCAGCTGGTGGCAGCCCTCGGCTACCTCGATGGGATTCAGGTCCTCGCGCTGCAGGTTTTCGATCAGCGCCAGGGCTGCGGCTTGTTCGTCCGATACATCCTTGATGATGACCGGCACCTCATCCAGCCCGGCCAGCCGGGCGGCACGCCAGCGGCGCTCGCCCGCAATGATGATGTAGCCAGTGCCCAGCTTTTTGGGGCGTACAGCAATGGGCTGCAGCAGGCCGTTTTCGGTAATGCTGTCGGCCAGCTGGTTCAGCGCATCGTCGTCGAACTGCTTGCGGGGCTGCGCGGGGTCTGGTTCGATCTCCCGCAGCGGCAGGGTAGAGGCAGCCGCATCATCCGATGAGGTCTCGGGCAGGTCGGCAAACAGCAGGTCAAGGCCCTTGCCTAAGCCGCCCATTTTCTTTTTTGCCATCGGCTCACCTCTCGTTCTTGCTTAAAAATTCCCGTGCCAGTTCCATGTAAGCCTCGCAGCCTTTGCCGTTCGGCTCATAGAAATTGATGGGCATGCCGAAGCTCGGTGCCTCAGACAGGCGCACCGAGCGGGGGATGACCGCCTTGAACACCTTGTCCCCGTAGTACTTTTTGACCTGGGCCACCACCTGCATTGTCAGGTTCAGCCGGCCGGAGTACATGGTAAAGAGCACGCCCTCAATGTCCAGATAACGGTTATACTTTTTTCGCACCATTTTTAAGGTGTTCATCAGCTCTGTCAGGCCTTCCAGCGCGTAGTATTCGCACTGCAGGGGGATCAGCACGGTATCGGCGGCGCACAGGCCGTTGATGGTCAGCAGATCCAGCGAAGGCGGGCAATCGATGAAAATATAATCGTACAGCGGCACAATGGGAGCCAGCACGCTACGCAGGCGCATCTCGCGCCGGGGCAGGTTGACCAGCGCCACAGCAGCGCCGGCCAATTGGGTGTTGGAGGGAAGCAGGTCGGCATTATACTCGGTCTTGACGATGGCGTTGCGCACATCGTCGTCCTCGATCAGGCAAGTATAAATGTCGGATTCCAGCTTGTTTTTGGCAATGCCGTAACCGCTGGAAGCGTTGCCCTGGGGGTCGAGGTCTACGACAAGGACCTTTTTGCCCAGTGCTGCCACGCAGGCGCTGAGGTTTACGGCGCTAGTCGTTTTGCCCACGCCTCCTTTCTGGTTTGCTACTGCGATTACCTTTGCCACGCTTTTCCCTCCGTCTTTTTGCATTTTAAGACGGTTTTGTCCGTCTGGATTCTATTATAGCACAAGGAAACACTATAAAAAAGGGGGCAAACGCAAAAAATGCCCTGTAAAATGTTCCACGTGGAACATTTTACAGGGTTTTCTCTATTTTCAGTACTTTATACCTCGGTCGCGTACTCTTTGGCTGGTTCCTGCGGCGGAGTCGTTGGCTGCTGCACAGGGCGGCCGTCACTGCCTACGGGGATGCGCACAATGTACTCTAGGCACCCGTCATGCTTATCACAGTGGGTAGTTGCCTGGATGCCCTTCTGGGTCATCAGGTCAACGGCATGCTGCAGGGTATTTACAAAAAAGCGGACATCCCGCACCATGGGGATGGTGCGGCGGCAGGGGCTGGGGCTGTTGGGGGCGGCCAACATCTGGTCCACCAGTTTGTCCGCCTGCCGCACGCTGAGCTTATCCCGCGCCATCTTTTCCAGTGCCGGGGTACGGCGGCTCTCCGGCAGGCGCAGGGCCGCGCGGGCATGGCGCTCGGTCAGGTGGTTGGCGGTGCAAAGCTGCTGCTGTTCCGGTGTAAGGGTAAGTAAGCGCAGTTTGTTGGCCAGGGCAGGCTGACTTAACCCCAGCCGCCTTGCAGCCTCGGCCTGGGTACAGCCCCACAGGCGGATTACCTCTTTAATGCCGCGGGCAGTATCAAAGGGGTCCAACTGGCTGCGCTGCAAGTTTTCCAACAGACCCAGTGCGGCGGATTCGCTGTCATCGTAGTCCGCCAAAATGGCAGGCACTTTTTCCAGCTTGGCAAGGCGGCAGGCGCGCAGGCGGCGCTCACCCGCAATGAGCTGGTATTTCCGCAGCCCCACCCGCCGCACGCTGATGGGCTGCAGCAGACCATTTTGCAGAATACTGACGGCTAGCGCCGCAATCTCCGGCTCGTCAAAAGCCGTGCGGGCCTGGTAAGGGGACGGTTCGATGCAGTCAACGGGCAGCATGACAATGCGCCCTTGTTTTTGTAGTTCATTCTTAGCCACTTTTGATTCCTCCCTGCGGGTGATTATCACATAAAAAATGCTATGCTTTTCCCTGGGAAAAGCATAGCACGAACTGGAAAAAAGTGGAAGAGAAATCGTTCGCTGGATTTTGGCCCTTTTCGCGGTTTTACAGCGGCTTCTTGGCAATTTTGCCGCCGTTTCTGGGGTAAACGGTCGGAGTCTGCGATATTTTTTCGCACACCACCAGCCCGCGGGCACTGCCATCGGGCAGGGTGAACTGCCGGGTCTCGCGGTATTTACCGCCCAGCTTCTTTAAAGCGTTAACTGCGGCCTTAGCTTCGGCGTCAGCTTCGGGGCCTTTCATGGCGATGAACACGCCGCCGACTTTGACCAGCGGCAGGCAGTATTCACTCAACACCGGCAGGGCTGCCACGGCGCGGGCGCTGGCAATATCGAACTGCTCACGCCAGACTTTGCGGGCGGCTTCCTCGGCGCGTTCCTTGGCGAACTCCACGCCGGTCAGGCCCAGCTCGGCGCAGGCATACTTTAAAAATTCTACACGCTTGCCGGTAGGTTCCATCAAGGTCAGCTCCAGGTCCGGTTTATAAATTTTAGCCACAATACCGGGGAAACCTGCGCCGGTACCCACGTCCACCATCTTGCCCTGCACTTCGGGCTGAGCGGCAAACAGCAGGCTGTCAGTAAAGTGGCGGTCCTCGATGCCCTCGGGGCTGGTGATGGCCGTCAGGTTGACCTTCTCATTATAGCTCACCAAAATTTCAGCGTAGTGATCCAGCTGGTCCAGCTGGGCAGGGGAGAGGCTGATGTTCCACGTGGAACATTTTTCAGCCAGGCGGTTTTTATCGATCATAGTTTAACACTCATTTCTGTTTCAGCAGCACAATGCTCAGCTGGGCCAGGTCGCTGGGGGAGACACCGGGGATGCGCCCGGCCTGGGCCAGCGTGCGGGGGCGGATCTTCTGTAATTTTTCACGGGCTTCCAGCGTGATCATCTCAATGGGGCTGTAATCGAAGTCCTCAGGGATCTTCACATTCTCATGGCGCTGAATGTCCCGGATCAACCGTTCCTCACGGGCGATATAGCCGGCGTAGCGGATCTCGGTCTCGATGCGCTGGGCCATGGCAGGGGTCACACCCTCGCCGCGACCGATGACTTTGGCGATCAGCTCATAGCTGATGTAGGGACGGCGCATCAGTTCCAGCGCCGTGCCGCCGATTTCCCCCAACTCGGTGTCTTCGGGCACGGCAGCTTTCAGGTCGGCCAGCCGCACCGTGGTTTTGGCCAGGCGGTCCATCTCGTTCTGCTTGATCTCGCGATCCTTGCAGAATACTGCCCACCGGTCATCCTGTACCAGACCGTACTCCCGGCCGATAGGGGTCAGACGTTCGTCGGCGTTATCCTGCCGCAGGCTCAGGCGGTATTCACTGCGGCTGGTCATCATGCGGTAGGGGTCCATGACACCCTTGGTCACCAGGTCATCCACCAAAGTTCCCAGGTAACTGGTGTGGCGGGCCAGCACCAGCTCATCCTTTTCCAGCGCGTGGCGGGCGGCGTTCAGGCCGGCAAGCAAGCCCTGGGCGGCAGCTTCCTCGTAGCCAGAGGTTCCGTTGAACTGCCCCGCGCCATAAATGCCCGCGACCACCTTGCTTTCCAGCGTAAGCTTTAATGTGGTGGGGTCGACGCAATCGTACTCGATAGCGTAGGCCGGGCGCATGATTTCCAGATGCTCAAACCCCTTGATGGTACGGTACATGGCATTCTGCACCACCTCTGGCAGGCTGGAAGAAAGGCCCTGCAGGTACATTTCCTCGGTGTCCTCGCCGCAGGGCTCTACAAAAATGGGGTGGCGCTCCTTATCCTTAAAACGCACCACTTTATCCTCAATGGAGGGGCAGTAGCGCGGGCCGACGCCCTGGATGTCTCCGCCGTAGAGCGGCGAACGGTGCAGATTATCCAGAATGACCTTGTGGGTCTCGGGGTTGGTGTAAGCGATGTAGCAATCCACCTTGTTGTGCATCGGCTCTCGCGTTAAAAAGCTGAAAGGCTGCAATTCCTCATCCGGGTCGCCGGGCTGACGCTCCAGCTGGGTAAAGTCGATGCTGCGGCGGTGAACGCGGGCCGGAGTGCCGGTCTTAAACCGGCGCAGCGTAAAGCCCTGCTCCACCAGGCATTTGGTCAGTGCCGTGGCGGCATGGGTGCCGTCGGGACCGCTGTCGTAGTGAGCCTCGCCCACAAAGATGCGCCCGCCCAGCGTGGTGCCGGTGGCGATGACCAGCGCCTTGCAGCTATAGTAGCCGTTTAAATTGGTGATGACGCCGCAAACTTTGCCTTCCTGAATATCCACGGCCACGATCTCGGCCTGATGGATGTCCAGGTTCGGCGTTTTCTCCAGCGCGTGTTTCATCCACATGTGGTAACGCTTGCGGTCGGTCTGCACACGCAGGCTGTGGACGGCAGGGCCCTTGCCCCGGTTCAGCATGCGGCTCTGCAAAAAGGTGGCGTCGGCAGCAATGCCCATCAGACCGCCCAGGGCGTCCACTTCCCGCACTAGGTGCCCCTTGGCGGTACCGCCGATGGACGGGTTGCAGGGCATGTTGCCGATAAAATCCAGCGACAGGGTGAACACGGCGGTCCTGGCCCCTAGTGTCGCTGCCGCGTGGGCAGCCTCGATGCCCGCATGCCCGGCACCGATCACTACCACATCATAACTTCCCAGTTTATCCATACGTTTTTTCCTCTATCATTTACCCACACAAAACGTCTCAAATACTTCCTCTATGGTCGCGTCGCTGGCATCCTCGCCGGTCAGATCGCACAGAGCCTGCAACGCATCGGTCAGGCAGATACCGGTAGCGTCCAGCCCAAAGCCTGCCTGCCGGGCCTTCATCGCTTCGGCAATGGCATCCCGCGCACGGGTGGCGGCCGCCAGCTGGCGGGCACTGCACAACTGCGCTGCTCCGGGGTCCAGCTGGGCTGTGCCCAGCAGTTCGGCCACGGCATCGGTCAAGGGTTGCAAACTGTCAGCCTCTTTGGCGCAAAGGGTGATGACCTTTTTAAAATAGGGCTGCAAGGTCTGGGCCGCGTTCTCCGTGGAATCGGCCAGATCCTCTTTGTTCAAAATTGCCAACGCAGGGCGATTCTGGCAGCGGTGGGCAATTTCTAAATCGGCGTCGGTCAATGGCTGGGCGGCATCGAACACGGCCAGCACCAGCCCGGCTTCGTCCAGCTTTTTCCAGCTGCGGCGGATGCCCTCGGCTTCGATGGCATCGCCGTCGGCGCCCACGTCCCGCACACCGGCAGTATCAAACAGGTTCAGCCGGATCTCGCCCAGCTGGACGGCCTGCTCTACAATATCGCGGGTAGTACCTGCCACCGGCGTTACGATGGCCCGGTCAAAACCGGCCATCAGGTTCAACAGCGTACTTTTGCCCACGTTGGGGCGGCCCAGCAGCACACAATCCACGCCCCGGCGCAGCACCGCACCGGCACCATAACCACGGATCAGGCTGTCCAGCTCCGCTTTCTGGCCGCCCAGCGTTTTCAGCAGATGCTCATCGGAAAGTTCCGGCACGTCCTCCTCGGGGTAGTCGATCCAGGCGGTCAGGTGGGCGTTCAGGTTTTGCAGCACGGTCTGGATGGCGCCGATGCGTTTTGCCAGCCGCCCATCCAGGGCCGACTTGGCCAGCGCGGCACCCTGGCGACCGTTGGCGGCGATGACTTCCATCACGGCCTCAGCCTGGGTCAACGACATGCGGCCATGCTCCAGCGCGCGGCGGGTGAACTCACCCGGCCCTGCCGGGGCTGTGCCCGCGGTGATAAGGGCTTCCAGCAAGCCGTCCGCCATAGCGGTACCGCCGTGGACTGAAAGCTCGATGACATCCTCGCCGGTATAGGAGTGGGGGGCGCGGAAGAAGAGGGCGATAGTCTCGTCCATTTCCTGCCCGTGCAGCAGGTAGTGGCCCAGCATGGCGGTGTAGCCCTTGGCCTCGGCCACCTTGCGTCCCACGTGGAGCGGGACGAAGATCTTTTCCACCATGGGGTAGGCGTCCGGCCCTGATACCCGCACCACGGCAATGCCGCCGGTGCCGGGGGGCGTTGCCAGTGCACAGATTGTCTGCTGTAAGCGATCCACTGCGATACCTCCGTGAAGTAAAGTTTCTAACACTTTATCATACCACGAATTTTTTCTTTTTCCTACCTTTTTTCTGCGGTTTTTTGAAAAATAAAAAGTTGTACTCTTATGTCACCAACAAAAACCGAGTTGGTTCACAAAACAGGGGCAGTAAAAACGCCCCGGAAAAAGAAAGTAAGGGTACAAAAATGAAGTACGAAATCGTAGGTATCGAACACGCAGTTGGCGACTTTACTCCCACTACGGGCAAAAACGCAAACACTGTCCAGCACTATGACGTGTATCGTCTGCACACGCTGAAAAACAGCAAGGACGCATACGGTCAGATTACGGCAGTCGTTCGCGCAACGCCTGACCAGATGGGCCAGATTATCGCTGACCTCGGCGGCAATATCGCAGACGTTCCCGGTCACATCCTCGACATGGAAGTCCGCAACAGCTTCGGTAAAATCAACCTCACCGACTACGAGGTTGTAGAGTAATGAAGCCTGCCCCACCACCAGTTGTTCGACCACCACCAGAATAACTGCCGTGGGGCGGTGAATATAGCTGCTGTTATATCTGCAAGAGATTTTGCGAATTTTTACTTGCAGGGCGCTGGGTCTAATGGCGGCTATCTTCACCGCCCCACACGTTTTGCTAGACGGATTCTGGCATTCCTTGGCACTACGTCCAAGGAATGCCAAATTCCATGCCAAAATCAAACAGCAGAGGTGGTACAGATGCCAGAACCAAGCACAAAAAGCCCAAAAGCCTATCAGTTCATGTTCGTTCTCTACCCAGAGAGCCAGCAGCCCGCAATCGACTACATTCAAGCCAACTGGCCTTGCGCATGGGCACTGCATGACAAAGATACACATACCGAGCAAGAATTTCTCGACTACGGCAAACACCATGACGGCAACTGCCCTGATTGGCAAATAGGCGACCTCAAAAAGCCACATTACCATTTCGTGGTAAAGTTCAAAAATGCCCGTTACATCACGGGCGTTGCAAAAGAGATTCGCAAGCACTCCGAAATCAATGATGCTGCTATCAAGAAATGCTACAACCTGTACAAAGCGTATGTGTATCTCTGGCATCAGAACGACCCCGACAAATTCCAGTATGACCCGGAACAGGTTGTCGGTCTGCACGACTTCGACCCACCTCAACAGAATGAAGGTGTCACCGAGGAAGAACAGGTAGAGACAATGTTCAATGCGCCTTTGTTCTCCACGGTCAAGGAATTGGCCCGCTGGGCTTATGATAATGGTTGCTGGTCAACTTTCCGCAAGAACTATGGTCTGTGGAAAGACATTCAGAATGAATCCAAGGGCGGTACAGAAAATGCCTAGTATTTTCAATGTATGCACCCAACCGCTGGATGAACAGGGACAAGCTAAACCTTGCCCCTGCCGCTATACCAGAAAATGCCCCGATTCTACTGTAAAGTGTGATTACGGGGAACGTTACTGTAAAAACTGCTACACGGATGAAAACGGTAAGTTCCACCACGAACCTTCAAAGCTGAAAGACGGAACATTCTTCCCCTGCAACAACTTTTCCCCTCTTTCCCGTGACTGCAATCTCTGCGCATTCAACTACAAACGTCCGTTCTATTCTTCGATTCTGGGCGAGTATCGCCCGTTTGAGCAAAGAGCAAACAGAGATACGGACGGCGATTTACCCTTTTGAGGTGCAATATGCGACCCGTACAGAAAACCCTCGTAGACTTCGACAAAATTGAAGCCTACGCAAGAACGGTGGAATTTCTTCACAATAAGCAAGCTGCTACCGACCTGCGTAACGTGAAGAAAGATATTCTCGCAGTATACGATAAGCAAGCATCTAACTATTGTGCCCTTGTCACCTGCTTTGATGATAAGACCACCACCGTATCCGTAGTTCCCCGCGATTACTGGTTGTAACGCAAGCCCCCAACAGCAAGCGATTACATACAAAATTTTGAAGAAAGGAGACGCAACCATGAATCCTACTTCTGTTGAAGCTGGCGCAGAGGTTGCAAAAAGTGCTATGGAAACCGTTATTGCCGCCATGTCTGATGTGTTCACCCTGTCTGGCACCGTCGTTACCGAGATCACTAAGCAGCCTATCCTGCTGTTCTGCCTGGCCGCTGGTCTGGTGCCCGTGGGTATCCACATCTTCTCTAGCCTGAAGAACGCCGCCCGCGGCTAATCGGGCAAGCCCAAAGGGGCCAGGACTTCGAGCCCTGGCCCCTTATGTTGTTTCTATCGAAAGAGGTTTTATATATGCTTACGATTTTGAATAGTGTTCTCAATATTCTTGGCATCTTGGGTTGTCTTTTTGCATGCTATCTCTTCCTTGACTCCTTTCGTATTTGTTGCCTCAACATGAAAAAACTGGTTCGTGGAGATACCAAAGATTCTAACGACAACTAAAAAAGCCGCCATCACTGGCGGCTATCAGTATTAAAGTGGTCTTGTAACCAATAAATGATGTTCGTAAAATTCATATCAACATTTTTTATGATGATTCCTGTGATGCAAGCACCAATTATAAATGCAATGCCGCCGAAATGAAATGCCCACGCTATAAGTCCGTAGAGAACCCATAAGATGTATTTATCCTTAAAGTCCATTTGTATCGTCCTTTCGAGTTTTCTCCATTTTAAATCTTTTTGCAGGTGATGTCAATGAAAAAACGGTTACTTTCATTTTTTCTTGTTTTGATGTGTGTCTGCTCATTTTCCTTGTCAGCATTTGCAAAAAATATTGAAAACATAACTGATGAGGATAAAGCAGAAATCGCACAGAATCCCTACTTGTGGTATGCTAAAAATCAAATGCTCGGTGTCGAAGATGGCACCGGCGTTACACTAGTTTGTCCTAACGGTGACTATTCTACCCTTTATACTGGTGGTACGTTGGTGTCCTGCCCCTATGATGGTGAGGCACTTGTCCTTGCTGGCGCTGGTGGTGTGCAGGCCAAGCCCTACCAAACCGGCGGCGGCTCCGCTGGTACTGGCGGCGTAGGCCGCCACCCCTCCGGCTACCAAGACAGTACCGGTACACCTAGCATCAATCTCGATGGCGTTTACATTTTTGCCCTGTCTCACGATTACACGTACGCCCGTATAAATGCAGCAAGTAAAACATCTAGTAGCACAGAAGATTCGAAATATTCTTTTCCTGTTTACCGTTATTGTGCTGATAGTACTCTTAAATCAACTTTTGACCAGGGAACAATAACCGAATCGGGCGATTCGGTTAAATATTCGGTCAAATTTGATGAATATAAATATAGCGGTTATTTTGGTGAGCGTTTCAAAGGCGTTGCCCCCTGCGATGGCCAATATTCTTTATACATCCGTCCGAAATACAGTATCAGCGGCTCTGTTTTTTCTTCTAGTTATAATGACTCTGTTTTTAGAAGTTCTTCTGGTAATTTGGGTCTATATGGTTTGGATTCGTATTATGTCGCTGGTTCAACCATTAGCATTTACTCTAATGTGAGCTTAAATTATATTGGTGGTTACTACCCCAAATCTGTAACATACCAATTTACCGGTGTGCCCTATCTTAAATGTAAGCCTACTGCGCCGTTGTATTCCAAGAAAACCAACATCACCATTAACAACAACACCTGGAACGGCAACATCTACCAGGACAACAGCACCAACCTGACCTACATTTACCCCCAGTACACTACCATCAACGAAAACAACGAAACCGTTACCAACATCAGCAACAATCCCATCATCTACAACAACGAAACCAAACAATACTACACCTACGATACCGTAACCAACAACTACTATTATATTACCTATGAAGCGCCTAGCCCGTCCCCTAGTCCCTCGCCTAGCCCGGAACCGTCCGAAACTCCTGCCCCTACTCCTGCTCCGGGTGGTGATACTGGTGACACTTCTAGTCTCCTAGATGTTCTCATTGAAATCAAAGATAATATGATTCAGGGCTTTGCCGACATCAAGGCAACGTTGGTGCAAGGCTGGGCTGACCTCTCCGCAAATTTCACGCTTGCAATTGAAAACTTAAACCTTAATATAACCAACATCTTCAACAAAAAGTTCCCCGACCAAAGTACACCAGAAACCGCACAACCTAGCCCGTCGCCCTCGCCGTCTGCCGAACCTGTTGACCCTATTCTTCCCGAAACGCAAAACCTAATCATTCCGAAGATGAACAGCAACACTTTTACCGATGAGCATGGCACATGGGTTGCTTCTGGTTCCTCAAAGTATAGTGATGTGTTTGACTTCTTCCATGCTTTTGACCGCTCCACTTCTGATTTTTGGGAAACAAATGCAAGCCCCTCTTATCTGCAAATTGAAATTCCCGACCCCGAAAGCTTTTACATTGACGGTTACATTATGCGAATATCTAAGTTCAATAACCGTTATGCAAAAGACTGGACACTGCAAGGCTCTGACGATGGCAAAACATGGGATGATTTGGACAAACAAACAGGTCAAAACCTCTCGGACATGGAAGAACACAAGTATCCCCTTACCCTGCGCAAGGCATACAAATACTACCGCGTGAATGTGTCGAACTACGCAAGTTCTATGTGTTCCCTCAGTCACTTTAACCTTTTGGGATATGACGCAAAGGATGTTGTAACTCCTACACCTTCGCCCTCTCCCTCGCCGTCCCCCAGCCCCACACCGGCCCCCACGGACAAGCCCAGCAACGGAAACACAAACAACTTCTGGAACTTCGTGTTTCCCGGTGGGAACGACGATGGCACCGAGAACGGCCACAAAGGTATTCTGTGGGCGCTTATCTCCCTGCTTATCGCGGTCGTCACCTTTGTCCTCGGCCTAGGTAGTGCCTACTCGTATGTGTTCCCGTTCCTGCCGGCGGGGCTGGTAACAACGATACACATCTGCGTGCTGGTGCTTCTGCTGTTCGCCATAATCAAATTTGTAAGGAGTTTCTTGTAATGTGGAAAAGACTTTGTATTACGCTGTGCTTCGTGTTCTGCGCTACACTTTGCGCCGTGCCCGCCGTCTTTGCCGACGATACGTCCGCCGATTCGTCCGCAAGTTCTGCCGATTCGTCCTCTGATTCTACATTTTTGGGCGATGCTGGTGAACTGAACGGTAAAGTTTCGGATAACTTCGCAGATGGCGTCGACAAGGTAAAAGACGACCTGACCGATGTGCACGGTTCCCTGCACTACAACCTAAAAGACCAGTTCCCGCAGTTCGTCAAGGAAGCGCTGACTTTTGTGCCGGAGGCCTACTGGTGGGTGTTCTCCATGGCAATCCTGTTCGGCTTCGTCCTGGCCCTCTACCGCCGTATGACATGAGGTGATAACATGAGCGGATTTTTTAATGTAATGAATGTAATTATGAACGGCTTCAACCAAAGCTTCACCGTGTACGGCTTCACGCTGTCGTTCTGGGATATTTGGTTGTGGTCTATCATCGGCGCAATCGTCGCTGCCTTTATCGGGGGTATGCTCAAGTGATGGACAACTTCTCTAAAACCTGTGCGGCCGTCATTCTGCTGTTGTCGCTGGCCGCTGGTGCGGTCGCGCTGGACGCAAAAGCCGAGGATTACACACCGGACGAAACCCAGCAGGAAGAACAGGCCCCCAGCATCGACACCAGCGGCTATGTACAGGTAGCCGACCCTGCTCTCTATGCAAAACTGGACACCCTGCAAGAATCCATTGACCGGCTAGCGGACGCCCTGACCCCGGCAGATGCCGAAACCGACGCCGAAGCACCGACCGAGGAACAGCCTGCGCCTGACTATACGGCCCAGCTTTCGGGTATCTCTGCCCAGCTGGCAGACATGGCCCAACAGGCTACCGCTGAAACCGCCGAAGATGCCGACCCGTTCCAAAAGCCTTTTGAAGAATACACGACCGGCGAGACCTTGGCGCTTATCGGCGTAGTTCTCTTGTTGGTGTTCGGTGTGTTCTCTCTGTTAAAAAACTTTGTATTGTGAGGTGATTCCATGGCTTCTCTATTCTCTGACCTGCTGACGTTCTTCGGCATCTCCACGACCCCGCCGCAAAATCTGGCCGAACTGTTCCCGTGGCTCTTAGCTATCCTCGTGGCCGTGTCGTTGTTCCTGTTCGTGTTCTCCATTATCAAGGATTTCACCCACACATTCGCGCGGGGTAGATTCTGATGAACGGATACACAGTGCTTCTTCTGGTCGCCGCGCTTATCGTGCTCGGTGTCTCCCGCATTGCCCGGCAAATCGTGTTCCACCCTCTGCAAACCGGCATCCATGCAGTCAAGGACCTGATCGCCTACATACAGCATAAAGGCTGGAACACCTGCCCGGTCGGCGCTCTCGATATCTACTGCGGCTACTTCGGCTCCGGTAAAACCCTGTCCCTCGTGCATAAGGTCGTTGGCCTGTATAACCGCTACAATGACAAGCCGGTGTGGTGTTCTCGCCGCAAAAAGTTTGTAACGCAGAAAATCAACGTGCTATCAAACGTTGACCTTACCATTCCCTATACCAAGCTGGACAGCTTGGCCCAGGTGGTCAAGGCCAGCAAAACCACTAGCGCCATTGACGATGATAACGACACTCTTACCGTGACCATTGTCGCTATGGATGAATTGTCGGTGCAGATGAACTCGCGCAGCTTCAAGGACAATTTCAACGCCTACTTCCTCAATACGCTGCTCTGCTGTCGCCACTATCACATAAGCTTCTACGGCTCTGCTCAACGGTTCCAGCACGTGGACAAGCTGCTCCGCGACGTGACACATACAGTAATACAGTGCCATAAGGTGTGGCGCTTCCAGCTGTGGGCCAGCTATGACGCATGGGAAATGGAAAACGCCACCAACGCCGAGATGATTAAGCCCCTGCGCAAAGGTCTGTGGTTCGTCCTCGACCGGGATTATAACGCCTATGACACACTGGCAGTAGTCGACAACTTGCAAAAGAAATTCGAGGAGGGCGACATTCTGCCCGAAAGTGAGATTATCAGCAACCAGGCCCCGGCAGGCCCGCTCGGCCTAGAGGTCGCAAGTAAGCCGACCAACAAAGCAAAACGCAGATTGCAAACAACCGTCAAGAAATAAAAGTGGCCAAGGCGGCAAGCGCGCAAGGGGCGCGGGGGCTATTGCC
>ERZ773133.3094-NODE-3094-length-13465-cov-4.688889_pt1 | contig 13465 bp, 10 predicted proteins | sample MGYA00580861_ERZ773133 | MGnify/ENA primary metagenome ERZ773133 (study PRJEB29015, sample SAMEA2737844) | human gut metagenome | biome: human gut; feature: human-associated habitat; material: faeces | place: China | collected 2012 ...
CTTCCTGCAGTCTTATGTATCAGGGCCAGCATCAGGATATGGATCTTTTTTCCACACAATTAAAAAATGTGTCCACCTATCTGCACACAGAAACATGGGTGGTCAACAAAAGCGGCGTTGTGATCATGGACAGTAAAAATGGCAGCCGCGTCCATACCACCATCCCGGATTTTGACCCCACGGCAACGGGAAACCGTTCTTATACCATCGGCACCTATTACAAGTTATTTGACCAGAATGTACTCAGTGTTTCCGCTCCTGTGACCGGCAATTACACTACGTATGGTTACGTGCTCATCCACCTTCCCATCAGTGAGATTGCAAATTCCCAGAGCCATATTTTGGACATTCTCTACATGACCTGTGCCATTATCTTTGGCCTGTCGCTGATCATCCTTGTAGTATTTACCATCACGGTATATCTGCCTCTGCGAAAGATCGCAGCCGGTGCCAATGAATACGCTGCTGGCAACTTAAACTACCGGATCAAGGTAAAGACCCACGATGAAATGGGCTACCTTTCCAATACCCTAAATTATATGTCCGATGAGCTGAATAAAATGGAAGAATACCAGCGCAATTTCATTGCCAATGTCTCCCATGATTTCCGTTCACCGCTGACCTCCATCAAAGGATATCTGGAAGCTATTTTGGACGGCACCATTCCGCCGGAAATGTATGAAAAATACTTATCCAGAGTGATTTCTGAAACAGAGCGCCTTCATAAACTGACAGAAAGCATGCTGACTTTAAACTCCTTAGATGCAAAAGGGTTTTTATCCAGAACTAATTTTGATATCAACCGGGTAATAAAAGACACTGCCGCATCCTTTGAAGGAACCTGTGACTCCAGACATATCCGCTTTGACCTTACATTTTCCGATAACATCCAGATGGTCTACGCAGACATGGGCAAGATCCAGCAGGTCCTTTATAACCTGATCGACAATGCCATCAAGTTCAGCCATGATGACTCTGTGATCTACATCCAGGCATCCAGCAAATACGAGAAGATCTTTGTCTCCGTAAAAGATACAGGCATCGGTATTCCCAGAGACAGCATTAAAAAGATCTGGGACCGCTTTTACAAGACGGATCTTTCCAGAGGCAAAGATAAACGTGGTACCGGTCTTGGTCTTTCCATTGTAAAAGAGATCATCCAGGCACATGGTGAAAATATCGATGTGATCAGTACAGAAGGGGTCGGAACTGAGTTTATCTTCTCCCTTCCAAGTTCTACCTCTTTATAAAAATTTTTAGACGACCGGCATATTTTAACTTTTCCTTACGATTTGCTCCAGAGCCCCTTTTTAAGGGGTTCTTTGCTTTAAAAAGGGGTGGAACTGTGTTATACTTTAATGAGCCAAGTAGAAAAACAAGCGGCTGCGTTAGCAGACATTTGTTTTTCCCAAAAACTGCTCTCAGGCAATTTTTTTAAAGAAAGGACGATGAATAATATGATCCGTTTAAAAAAAGTAACTGCCGTTCTTCTTTCCGCCCTTCTTGTTTCTTCCTGCATGGCACCCTGCACCTTTGCTGCAAGCAAAACAAAAGTGGGAAAGATCAATCTGACCATTGACACGGACATCCGTTCCGGAAGCAGCGGCGGCGAAGTAGAAGTAACTCCTACCGGTGACAACACAGAATATTTCTACATCGACTCCGTGGAAGTTACCAATGACGAAGGAGATGACTGGAGCAAGTCCAATCCACCGGAAGCTGAGATCCGCATTGGTCTGGAAGATGAAGATGAATATACCTTCTCCGGTTCCAGTTCCAGCAACTTTAAGCTTACCCTTGCAAGCTCTATTAAATCCCGTTATGACAAGGTAGAATATGTAAGCGCAAGAAAAACAGACGGCGGCGCTACCATCATCCTGAACATCCGCCTTGTATTTGATAAAGATGCTGATATGAGCAATGCGGCTGCACCAGGCAGTGTAGAATGGAGCGCTTCCTCTGAAGGTACTGCAACCTGGGGCGATGTTTCTTCTGCCAAATATTTCCAGGTACAGCTGTATAAAGACGGTAACCTGGTAACACCTCCAGATGGTTCCGCTTCCACTGTTTCCGTATATGGAACCAGCTATGATTTTTCCAGCTGGGTAAGCGCAGGTTCCAAATACACCTTTAAAGTACGTTCCATAAAAGCCAGCAACAACGCAAAGAGCAAATGGGTATCTTCCAGCTCCTGGACCCCAGGCTCCAACACTTCCGATAACAATAATACCAACACCTTCCCAGAAGGCTGGCAGAAAGCTGCTGACGGCATCCGCTGGTGGTGGCAAAATCCAGATGGTTCCTACCCTGCATCCCAGTGGAAGGAAACAGATGGAAAATGGTACTATTTCGATGCGGAAGGCTACATGGCTACCGGATGGATCAATGTTGGCGGCGTAGATTACTGCCTGGCTCCTGACGGCGCCCTGTATGTAAGCTGCACTACACCAGATGGCTACAATGTAGACGCAAATGGTGCATGGATCCACTAATTCATTGCTGCGTGCTTTGCACTCCCGCAATTCAATTACATATGACCACAAAAAACCCGCTGAGTCGATCACATCAGCGGGTTTTTCTTTATTTCAAATTTTCTTTATTTCAGTTTTTATTTATTCCAGATTTTAATTTTCTTCTACAGCACCAGTCTTGCAGCTCCATAAATACCTGCGTCATTTCCCAGTGTTGCCAGTCCTAATTTTGCCTTGTTTTCAGAGATTGGGGTAAAATGATCATAATCCTTCTGGATCATATCGATCAGGAACTGTCCTGCCTTTGAAACGCCGCCTCCGATAACGAAAATCTCAGGATCAACGGTCAGAGCTACCTGTGCCAGTGCAAGTCCCAGATAATGGCTGACTGTCTTCATAACTTCCAGAGCCATCTCATCTCCTGCTTTTGCAGCGTCCAACACATCCTTAGCACTTACATTATCCCCAAATTCACGAAGGGCAGAAGGCTTGTCAGATTTTGCCATGGTCCTTCTGGCTTCTCTTGCAATTCCAGTTGCGGAACTTACCTGCTCTAAGCAGCCTACACCGCCGCAGTTACAGTGTTCCCACTCATCATCCCGTACATGGATGTGACCGATCTCACCGCCAAGGCCATGTTTTCCTGCAATGATCTTCTGATCCAGGATCACGCCGCCGCCAACACCGGTTCCCAGTGTGACCATGACCAGGTCAGAGTAGCCTTTTCCGCCTCCCTGCCACATTTCGCCAAGGGCAGCTACATTGGCATCATTTCCGCTCTTTACAGGAATTCCATCTAAAAGGCGGCTTAACTCTTCCTGTGGGTTTAAGTCGCGCCATCCCAGATTGACACATACTTCCACGTATCCATCTGGCATAACAGGTCCCGGAACGCCCATTCCGGCTCCTGCAACATCTTTCTTCAGATCCAGTCCCTTTTCATCCAGTTTTTTCCGGATGGATGCAGCTACATCCGGAAGAATGTTCACACCGCCGTCTTCTTTGCGGGTCTTTACCTCCCATTTGTCCAGTAATTCTCCTGTTGTCTCAAAAAGACCAATCTTTACACTGGTTCCTCCTATATCAACACCGATGCATTTCATCCCCATGGTATATATCCTCTCTTTCTTTTATTTTACCGTAAACTTACGCCCCACGCATTTGCGCTCTACTGCCTGCTGTCGCAGGCGGTTCGTTCGTTAATGGTCTACTTTTACTTTAACCGGATCTCTTCCATTTTCTGTGTTCCCAACACAAGAAGAGTTCCAGGGAAACGTCCGGACAATACTTTTGTCACTGTAAAATCAAAACTTCCGCTGAATTTTTCCGTTCCCGCCATGTTGTAAACACAGCAGGAATTATCATTATACAGTGTGACCAGATCTCCATCTATATCAAATCCTGTATACTGGTAACTGAACGTAGTCTCAAAAACCTGGCTGCCGTCAGGGCGGTAGACCCGAAGACAATATGGATCCGCACCTTCCCCGTTGTCCGTTATCACACCTGCATACTTGTCAGTATAGCTGATGCTGCGCACATTTTCATCTAACAGGATCTGATTGACAGATTCCGGAGAAGTTTCCACTCTGGTGGAGAAAAACTGCAGCCCCTTGTCTGTAAAGATCACTGCATGGCTTTCATCCATAAAACGGACTCTGCCGGCCATAGCATCGCTCAGATCTTCCGGAAGGAAAACTCCAACCACTCGCTTAGGATCATTTTTTCCAAGACCAAAGTTATAAAATACAATCTTGTTTTTGATCATTCCCTGATCCAGATACATAAAAGAAGTGATCCACTGGGTGCCTCCCGGTGAAAGGCTTACATCCACCGGATATCCATCTCCTGAAAGAAGGGATTTTACATAAATATCCAGAGCGCTTCCGTCTTTTTTATAAAGATAAATATAACTTGCTTTGGAGTCTTCCTGTACAGAGGCTACCACTCCTTTTGCAGATACAGATAAGGACAAAATAGGCAGCGCCGTGGTTGCCTGACCCTGGCAGCCGCTTCTGTCGCAAATATAAATGGAATTTCCCTGTTTGTCCCCAATGGCAGCAAATTCGCCGTTGACAGAAACAAAGGGGGATTTCATTTCATAACTCTGGATCCAGATGGTCTTTCCCCTGCCATCAATATAAGAAGCTCCGTCTTTGGTGTATTTGATCACCCCATCACCAAAGTCTACATACTCGCAGAAACTTCCCTCTCCTTTTACTGCTGCTTCCTGATTTTCCTCTGCCAGGCTCTTCTCCCACACGACCTGATAATCGTAAAAGGAATGATAACGGTCATAATAATAAATACCAAAAGCAGCACCTCCTAAGAGCACTGCCACAACTGCCAGAACAGCCAGTCGCTTCCTGACTGTCTTTTTATGAGCATTGCGGATCGCCTGTTCACTTTCCTCTTCCGTCTGATACCTGGGAGGAACGATCTGACGCCGCAATTGTCTTTTTTTATTTTCACGGTTCATTAAACTGGAATTATCCATCCTTGTCTCCTGTGAAATGTTCTTTTCTTCATACTCGCTTAAGTATACAACATTTCACAGGAAAAATCGACAGCCAATCCTTGCAAAACAAAAAATCTCCGTCCTGATATATCTTAAGGAAGAAGCAGCTTCTGACCTGCATAAATACTGTTTTCATCTGTCAGGGAATTGATCTGGCAGATCTCCTGAAGTTTTCTGATATTGTGGTATTCCTTAAAACAGATCCCGTACAGCGTTTCCCCTTCTCCTACTACATATCCTTTATAAGAAGCCTCTGCATTGGCTGCCTGGGCCTGTGTAGTCTGTGCCGGTTCTGATGTTGTCTGGACTGGTGGCACTGTCTGATCCGGCGTTTCCTTGGTTAAAGAAGCTTCCACTGTCCCTGCAGTAGATCCCCCTGGTGCCATTGTCTCCGGAATTACCTCCACTGGCGTTTCCCCGGTTGTCCTGTTTCCCGCAACAGAAGAAAGATTTCCCCTGGCTTCACGGATCACTGCTTCCGGATCTACAGAAGCCACCACCTGTTCCATTTCATGAAGCCGTTTATAATTATTAAACATGGCTACACCGCCTGCCAGCACCATGACTGCCAGCACACTGCAAAGCCCGGAAAGTACACTGACCGCACTTCTCTGGCGCACAGCCGCTGTTTTATGCTCGTCCATTTTCTTTCTGAAATCCCGGATCGCCCGGTCATCGGTCTTGCTTTCTTCCCGCAGGATATCTTTCCTTGCGATCATATAATCCTGCATCATCTGGTTGCGCTCATAGTAAATACTGTATCCACGCAGCTGGTAAAAACCATCGGAAGAGGTAATATAAATAGCTTCTTCCCCGTCCAGTCCACTGTTTAAATACATCAGCTGGTTTTTCCCTGTAAAATACTGGCTGTGCTGCCTCCAGTAATTTAAAGGGCTTAAGGTAACCCCTTCTCCGGCGCACAAAAACCAGCCCTGGACTGTTCTTCGTGGGAACATGGTCTCTACCTGCTGGTATGCCTTTTTCCACGCTTCCTCTGTAAAGACCACCTTTTCCCCTTCCTGGGAAAGGATCTCCATTTCCATTGCTCCATCTACAAACACATAAGGCATGTCCTCATGGATCTCCCGGTTGCCAAGGAGCAGTCCTACCCTCAGGTTCTGGCCTGCCGTAGGCTTTAACCGTTTTAAATATGTATTTACATAATCTTCCACATAAAGCCGCAGCACTGTATCGCGTTCCCCGATCTGCCGGATGTTCTTTGGCAGTTTGGGATAAAGTTCATATAATTCGCCCATATTTTAACACCCCTTTTGCTGTTCTTATCTGTTTACGTTCTCACCTAAGAGTAGCAAAAGGAATGCAAAAATTTTGTCATATTATGGCTGTATTTTCCCAAAATCGTTCGACAAGGGTAATGCTTTCGCAAATGCAGTCTGCCATTTTCATTACCATGGAAAGACGCACACTTTGTAACATCACCGGATCATGGCTTCCGGGACCTCCCACGATCCCTGTTATGGAAATGTCTCCTACTTCCATCAGTTCTTTGGAAACTCCCAGCCCCGGTTGAAGAGCGCCTTTCCCCAATGTTGCAAATCCAACGTGATCCGGACTTCCCACAGAAGCATCTATGGCCACGATCACATGATCCGGAAAATGAGTACGGATATAAGCTGCATAAACTTCCAGGTTCATAGCATGGACCGGTTTGTCTAACGTCCCGATCACAGCTGCTTTTTTTAATCTGCATTTTCGCAGCTTATGACCTACCAAAGGCCCCAGACTGTCTCCTGTGGAACGGTCCGTTCCAATACAGAGAAATATCACTCCGGCCTTCTGTTTTTCCGCCATTGCCTCTGCGATCAGCTGGTTTAAATTTACGGCAAACCGCTCCGCTTCAAACTCTCCCATTGTATCATAATAAGAAATCTCGTCCCTTCGCTGTACCCGAAAAGACTTCCACAATCTCATCGCCAAGTTCTCCACCCCGGTATCTGTTTACTATAAATGATAAATACTTTACCTGTTATCCTGTAACTGGTTTCGTTTTTATAGTATAGGCGGGGAAAGTTGGTTTTATTCTTTTCAGATACAAAAAAGAGCCTTCCATTGCGGAAAGCCCTTTTCTCATCCTGAATTTGATCCATTTGATCAATCAAATAATTTCTCTTTATAAACTCCGGCATCGATCAGACCCTTGATTGCGTCTACAACTGCCTGCTTGTCCTCTTTGTAAGTAACACCAAACCACTTATCTGGTGTATCCAGAACGCGGACTTTTGCCTTGCCTTCATGTACTAATTTGTCGATGATCTTTGGAAGCAGGTATTCTGCCTTGATATCACCTGGCTTTAAGCTGTCTAAGAATTCCGGGAAGCCCTTTTCCAGCTCATTTAAGAAGCTTACTGGAAGTCCCCACATATTCATGGAAACAAGCTGCTCTGGCTGAACCTTTACAGGATTTCCTGCTTCGTCAGCTGCATGAAGTCCATCTTCTATCATACGGATATCATAAGTCTCAGTTACTTTCTTTAAGATACCGTTTTCCTCTTCGCAAACGCCTCTGGTAACAGCGCCGTTGTCGCTGAGGGTATTCTTTAAAATGAAACCGCCCATGCAGATGTCATATACATCGCCATCTTCTGTCATTTCATTTACCATATATTCATGGATCTTGCGGAAGCCTTCTTTTCCGTAGTAATCATCTGCATTGATTACCAGGAATGGGCAGTCGATCAGTCCCTTTACCATAAGAACTGCCTGGCCGGTTCCCCATGGTTTAGTACGTCCTTCTGTTACTTCATATCCTTCTGGAAGAGCATTTAATTCCTGGTATGCATAGATAACAGGGATCTGCTTTTCGATCCTGTTTCCGATGATCTCCTTAAAGTCTTTCTCCAGATCCTTACGGATAATAAATACTACTTTATTAAATCCGGCTTCGATAGCGTCATGAATGGAATAATCCATGATGATCTCACCACTTGGTCCTACAGGCGCCAGCTGCTTAATGCCGCCGCCGAAACGGCTGCCAATACCAGCTGCCATGATCACTAATGCGGTCTCTTTCATAATTCTTCTCCTTGATTTCTAAATATAGTTCAGTCATTCGCCAAACTATAAGTGTTTGTATCGGTTACACTATAACACACTTTCCAGTAAAAGGCAAAATGTTCTCTCGGAATCTTTCTGTGCCTGATTTTGTGAGAAGATTTCTTGTCAGTTGTGCCCAAATTTCTGAGACGTATGCGGTGCGTACGTTGATGAAATTCGGGTGCGACTGGCGGAAAATCAGCCACAAAAGCAGGTGCAGGAAAGACTCCGAGAGAACATAAGAGGATAAAGGGGAATTTTAATGGATTTCTATCCAAACAATACGTTTTCTGCCAGTTTTGTTAAAACCTTCTGCACTCTGCACACATCTTCATAAGGAACAAACTCATTTGGTTTGTGCGCCAGCTCCAGACTTCCCGGTCCATAAGACATACAGTTATGGTTCATTAATGTTCCTGCGATCACTGCTGTGTCGGTATAGCCATTAAAGGAACCTACCACTGCTTCCTCTCCTGTTGTCTGCTTTACTGCTGCCTTTAAATTTGCTAAAAGCTTAGAATGATCATCTTTTTCCACATAAGGCCTGTCACCGGTAATGATATAACTTCCCTTTACTCCCGGTATCTCTTCCTCTGCTTTCCTGATTGCACGGTCTACAATGGCTTTGGCTGCCGCTGTATCTGTAGGCGGCACCAGACGTATATCGATCCATACTTTCGCGCTGTCCGGCACTACATAAGGACGGTAGCCGCCTGTGATCTGACCGAAAGTAACAGTAGAAATTCCCAGGTCATGATGCTTCGGGCATGCCTTGATCTCTTTTCTGATACTGCTGATGGCTTCTGCCATGGCTGCAATGGCATCGGCTCCCTTCCATGGATTGCTTGCATGGGCGGTAATTCCTGTTATGGTCAGTTCAAACCAGGTTCTTCCCTTGTGAGCCACCTGGATCTGTCCGTCTGTAGGCTCCGTATCCAGGATCCAGTCATCTTTTGTGACCCAGCCGGCCTTAATAGCAGCTTCTACGCCACGCATAAAGTCCTCTTCATCTACAGAGCAGATCATGGAAAATGGCTTCTCCGGAAGTTCGCCCCTTTCTCCCACTTTCTTTACCATGTTTTTAAAGGCAGTTAAAGCGCAGGCAAGACCGGATTTCATATCGCAGGCTCCGCGGCCATACATTTTTCCGTCACGTACCATAGCACCTAATGGGGAAATATCTTCATCCCAGCCATCACCCAGCATAACCGTATCCATATGGCAGATATAAATAAGTCCCGGTCCCTCTGTTTTTCCAGGGATCTTTGCCATTACATTATAACGTCCAGGCAGAACTTCCAGACGACTTACATGGATCTGGTCTGCCAGCTTACCTCCAAAGTCTGTGATCTGCTTTTTAAACCAGTCTGTGATCCACAGACCGATCTCCTCTTCATAGGCTCCCGGGTCTGAGCTGTCGATCTGCACCAGCTGTTTTGCCAGTTCCCAGGCTTCCTGTTCTTCTCTTTCCATAGTATTTATCTTCTCCTTCCTGAATGACTCATACCTGCGCGCTCCCGCGTATCACAGTCATTTTATTGTGGCAATGTTAGTAAAAAAGGTGATTGCACTTGTAGCTTTACCCTACTATTATAAGAGAGGGTTAAGAATATGAAAAGCCCACTTAATAAAATTAAGAAATATGATCAAGGAGCATTTAAGTCATTATGATGATGAAAGAAATAAAAAGTCCATTTTGGCGTACCATTTATGAATATGGATTAATTACCGTCAGCATCTGGATCATGGTAGTAGGAATTTATTTCTTCAAATTCCCAAACCACTTCGCATTTGGCGGAATTACCGGTTTTTCCACTGTAGTCAGCCAGCTTACACACTGGTCCGCCAGTGATTTTACATCTGTTACCAATACAGCCCTTCTGCTGTTAGGATTTTTATTCCTGGGCAAAGGCTTTGGATTAAAGACTGTATACGCAACCATGGTCATGTCAGTAAGCTTATCACTTCTTGAGCGTTTCTGCCCATTAAGTGCACCGCTCACCAGCCAGCCGCTCTTAGAGCTGATGTTTGCCATTTTCCTTCCGGCTGTAGGAACCGCGATCCTCTTTAATATTGGAGCATCCAGCGGCGGCACCGACATCATTGCCATGATCTTAAAGAAATATTCCAGCATGAACATCGGTACCGTGCTGATGTTAGTAGACATTGCATCCGTTGTTGCTTCCTACTTTATCTTCGGAGTAGAGACCGGCCTGTTCTCCACCATCGGTCTTGCAGCAAAATCACTGGTGATCGATGATGTAATTGAAAATATCAATCTTTGCAAATGTTTCAACATCATCTGTGATGATCCAAAACCAATCTGCGATTTCATTATCAATGGTTTAAACCGCAGTGCTACTGTATACCACGCAGAAGGCGCTTTCACCCATCACGATAAGACCGTTATCATGACCACCATGAAACGCAGCCAGGCATTAAAACTTCGCAATTACATAAAACGTGTAGAGCCAACTGCATTTATGCTGATCTCCAATTCCAGCGAGATCATCGGAAAAGGTTTCCTTGCAAATTAAGCCTCTTCTGTATTCAGTTCCTTTGCCACTTTTTCAAGGTCTGCCCTTATGGATAATCCCTGAGGACAGGCTTTTTCGCATGCCCCGCACTTTTTGCAAAGGTCAGCAGATGCATCCTGGACCTTCTGTTCTGCGTATGCTTTCTTCGCTTTTTCTTCCTCATCAAACATGGCACAGTTATTCCAGATGGAAAACATTTCCGGAATGTTTACCCCAAATGGACATGGCATACAGTAACGGCAGGAAGTACAGCCATTTTTCACCCGGCTGCGGATCAGGTCTGCTGCCTTCTCAACTGCTTCCTCTTCCGCTTCTGTCAGCGGCTGAAATTTTCCAAATGTTTCCAGATTATCTTCTAACTGTTCCATAGAGGACATTCCGCTTAAGATCACTTTTACATTTTCATGGCTTCCTACCCAGCGCAGAGCCCAGGAAGCAGCAGAACGGTCCGGATCTGCCTCATTTAAGGCTTCTTTTGCCTCTTCCGGCAGGTTTGCCAGACGGCCGCCCTTTACAGGTTCCATGATCACCATAGGAACGCCCATTTTTGCTGCAAGCTCATAGCCTTTATCCCCGGCCTGTACCTGGGTGTCAATATAATTATACTGGATCTGGCAGAAATCCCACTGACGGTAAGTAAGGATCTCTCTGAATACCGGGTATGTATCGTGGAAAGAAAAGCCCAGATGACGGATCTTTCCGCTTGCCTTCTTCGCTTCTGCCCATTCAATGATCCCTTCTTTTACCAGTTTTTCCCATCTGCCGGCATCTAAGGCATGAAGCAGGTAATAGTCAATGTATTTGGTCTGGAGCCTGGATAACTGCTCCTTAAACAGTCTTTCCGCATCTTCCACAGAATTCACCAGCCATACCGGCAGTTTTGTTGCCAGATAAAAGCTGTTTCGCGGATATTTTTTCAGGGCTCTGCCTAAAAATGGCTCGCTTTCTCCCTTATGATAAGGATAGGCCGTATCAATATAATTGATGCCTGCATTTAATGCTCTTCCGATCATTGCCTCTGCCTGCGCCTCATCAATGGTCCCGTCCTCATTTAAAGGGAAACGCATACATCCCAGTCCCAAAAGGGATACATTCTCCTCTCCTCCAATAAAGCGCATGGTTCTGTACTTCATTCTTTTTCCTCCTCCTGTTATTTTGAGCTGTTCTTAACTGTTTTTCTTCTTACATTTTACAGCTGCCTGCTTTCTTTATTATAGCAAATTATCTGCCGTATTACTATTAGATTACTGTCAGATAAAATCCCCGCCATTGTAGCCATTTTGGATTTATGTTATACTATAAGAAGCGCGTCAGCATGTGTTTGTGGATCAATTTATCACACACTAACCGAAAAAGAGAGGGAAACACTATGGATCTGAAACTACAGGTCAAACAGTCACAGGTCTTGTCACAACGTATGATCCAGTCTGCTGAGATCCTTCAGATGACATCACAGGAATTAAATACCTACATAAATGATCTTGCACTGGAAAATCCGGTGATCGACATTGTAGAACCGGCTGCCGGGGACAGCCAGAAAGAGTCTATTGAACAGCAGCAGTGGCTGAATTCTTTTAATGAGGAAAACTATTATTTATATCAGCGTCAGAATAATGATGACGACTACGATTTTAAAGACACCTGGAACATTAATACAGACGAAGGGGAAACATTAGCTGACTATCTATGGTCCCAGCTGATCAGTGAAGATTTTTCCGAACAGGAAACCGAGATCATCCACTTCTGTCTGGACAGTCTGGATAACCGGGGATACCTGACGGAAACACAGGAAGACATTGCCGCTTATTTTAAAACGGATACAGAAACCATCGACCGTATTTTAGAAGAGTTAAAATCCTTAGATCCTGCAGGGGTCTGTGCCTTTAACCTGGAAGAATGTCTAAAGCTTCAGTTAGAACGTAAAAAAATGCTCACACCTGTTATGGAGTCCCTGATCGACAATCACCTGGATATGGTAGCGAAAAACCAGATCCCGGCCATTGCCAGAGCCCTCCATCTTTCTTCCGGGGAAGCAGCCGGTTACTGCCAGATCATCAAATCCTTAAATCCAAAACCGGGAGTATCTTTCAGCAGCCGTGACCAGCTGCGCTATATCATACCGGATGTGACCATTGTAAAGTTCAAGGACCATTTTGACATTTTATTAAATGAGTCCATGTACCCGGGCATTGAAGTCAACAGCTACTACCGCCAGATGAACCAGGCACCTGACTCCCAGGAATTAAAAGAATACCTTGGAAATAAGATCCGCCAGGCCGAATGGGTCAAACAGTGCATCACCCAGCGCAGTAAGACCATGATGGACGTATCCAGAGTGATCTTAGAGCGCCAGGAAGCATTTTTCTCCCATGGTCCTAATTATTTAAAACCACTGCGTATGACAGATATCGCGGAAATCTTAGGGATCCATGAGTCCACTGTCAGCCGTGCAGTAAGCAAGAAATATCTCCAGTGCTCCTGGGGCGTATATCCCATGAATTTCTTCTTTTCCAGAAATGTGGGAACTTCAACTTCATCGACAGAGAAGTCCGACGATCCTTCCAAAGCAGTGACAGCCCGTAAGATCAAACAGCTGCTCCATGAGATCATTGCTGAGGAAAATAAAAAGAAGCCTTACAGCGACCGCCTTCTTGGAGAAAAGCTGACGGAAAAGGGGATCTCCATCTCCCGCCGCACCGTTGCAAAATACCGGGAAGAAGAAGGAATTCCCGATGCCAGCGGCCGGAAAGAATATACCTGATATAGCCCTCTGAAAAAGTTTTTAAAAAAGTTTTTAAAAATGCTTGACATTTTTTCTAAAAAAAGGTATGATATCACCGTTGTCGGTAATACAAATCATTGCTGACCGGGATGCCCAGATAGCT
>ERZ773133.3125-NODE-3125-length-13318-cov-3.782628_pt1 | contig 13318 bp, 13 predicted proteins | sample MGYA00580861_ERZ773133 | MGnify/ENA primary metagenome ERZ773133 (study PRJEB29015, sample SAMEA2737844) | human gut metagenome | biome: human gut; feature: human-associated habitat; material: faeces | place: China | collected 2012 ...
ATTTCACTACTAATTTAGAAGGAGTTAAGTATTGTCTTGATCATCCTAATACCAATGATTTGGTTACCACTCATTACTTTCTCATTAATTGTACTAGACAAAGTATTAAGTTGTTGAATATGAGCAACATCTTTATAAGTATTAGGATGATCAAGACAATACTTAACTCCTTCTAAATTAGTAGTGAAATTATAAATACCCATTGAAATTATTTTTGATAAATAATTACTAGATGTAGAAACTTCATTATTTGGCAAAACAAGTATAATTTTTTCAGCATCCAAACCTATAGAAATTTTTTGAATATTCGTAACATCATCATAATCTTGAATTGCTGTAACATCAAGAATCATTCTAGCATAAAAGAAGTTCTTAAACATTGAAACTATCTCATCTGCTGTATGAACTCCCTCTACACTTTTCATAACATCTATATCAAGTCGGGATAGCATATCTTTTGCTTCATTTGCAACTATTACGTACATACTCTTCCCTCCTTTATTTGTTCATTGCTTTGCATCCATTCTTAGCATATACAGTCTTAGTATCACCATTTACCGATAACATATCAGGTAAACCAGTAAATATTCGGTTAAGAATTGGTATATCCATATTGACATATGTCTTTACACTATAATAAACTCCTCGATAAGATGCATCATCTGAATTAAGTTTGTTATTACCAGTATTATCAGTACACTTTACACAGTAACCTTCTGAACCATTGCAATACCAACCATTAACATTATTATTGTTTCTTACCGCTTGTTGTTGAACGGTAGAAAGACCATAGCCAGCTCTTTTAACTAAAGATGATATTTCTTTAGCAGCTGTGCCACCTTCCGAAAAGCCTTCCTTCTGTTCAATAATATTTATTATTTCATTCTTAACACGAAAGGCGCGAGTATAATTGACAGAATATGCCATATACCCATTAATCAATAATACAAAAACTAAAATAATTTGTAATGTAAATACTCCACCAATCGCATCACGCATTGTTTATCACTTCCTTATCCCATATTATTAACTTGGGAATTAACATTCTTATTCCATTGATTTTGAATTTGTGGTTGAATAACTTGTGGCCAGAACCAAGCAAAGAAAGCAGTTATAACACCAATTAGGACAATAGTAACTACTGTCATATTTAACTCTCCTGTAGCCTCTTTCATTTATATCATTCTCCTTTCCTACTATATGAACATTATAACAAATAATCAATAATTTGTAACCTTTTTTCTTTAAAATGTCATTTTCATTAAAGATATTACGATTAAGAACATAACACTGATACCAGTTACCACAAGCATTATCATTGTTTGATTACCCATATGATCAAGTCTTTCTTTATATTTAGTTTCACGAGCTTTTGCCTGTAAATTAGACACTGTTTTAGAAAACATCAATAATCTTTCTTGTTTTCTTTCCTGTCCACCAATACCTAAACGATAAAGTAAACGCATCATTCGCATAGAATCTCTTACGGGATATTCATTTGCAAAATCCATATATGGCTGAATTGTTGAATCACCAGCATTAATCTTTTCAATCATATTTCTAAGTCCTGGTTTAAAAAGATCAGGCGCATCTTCAATACTTTTTCCAATCGCAACGGGTACTGTATAGTGCTGAATTAATATTTCTAATCCCTTTAAATAGTATGGCAACATTACATCAATATTATGTAAGTGTTTTTTATAGTAATTTTTAAGTCCCATATAAGGATATTTAAAAGCTAAAAAACCAATAACTACTGCTAGTAAAATGTTTAATAAACTTAAAGAGTTCATTGAAACAAACATAACTACAAAGATAGTTACAATTCCAAGTATTACTCTTTTTTGAAATAAAACATCACTATCAACTTTATCTCCATATTTAGCCATAACTAAGAAATTATAATCATCTTCTCTTAAAAGATCAAAATATTGGGCATTATCTTTAATGAACTTATCTTTATCAATAGTTTTATTATAGATTAAAACTCCAACTATAAGAACTGCTACTATTACTATTTCCATTTTTACTCAGCCCCCACATTCTCATTATAATATTTTTCACCTTTAATTAAGAAGTATGCATTGAATATTATGATAAAGTGTAATATTACTTGTACATAAGTTTTTTCAATAAGTGCTAAATAATTTGTTCTACCTAACATATATTGTACTAACATAACTAGTAAGTATAATATTACTCCATATTGTAAAAATTTCTTATGGAAGTTTGCTCTATCCATTCTATCTCTATATACACTTTCAACTAAGGTATCGATATCTAGCTGCATATTCTCCAAACTCTCACCAGTATCTCTTGCACCTTCTTTTGTAATTTGTAAGAATAACTGATGCATATTTTTTACAATATAAAATGGATATTTTTCATTCATAAAGTTTATAGCTTCATCAATTGCTCCTTGTTCATAAGCCATATCAATCATTGTATTTACATCTGATAAGACAGGGTCTTCTAAAACGCCCGAATCTCTTACACCTTCAAGTGATTTAACAAATGACTGAGTAGTTGCAAATTCCATAATAACGTTGGTTGTATAAACTTGAATTTGTTCGAAAACGAATTCACTATATACTCTTTTACAACGTAAATAAGCAAGATATGGAACAGCAGCTATAGCAGCAATGACATAAACTATACATATTACAACGTTGTAAAAGTATAAGTATGATACAACTCCAGCAAAGCCACCTAACATTAATATTTGCATTAAATATTGTCTTGGTGTAAACTCTTGTCCTAAATCTTTGGCCTTTTCTCTGACCATTTTGAAAGAATAAGGAGCAAATTTATCATATACCGTTTGGAATTGTGAGGAGAAAAATTTTGAGACGTTTTCTCCTTTATAATTTCGATAGAGTACTACTGTTACTCCGATTATAATTAATAAAAAAAGTTCCATATACTTCCTCCCTTCTACAACACTTCACTAGGAAATGGAATATTCTGTTCTGGAACAGGGCTTACTGTTTGAACAGTAGCAACATTTTGTACTGGCATCTGTGGAATGTTCTGTACAACTGGTTGTGGACTACTAACTACTTCACTAACGACTTGATTAGGAATATTAGGCGTTTGGTTTACTACCCCATTATTATTCATTGGTGTAATACCTTGTGTATTCTGACTAACTTCAGGTACAACTGGTACTACTTGTGGTGTTACTGTTACTTCACTATTAGTAACTGCTACTGGTTGTGGTTGAACAACTGCTTCCTTAGGCATTTCCAAATTAATTGGTTGTGGCGCTTGTTCACTAATATTATTAACTGGTTCTAAGGCTACTGGTTTAACAGTAGGTACTTCTTCAGTATCAGGTGTTTCCATCTTTTCTAATTCACTATCTAAGTTAACCATTGAATCCTGATTAGTTAATAAATTATCAATATTAATATTTTGATTTTCTAAGTATTCTAATAAATGTTTACTAGGCATATTTTGTACTGGTTTCTTACCAAAAGTCTTCTGATACAAAACACGACTTATTGGTTTATTATCTTCATCAACATAAAACTCTACTACTTCATCTACTTCACGATGGAATTTTCCATATTCTTTACTATAATAAGCTTTAATATGAACACCTAGTTGGATATAACGATAAATAGTTGTTAAGAATTGATCTACATCAATATCTGTTTCCAAAAGTGAATATAAACGATATGGAATAGCACTTGCTTTATCAGCATGAATTGTTGACAAGATATTATGTCCAGATGATATTGAGTTTCTTACAGCCGTAACGGCTTCTGCACTACGTACTTCGGATAGTAGAATCCACTTTGGATTCTGACGCATACAAGTAACTAGTACATCAGTATAACTAGCAACGTTATTAGTTTTCATCGCAACTATATCACGGTGAGGAAAAATTTTATCTAAGTGAAGTTCTAGAGTATCTTCAATTGTAATAATTTTTTCATTTTCTTTTGTATGACTTGCTAGATATTTAACAAACTCAGTTTTACCAGAACCAGTTTCTCCACTAACAATGATATTGCAGTGACCTTCAACACATTTCATTAAGATATCGTGAATATTAGCAGTAAAGTAATCTTCTGCTAATAGTTTATCTTTAGAAAGTCTTATCTTAGCTGGTGTTTTACGAATAACAGCAGCTATTCCGTTTGTAGCAATCGATTCATGAACGAAGTTAAGACGAAGTTCTGCACTTTCAGCGTCTAAAAATGGTTTAGCATTATTGAATGTCGTTCCCATAACATTAGAACACTGAAAGGCAAGTTTCTCCATAAAAGCATCATCAAGTCCTGCTACTTCTGTTCTTTGTGAACCATAGGTTAAAGAACGAATCCATACTTGACCATGATTACAATACGAAATATCGGTTATATCATCATTATCTAGTAGTGGTTTCAATACCCCAAAGTCTAATTTATCAAAAATGGATTCAGTCATTTTATTTCCCTCTTTCTTTAACTATTGTTGAGCAAGATCTGCTTCAGTCATAGCTGTTACTCTATTAATAAAGTTCTTTAAGTCTTCATTCGATATTTTTACATCTCCTGGATTCTTCTCTAAACTTTCATTAGTTGGTACTGGAATAATCTCAGAATCATATGCTCTTAAATAAGATGCTTTACGTAATAAGATATGATATTCTTCTGGTACTGCAAAGATTATTTGAGCTGGAGTTCTATTTTCATCAACATTAGCAAATACGCTTTGTCCATTACTATCATAAACTCCTAATATTTTAACATTTTCTAATAATTTACCTACCATAATCTTATCATTATTTTCGGTAACAGTTTCATTTTCATCTACATGATTCATAACTTTTAGATAAATGTCAATATAGTTACCTGGTACCATAGAGTTACTATATGTACTAGACATATTAACGGTTAAGTTATATAAAACATAATTCTTTGGATAAGATAAGATATTTGTTTTTAACTTTTCTTTACTTACAACACTTCTTTGATAAAATAGACTTCCTTCAGGAATTATAGTATCAATAGCAGCATACATATCTACAACATCAGATTTTCTAGTGTATGCATCACCTTTTAGCATTGCTGGTGGAACTTCAACCGTTCCAATTAATTCATCAGTTATTTGTGTTCCTGGACTGATGGTTTTTAAAGCATAAGGAACAGTTACTGGGTTGATAGAACTTTTTACTCTCCATTCATATCCAAAGTATAGTACTAAGATAGCAAGAGCAACACCTACTACTGTAACTGTATTCTTGTTGGCAAAAAATTTCTTTATTCCTACATTAAAACTATTCATTTTTATCCTTCCCTTCTATTCTTAACTTGCTGATAATAATTTAGTATAAACTTCATCAATCTTACTGTAATCTAGTTTTCCACTATTAGCAAGTCTTGTCGTTAACTCATTTGTTTCATAATCAGTTTCCATTATACTAGTAATTTTATTACTTATTTGAATAGTATCATCATTAAATACAACTGATGTTGCAGAATCTACTTTAATGGTAACCTTTGGTGGAGTTTCATTTATGTCATAGAATTTTATATCATAATTTCTAGTGTTAACAACATTTTGAGAGAAGCGGCGAACGAAACTCTCAACAAACTTTTCTTTATCTATTCGATATAGTCCACCGCTCATTCTATAATATCCAATATCTGTAGCATCAATCATAGCTGCTTCAGTTGTTTCTTTTAATAAGTAATAATCAAGTTCATTTCCAGACTGAAAGTCTGATGCTATATTAATTACTCCAAAAGTAAACATCGCTAGCATAATTATTCCAATTATTAACATTGCTCTATTCACGCTTATTTACCTCCTTCAGTGGCACAAGTATTAGCACTTGACTGGTTGTTACATCCAAGAAGACCACGTTTTACTACGATTTTCTTACGATCATCTAGGAACTTACTACGGTAAACTGTAACACCCCAAACTTTTTCACCTGCTACTTTATTAACACCTAGACCTTCATAAGTATCCTCATTATAAGTTTTCTTTTTTTTGTTATATTCTCTTACTTCATTAATATCAGTAGGTTTTAAAACGATATGATAATCAACATTCTGATTTTCTTTATCAGTATCATAAACTGCATCCCCAAGAGATTCAATTTCTTTAACTAATGCCTCTGGATCAATCTTATAACTTTTATTACTTACATTTTTTGCTTTACTACTCCAGTTAAATCTTGGTTCACGATTAGGGAATAAATCAGTCGTATCAACTGAACGTACTTTAGCATTTGATAATGGTGTTTCTCCATCATCACAATCTGTTCCAGTACATTTCTTTTCTTTACAATCATCACCATTACATTCACCTGTCGTTGGGTTTTTAATAGCGAAGAAACAAGATAAATCAAAGTTCCACTTAAATATTCCGTAATCATTAATTTTAGCAGTAATATTTTTCTTAATCTTACTTTCTGCTGGTTTTGCTGTTTTATTAGTATCATCTAATTTATAGTCATACCAAGCAGTATTAACTTCTTTTGTAGATAAGTTTGTACAATAAGCATTTCCAAGAGAAACATAGTAAGGTAATTTATCTTTAGATATTTCTACTTTTGTTTGACCAGTCTTAACGTTCATATAGTTTTTAGGGAATGAAATTGTCGTATGATAGTCATAACAAGTGTTTCCTTCCTTACAAGCCTGAGTACCAGAATTTTTACAAGATTCTTTATCTTTACAGAAACCAACTAAATCACTAGCATTTTTAACTGAATCTAAATTAGAACAATACTCACTATTAGAATCATCACAGCTACCTGTTACACAAACACCATTTGTATTAATAATCATTGTTGGAAAACTACCAGAATTATTATTTTTATTATTACTAGTTGTAGAATGTGTAACTGTTTGTGTCGAAGAGTAGGTATTACCTAAATTATTACCGCTATTTTTACTAATTTCATCTGTTTTTATAACGTAATTACTATTTCTTGTGACACATGTATCTTTAGCAGAAGCCAAGCAATTCTTTTTGTCCATATTATATTTAGCAAGCTCTGCTTTATAAATTTCTTTTGCCTGTTTTGAAGTAACTATCTTATTATCTGTCTTTCCGTAACTACTTACCTGATTTGAACAACTAGAATCAACTTCACAATCTTCTGGACATCTATTAGTTTCCAATTTTCCATTAATAATGTAACCTTTTCTTTTTAAAGAACCATTAACTGCTTCGTATTGCTTATATAAACCAGTAGGTGAAGAATCATCTGTACCATTTAATTTTTTTATAGTATCAAGTGCCATACTAGGTGAACTAAAGTAATAATAATTTACATTACTTCTACAACCACCTTTACTATTCCACTTTCTTGTTCCTTTAGATATGTCATAATATAGATATCCATCAGAAGGTGTCCATTCTTTTCCTGCTTGTTGACCATAATAACCACCTGGTAGATATATCTTTGATGCATATACATCATTAGCTAATTCAACTAATTGTGAATAAGATAAATTAGAAGTAGAAATTAGATAATCATCTGTATAACAAGTCTTCTCAATAACCTTACCAGTCTTTGTAGTTTCTACTTTAACTTTTTTTAGACTAGACGAATCCATTAGTTCTGGTAATGCATTGTTATTTTTTAAACTATTAAGATAGGTAATAGAAGACTCTTTTTTAGAATTCGTACTGCTAGTTTTCAAAGTGCTATTGTTTTTTTCATAAACTTTATTATAACATTTATTAATACATGACTGCGTGTATTCACCGTTGTCACAACTTTCAACACAAGCATCAAAACTATCAGTAGGACCACCTTCATGTCCGCCACCTGAACAATCTGATGAAGCTATACAACCTTCTAATTCAGTTGGTTTAGGTCTTGTGAATTTTGCTTGACATACTGACTTTGTTTTTATATCGGCAACATAACTAAAACACATTCCAGATTGTGTAATTACTGGAGGATCAAATGTAACCACTACATCTTCACGGCATGTTACTTTACAATCAGCTATATTAGAAGCCTTTTCACCAGTATATGTATATTTTTTTACTGTCTTACCATCATTTTTATCATAGTTACACATTAATTTAGTAGTTTTTGTTGGATCAGTAACTTTAACAAAGTCTGCACCACTTAACTCATCAATTAAAGTATTTGATTCCTGAGTGGAATCTATCTGATTTTTAATATCTACTATCTCTTGATCATCTGGTAAGGGACTTTCTTTAACTGTAGGTGTAAATGTATAATCATATTCTGCTTTACATGGTGATGTAGTTAATGATGGAGCTGCCGTAAATTCAAAATTAACATGTGTTATAGTATTTCCTTTGTTTTTTTCTGCTACTAAATCCACCACTAGAACACCATTATCATCAAATGTAGCTGGAGAATCGTTTACTTTAGTGGTAACATATTGAACATAGTCCTTTTTTATGTAAAATGTAATTGTATTGTTAGACTTTACGTAAGGCTTTCTGCTCGATAAGCTATGAGCTGCCAAATCAAAATAATTATTAATATACTCACTTTCTGAAGGACAATTATTAGCTTCTGCTTTAATACTTAACGGTGAAATGACAATTGTAAAAAGGATAATAATAAGTATTATTATTTGATTTTTTTTAAGCTTCCTCATTAGAAACACCTTCTTTCATTCTCTTTTCAATTTTCTTATAATTATTATTGGTTCTGACCTTAACTAATTCTTGTTTTTCATCTTCCCTAAGTTTTCTTGCATCTACTCTAAAGTTATGATAATTTGCTTTACCATAGAATCTAGTACAAGTCATCAAACTTAATAGTTTATCTTTTTTAGTAACATCAACATTCATGTCATACATACTTACTTTTTTAGACTCATTTATATATTCTTCCTGCTCTTCATCACTATATATATTATGAAATGATGCTGATTGATCAATTTTAGTAAGTGATACTGCATAAATTTTATACATTTCTTGTTCACCACGACGATTTGTATAAGATATATATTGATTTTTAGAGATAAAATCTGGATAGATAAAGCTCATTAGTTGTTCAAATCCTGTCATCGAATCATCATTAACTATTGGTTTGCGTGATACATTTCTAACATTATGTGAAATAAAAGTAACATGATTACTCTCACTATCTGGTTCAGAAAGAATCCAAGCATGGTTAAAGTCTCTATCGGGAACATTAATAGTATCCAAATCTTGAACAATAGGTAAATCGATGTTGGTTCCTTCCACCATTAACCAACCTACTACAGAATTATCTTTCTTTTTTGCTTCTGTAATCTCTGTTTGCCTATCTACTAATTTAAAATTACTTGTTGATAATTTAGCTTTTACAATATAAATTGTGATACTAAGAGAAAATATTAGAATTATTAGACAGATTATGATATTTTTTTTCTTCATTTTATACCTCCTACTTTGCAATTTTACAGCTACCACTTTGACAGTAATCAGAATTTATATACGAATTTTTATCAATATAAATTTTAGCCTTTACTCCAGCTTCCACTCCAGATTTTCTGTAATAAAATGGTGTTGTTCCATCACGATCAATCATTGTCTTATTCTCTTTTTCTTTAGAACCATCTATAAGCCAATATGGTACTCCTAATTGACTAGTATCTGCACTAAATATCTCAAATACTGATGGTATAGATAATCTAGTTTTATAAGTTTTCGTTTCATGATTACCTTTGTATGTTACATTATCTTTATATATTGGTACATCTATTTTTTTATTTACGCTATAAGATAAGTCTACATACTTAGCTATGTCATTAGTAATTTGATAAGCTATATTCCCTTGCTCTTTAGGATTGTATATTTTTACATCGTTATTTGTATCATAAGAAATCAATACAGCTCCTGTATCTTTTGTATATAATACATTCTTCATTATTAATTTAGTAGTGCCATCATCCTCTTTACCAGCTACATACCAATCATATCCTGAATAAGTAATAACTGTTCCAATATCTAGCTTATTGATTTTTATCCCCATTTTAATTTCTGTTTCTGTTCCAATCTTAAATGGATTTTCTTGAGTACCATCTCCTTTAATTATCTTAGCTTCACTAGATAAAGTAAGAGCTGGTCTGATGTTCAATAAGATATTGTCTTTATAAGCCGCTGAAGAACTAGATTTGATTGACCACACTTCATTCTTTTCAGTAAAGTTATTATACCAAGTTCTAGCCATACTATCTAAATATGTATTTTTATTTTCATCAAAGGTGTTGTTATAATCTTCAATCGATAATATTCCAATTTTCTTTAAGGATGAGTATCTATCGCAAGTTGTTTTAGTAATGTTTTCATCAGTTATTACATCATCACACCATTTACTTGATACTATTAGTTTTTTACTTTTATTATTTAAAAGATTATAGAAGTATTTATTTAACCACTCATCCATATTACTATCTTCAAATCTACCATTTGAAGCATTATAATCGATATTTGCTAGCGGACTATCACTTACAATTGTTACAGTATTATCTTTATTAACACGAACTATTCTAAAAATCATATTATTAAACATTATGTAATTATCTACTAATGTACCTTTATAATAATTATTTGTTTCTTGGGTAGCCTTTTTTATAGTGTTACTTAGTTTTTTAACTACTCTAACAGTTCTAGTTACAGTTGTTTCATTTTCTAAAGAATCATATGCAGTATAAGTTATTTCATAAGTTCCTATCTTATTAGTGTTGACACTACCTTTGATATAAACATCTTCTATTTTTAACTCACCATCTTTAGCATCTCTGACATTGAAAATTCCTGGATCAGTGAAAGCATCACCAATATTAATTGTCATATTACTTTTGCCATTTAATTTTATTACTGGTCCAGTATAATCAATATTACTATGTCTAGAACCACATTTTAAGTGAGTGTAATAGGATTTTTCACCACTACTTTCATTTTTTACTTTAACATCACTTTCTCTTATATCACAAAGATTATTCTTTATCTTTAATTCGTCTAAGTATTTCTGTTTAATAAGTGTTTCAAGCGAAACAGTAGAAACCCTTCCAGCTTCTGTTGGTAGATTTCTACTATTTATTTCAAAATATCTTTTCCCTGCTTCACTTAATATTTTTTCATTATGTCTAAAGGCTTGATGTGGATAAAGGAAAAAATTCCATAATATATATAATATGACAAGAACTACGACTACTAAAGTAACTGTCTTTTTTAGTTTTTGTTTATCCATTTTCTTCGTCCTTTCTACTCTTTTATATGATAGACATATTGCTTTTCGTTTATTGTATAAACAAAATCAATCTTTTTAGCATTTTTAAGTTCTGCTGGGACTTTTAAGTAAAGTGCATTATTAGTATAGTCTCTTGGAATAGCGTTTTCACAGTCTATGTTATGTACTTTACCTTTCTTATCTTCATATTTAATTTTAGCATACTTAGTAGAAAAGTCAACAAAAGTTTTAGGGTCAAAGTAATCACTCATATAGTCAATTTGTAATATTTTTTTATTATGGACTGTAGCTTCATCTTCCATTACACTACAACCAGAAGCATTACATTTATAAGAGTAATAATTAACACTATCTAAGATTTGATATTTAGTAAATTTAAAGTCTTTTTGACCTATTTTCAACACTTGTTTTAGCTTCTTTTCATCTTCTGACTTAACTTTCTGATAATCTTTTACCTTAAGTCTTACTTTTCTTAAAAGGAACGATTTATCAAGTCCTTGATAATATAACATATACCTTCTTTTCCACCATTTACTTTCAACACGATAAATAAGTGTAAACTCCTTTGTCTCATTGTTAGCAAATTCAGTATCATCATACGTATGACCATATTGTGAAAAATAGGTCTGATACTGAGGAGCTCTTTCTCCTTCTCTACTTCTATTCATCAAATGAAATCTATCAGTATACATTGATCTGTTAGTACCTAAATTTTTAACAGCTAGTTTTACAATTACATAGGAATATTTTGAATTCTTATCAATTAAATCTCCATTTGATTTACGATTAGTTAAGTAACTATCTTTAACAGTTATTTGATAGAAATTTGATTGGAAAGTATCTCCTTCTTTATAAATACGATGTAAAATAGCAAAGTAATAATAAGTATAAGAAACAAGATAAACAGCAATGATAGTAAATACAGCATTTAAGATAAATTTATGTTCTTGATAAAAGTATTTAAAGTTACGTAATAGTTTATTGAATGTTCTAATGAAGACATCTTTATCAAACTCAAAGTTAAGTTCAAATTCTTCTCTATCTTCTTCTTTTATTTCTAGATATTCCTGATCATTTTTAAAACCAAATTTGTTAAGGTCTATACCCAAAGTACGGAGAATCAATAATAAGAAAACACCAAATTGCAAAAAATAAGCAATAAATAATAAGTCTCTTCCTGCCATTATTCTAGTTATATCTGACGCATCATTATAACCTATGAAGAAACTTCTAATATAAAGCATAGTTATTAGTAAATAGATATAATTCAAAAATGGAAATAGATAAATTTTCCAAGGTTTCTTTTTATGTCTTAATAGAATCATCAAAACAAGAAAAATACCAAGACATAATAAAATGACGAATACTGGTAAAAATCCGACATAGCGAGTAATTGATTCTAGGTCTTTATTATAACTTTCAGTTCTTATAAATTCACTAACAAAAGTACGAAGTACACTTGTCTTATAGAACAAGTAGAAACAAAGTCCTAGTAAGAAAAGGTGAATTCTTTGAAAATATTGAATTAAAAATGCATACGGTTTTCTTAAGACCATACTATCACGCCCCTTATTATTATTATTTTTAGTATAGCAAAAATATTTTAAGTTGTAAATTATTTACAAATAGTATTTCTGATTGTTATAATTACTGATGAGGTGTAGTAAATGAGGAAAAGAAAAATCATCTTTTTAGTTATATTGATAGGGTGTTTATTCCTTACTGGTTGTAAGAACAGTTTAAATACAGTAAAAGAAATTGATTTTGCTACTTTGCAAAAGAAAATTGAAAATAAGGAAACCTTTATTCTAGAAATTGTACAAACTGGTTGTTCTCATTGTGAAGAATTTTCACCTAGATTTAGAGAGATTTTAAATAAATATGATTTGACTGGTTATTCAATTAATCTTTCTAATTTAACAGAAGAAGAAAGAAACAAGTTATATGAAATAACTGAAATTTCGGGCACTCCAACTGTTTGTTTTTTCAAAAAAGGAAATGAAGAAGTAATGAACAAGATTGTTGGAGCTGTCAGTAATAAAGAAATCTACAATAAACTAAAAGATGCCAAATATATAAGTGATTAAGTCTAGGAACAAAACTAGACTTTTTTTATGTGTTAAATAGATAAATTGTTTTTTA
>ERZ773133.3128-NODE-3128-length-13299-cov-4.168907_pt1 | contig 13299 bp, 11 predicted proteins | sample MGYA00580861_ERZ773133 | MGnify/ENA primary metagenome ERZ773133 (study PRJEB29015, sample SAMEA2737844) | human gut metagenome | biome: human gut; feature: human-associated habitat; material: faeces | place: China | collected 2012 ...
GCAATTAAAGTTTCTGCCAACAAATTTAATTGATACAAATTTAATACCTAACCAACGAAACGATGATATGCTCTTGAAAGAAGCATATGATAATGTTATATCGTATTTAGAAAACAACCCCATTTATATACCTCTATTTTTGTATACGTTGTACTCTTTTTTCTCATCGTTATCAAAATATATGTATATATTTGAAGTAAAAAGGCTTGATGATAGCGATGTTATTGACAAAAAAGATTATCTACTGCTTAAAGACAAAATAGATGATGAAGATAATGGTTGGTTGTTCTTCAATTTTAATCTTTGGCTTCATACCAAAAATACTAATACATTAAATATTGCCGCCAACATGTTTTTGAATACATTTTCATATGGTTATACATCAATAAAAAATCCACATAACTTTCATATTAACATTTCAAAAGAAATAAATACACTATCTACTAAAGATATTAACACTTCAAAAAACATGTGCCCTCGCATAGCAACATATGAAAATTTTAAAAATACTCCTATTCTTGTATATTCAGAAGCAGGTCAATTATCATCAAGATCGAAAATAGTGCAATCTATTTTGAGTGATGTTGGTCTTTGGGATACAAATTTTGTAGTTCTAGCCGCACACAAAAAGAAAAACGAAAGTATTTTTGATAACTTTAGGCTGATTAACATTAACTTATCAAATGCCAAGAAAATATCAATGCGTGAATTCCATGAACTAAAGCCTTATGTTAATATTTTATATCGTCATGTGGTAGATAGTTGGCAATATTGGTCTGAACAACCGCTTCAGGTGTATAATAGTATTCGTACTCCACTTAGGACTTTCTACACACATAATAGAATTCTTTATTATAGTACGAATGACGAGAATAGCGAGAACAGGGATAACATTGAAAGCAATAGTAACGTTTTGAAACGTACAACTTATAAGGAATTATTTTATTATAATTTATACACATCCGCAGTTCTTTTTGCTACATTGTTGAGGAAAACCATTCCACCCTCTTTTGGTAAAGCATTAAATGCAATATGCAACAACGACTATAACGCATTAATCCCTAAAGTCGATTCACATTTAGATACCGACCGAGACATGTTTTTAAACTACCTCAAAACCATTATCAAAGAGCACATCAATGATTCCCCACAAGAAACTGTCTGGCTTGATGAACACAAAATTTCCGCAGGACAAATAGAAGATGTTTATTCTTTCAATGACAAGGTTATCAAGGAATTCCTTGATAAAGATATACATAACTCCTCAATATCATTAAGGAAGTACCTCGTCTCGAAAAACATACTATTAAAAAATGACAAGCGATTTGTTTTCAACAAAAACGCCAACTCAAAAAAATACTATGTCTACAAGATTCGAGCCAAATATTTATCTTAAAATATAACAGGCAAGCCTTCACTAAACAGGCTTGCCTGTCGGTTCTTATATCGCAGTAACAATCTGTTTCAACTGTTCAAAGTCTGTATGAACATATGTGTCGTAGGTGATTTGAATGCTGGAATGACCCAGTATCTTGCTTATGTACTTTACTTCCAGCCCTTTGGCAAATAAATAAGAAGCAAACGAGTGTCTCAAAATATGCATTCCACTTGCATCGATTTTTGCTCTTTGGAATACCTGATTCACCGCTTTTGAAATATTATGTGGTGTAAGATGAGTACCTGTCCTTGTCTTGAATACATAATCCTCGTCGTTACCCGTATAATACAACGCAATGTGATTAGATATTGCCTCAAGTGCAATATCGCATAGTGGTATTTCCCTTACACCTGCTTCCGTTTTAACCGATCGTTGAATTAAAGGTCTACGCTTTTTGTTTCCTGAGCCATCTGTGACCATGACCAGATTCTGTTCAATTCTCACTTTCCGATTTTTCAAATCTAAGTGTTTGTATTGCAGTGCCAATGCCTCACCTTCTCTTAATCCGGTGTACAAAACGAATATCAGTCCGTACCCGTATCTGTATCTACATTCACCTTTTTTCAACTTTTCCGCCGCTACACTTATGAATTTTTTCATTTCGTCCCCACTTAACACCTGCAACTGCTTTGTATTAAATTGATTTTTTGAAGGCAGTATAACACCCACCATTGGATTAAAAACAATTTTTCGTTCTATGGCGTACTGTCGGAAAAATCCATTCAGAGCTTCATACGCCTTCTTGATACTGCTATGCGATAGGCCTTGTTTTTGCATACGGTTGATGATTGAATCTTGAATATCGTCGGTTGATACCTTTTGAATCATGTAATTCCCTATGTATGGGATGATTTGGTATTCGATAGTTTGCATCAACCTATCATAGCTGCTTGGCTTTAAGGTCGGCTTTTTGTATTTATCGCTCCAATACCTCAGTCCCTCACTCATAAGACCATCTGCTTTTGTTAGACCATCCATATTCGTAAGATTTTTCTTAAAGTTATTCATTCGACGCCGTGCCTCTGTAGGGGTGTTGCCGCTGAATGTTTTTATTCTAGGGTTGCCGTTACTGTTGTAACCAATTTGCAGACGTGCAATCCATTTGCCTCTGGAATCTTTCGTTATACACCCTTCCGAATTTCCTCGTCTTTTCATTTTTTTGCCTCCTTTGTTTCAATATATACTATCAAATAATGTATAATCTAATTCACTTTCTTTCCGCTTCACGTTCTTGCCTTGCTAACCATTTTATTAATGATGATTTTTGTATCGTGTATCTTCCCAACAGCTTGAACGCCGGGAATCCTTTTTTTCTCACAAGTCGGTACGCACCTGACCGACTGATTCCTAAGTAATCCATTAGATCTGAGATCTCCAATATCTCAGGCATTTCATTTAAGTTTTTCATCTTTCAAACCTCCAATTCTAATTCTTATCAAATAGTAAAAATAAAAATAATTTTTCATTTTTCGGTCCATAGGGGGTTTTTTACGTTCATCTAATCTTGGTCTATTTTTAATATAACGTAACGTTTTTTGTAGAAATGTATCGAATTTATAATTACATCTACATACATTTTTATGTTTTGTTTTACATCGAATGTTATTCTTTGTATTGCTATAAATAGGATTTTCTTACTTTTTGAAAGTAACAAAAAAGTATCGAATTTATTAATTCGATACTCCAATAATTTCTTTATATGTTATTTTAATACTTTATAAAATTTTTCGCTTTGCAACGTAATGCCCTTGATAAATTTATAACAATCAATACTTTTACAGAATTTACATCATTCTTTTTTGCTCATAATTTTTAATCAACCATAAATTGACACCCGAAATTTAAAACAGTTCACATTGAGTAATTCCCATATTTTTACGTTATATCGCTAATGCAGTTTCAGTGTCAAATTCTGTCATGCATTCATAGCAGTAGTAAATTTTGAAATATCCGCCTTATGAAATGTTGGATACAGTACCAACCGATACGGCTTTAACTATATTTTTAAATGGTCTGCATGATTATCATGATTTTCATTGTTTTATCATGAATCTTCTCCAACGAGTCATGCAAAAATCAAAAAAATGTATTGTTACCCCCCAAGATACCCCACCTGATACCCCCAAGATGATCATACAAATTACGGATTCGAAAAAGCACTGATGTCATATCTCTAATTGCATTCATACACCTATTTCTTGATCCTCAGGAATTGAATACAGCGGACAAGGTTGAACACCTCGGCCGCTAAAGTTGAACAGTGTCGTCGCTTAAAACTGAACACCTTCGTCGCACAAATTGAACAGTGCGGATTTTTGCGGTAAAATGTTTGCACGTGCTTATGCACGAATAAATATTAAGGAGGTCAACATTATGACCAATTACCGTGAAATTCTGAGACTGAGCAGCTTAGGATTAAACAAATCTCAAATTGCTCAAAGTATAGGCTGTTCCAGAACTACAGTAATTCAAGTTCTGAATATCGCCGAAGAAAAAGGAGTTTGTTATCCTCTTCCGCCGGAGCTTACGGACAGGAAACTGGCTGAATTGTTGTTCCCAAGCAACAAATCTCGCCCCGGATACAAAATGCCAGATTATGAATATGTCCATAAAGAGCTTCAACGTTCGGGTACAACACTTAATCTGTTATGGTTAGAGTATTGTGAGCAATGCAGTGCATCAAACGAGGTTCCCTATCAACTGACACAGTTCAAAAAGCATTACCGTGATTATGCTGTAAAAACCAATGCAACAATGCATCTGAAGCATAAACCGGGCGAAATATTGCAGGTTGACTGGGCAGGACAAACGGCAGAGGTTATTGACACCGATACAGGCGAAGTGATTCCGGCGTATATTTTTGTTTCCTCATTACCTTACAGCGGATATGTTTATGTAGAAGCCTTTTTCTCTATGAATCAGGAGTGCTGGATTTCTGCCCATGTAAACGCTTTCAAATATTTTGGTGGCATAACGAAAATATTACAGTGTGACAATCTTAAAACAGGCGTTATCAAACACGGAAGAAGTGAGATCACATTAAACAAGGCATACAATGAAATGGCGGAACATTATGGAACAGCAATTCTCCCGTGTAGAGTTCGTTCTCCAAAGGATAAAGCGATGGTCGAAGGCTACGTAGGTGTTATCTCTAATTTCATACTGGCAGCATTGCGTAATCGTCGTTTTTTGTCCCTTAAGGAATTGAACGAGGCAATTTTCGAACGCTTATACAAATTCAACCACAAGGATTTTCAAAAGCGTGACGGAAGTCGTGCCGATGCTTTTGAAGAAGAAAAAGCTTTCCTGCTTCCGTTGCCGCCAAAACCATTTGAACTTTCGGAATGGAAAATTGCAACGGTTGCGCCTAACTATCATATATCCGTTTACAAACAAAATTACTCTGTGCCATATGAATATATCAAGCAAAAGGTTGATGTTCGCATTACAAAATCAACAGTAGAAGTATTTTATAGCGGTAATCGCATATCTTCTCATCCAAGGCTTTATGGGCATTCCAATCAATACAGCACTCTTGAAGCACATATGCCGCCAAACCACCTGCAATATGTTCAATGGAACGGTAAGCGTTTCAGAAGGTGGGCATCAAAAATCGGCAAAAGCACTGAAACTGTTGTTTCTGCCATATTAAGTGGCTACAAGGTTGAACAACAGGGCTACAAGGCTTGTATGGGTATTTTGAAGTTGGCAGACAAATATTCCGCCGAGCGTTTGGAAAATGCTTGCTTTAAGGCATTGACTTTTACACCAAGACCATCTCTCAAAAACATACAGGCAATACTGTCCTCAGGTCAAGACAGAATTGAACCTGAAAAGCCGGAAAAACCATCAACATCACAGTATGGATTCACTCGAGGTGCTGAGTATTATGGAAGGAGAGATGGATGATGTTAATTGAAAATACCATAAGCAAATTACAGGAAATGAAGATGGCAACAATGGCAAAAGCATTTAGGGAGCAGCTTACAGATACTAATATTACAAGTTTACCATTTGAAGATCGTTTTGGATTAATAGTTGACCAAGAATGGACTTCACGAAAGAACAACCATTTGAAACGTTTAATCAAACAGGCAAAATTTTCGGATGCGGGGGCTTGCGTTGAAGATATCGAATATCATGCAGACCGCAATCTTGACAAAACTCAGATTGCAAGGCTTTCAACTTGTGATTTCATTATCGAACATCACAATCTTTTACTGCTTGGAGCAACCGGCAGTGGTAAAACATATATTGCTTGTGCTCTTGGTATGTCAGCTGTTCGCAATTTTCTTCCGGTAAAATATATACGTTTACCTGAATTACTTACAGAACTTGCAATTGCACGCGGAAATGGTACATACAGAAAAGTTGTTCAACAATACAAAAAGCCGGCTCTATTGATTCTGGACGAATGGCTTCTTTATCCGCTGAAAGAAACAGAGGCAAGAGACCTGCTGGAGATTGCGGAAGCAAGATACAAGAAAGCTTCAACCATTTTCTGCTCTCAATTCGATATTCCGGGTTGGCGCGAAAAAATCGGTGATCCCATACTTGCTGATGCGATATGTGACAGAATTGTACATAACTCATATTCAATTTTAATTGAGTGCAAGGAATCAATGCGAAAGCGTAAAGGTGTAACAGATATTTAAGACACCTTCAGTGCATCGGGCTTTGACCAAACCCAAGTTTTAACGCTTTAAGGTTTTCCAAGGAGGGTGGTTATGTACCAGCAAAAAGAAAAGAGTGACATACCCAAAGTATCACTCTCCTTGCTAAACCCCATATGCGGCGCTCAGGTCGCTCCTCAGTGTTGCCTTATCCTCTGAAATGGTTAAAAGCAATTTAATGATACCATTCATATTAAGGAATGTTAATGTACGGTTATTCCGTCGCTACTGTTCAGTTTTAAGCGACGAAGGTGTTCAATTTGAAACGGCCAGGGTGTTCAATTCGATCGCCGTATTCAGATTATATAATTCCCCGAAAAATTTGTAAATAATTCTGGAAATAATGGTAGTATTCTACGGAAAAAGTGGTTATGTACATCTTCTATGTAAACACAAAACCGACACCATTAGCCTGATGTCGGTTTCATCTTTCAATTTTTTATCCGTTTACTGTTTTATAAACCATCTGACGTCATCTTTGTTACTCTATAATTGCTGTTCTTGATTCTGCATCCCACGTAACTTCAAAGCCCATTTCTTCTGAAAGGAAGCGCAGCGGAACCATCGTTTTGCCATTTATAAGACGAGCCGGAACATCCATGGTGGCAGGTGTGTTATTTACTTCTGCATTAGTATCATCTATCGCAAATGTAACTGCTGTATTATCAAGTGTCGCTGTCGCGGTTTGTGTTTCTCCGTTCCATTCAACATCTGCACCCATCTGCTCAAACAAGAAACGCATAGGCACAAGTGTACTGCCGTCTTCTATTACGGGTGGTGTTTCAAAACCGAGTATATTGTCTTTAAGTTTTATATATGGTGTATCAAGCGGACATTTCTCATTTAGAACATTGCGTATTTCTGCAATATCATATTCTAACAGTCTATAACCCAATCTGAATACAAGCTTATCATTCCAGCAATAACAATCAAATAATGTTTCAAAATCGTTTTTATAAGTTGGCATATCTATTTCTATCCAATACACTCCGTCTAATGAAACTGAAAAAGTTCTCAACCCCCCTTGATATGCAACATATAAATCATCTATCACTTTGCACTGACATTCCGGATTGCTCTCATATGATACCTTTGTTTTATTCAGATTATCATTTGATATCATAATATCATCAATCTCAAATCTGTTTAGGCATGATGTCCAATTTACAAGATTCGTCTGAACATTCAACTGATTTTTCAGCCCGTTACTCAAAGGAATCTCTTTTAATGTTTCATCTAATGTCCAATTTATTGCATCTGCCGAAGTATACACTTGGGTTGTATATTTAATATCATTACTCTCATCAATGTAAAAACCTCTCATTTGTACATAATACACTCCATCTATATATCCAAAGTCGGATATTGGATAATCAAAAGTATGCTCAGCCAATAAATTGAAATTTTCATCTAATACATATATTGGAACATCTTTCTTTTCTCTATTCTCTCTTACTCTTTTAATCTCTATACTTGGGTCAAAATAAAATGTATTATATACAATATACTTTCCGTCTGCAAATTTAATATCCGGTGAATACATCCCATAAAAAATTTTCCTTCGCAGCTCGTCCTCAAAATATACATTTTCCCATTCATTTAAGTCTGACGATATATAAAAGTTCTCTTCAGCTACATCACTTTTAAAGAATTCTTTTCCTGTCCAAAGAAAAGTCCACATATGACCATCTTGAACTTTAATAAAAACATCATTATACATAAAGTTAGCATGACTACCATCAATATTAATGACATTACACTCTATATCAACTTTTTCCGCATACACTATGTTTGATAAAAACATTGACAATATTATACTTATAATAAATACTTTTTTCATAGATTTCATCTCCTTATCACTCAAAGAATACTTTATTATATATACCGCCATTATTTGCACCAGAAAGCGTTATATCTATATAAAATTCTTCTGTACAGTGTGCTTTGACATCTAATTTAATTTGGGTTAAATCATTTTGACTCTCCGGCAATTCCACTCTTATCTTTCCATTTGTTATTGGATGAAATTTTTCTCTTTCCTCTTTTGCTTCATCCGAAAAGCTTTTTCCAACTTTGAGAGTACATTCATATTGTTCGAGTTCTTTGTCAATATCGTCTATTGTTTGTTCAATATCAGCAACACTCTTGTATCCCATTTTATATGCAACAATATTTTCTATGGTTATATCCTCATTATCCATCAAAGAGTTGAGTTCCTCTTGTTGCTTTTGTATTTCAAAATCAAACTTTTTTATTTCTTCTGTAAAATCAGAAATCTTCTCATTTATAGATTCTATTATTTGCTTTCTCATCAACGGTGTCGAAATATCAAAGGAATATTTAGATTTACTTGTTCCTTTATAAGCTATATGGTTAGAATCACAATCCATACAGCGTAATTCACCCACTTTAATATTCCTATTCAATGAATTAAGTTCTTTTAATGTTCCATTCCATAATGATTTTTCGGCAGCTAAGCGATTCCTTTTTTTCTTAATTTCGGTAATCAAATCCGTTATAGAGTCCATTTCATCAACACGTTTATTAAACGCATCTCTATCTTTAATTTTGCTCAAATACTCTGGTGCAACCGCAACTGTCTTATAAAAATCAGACAAGTTTAACTGTTCTTTTCTTCGAGCCTTTAACTTTCTAATTTTATCTTTAATCTTTATTATTTCTTTAGGCGTGATCTCTGATGAAAAATCACCGGAATATGAGAGCAACATATTTCTAAAGTCATCTTTATGGTAGAATCCACTATTAAAAATAGTCGATGTATCTTTGCTATCTTGACCCACAAAGAATAATTGAACAAACAGTTCCATATCAACAATTCTTTTTTCACCCTGAAATGGAATCATAGGCAGCTGAAAAATATTGTTATTCCAAAATCTTTTCAACTCTGACATTCCTTCAAAAATTCCTAGTTTATCAGAGTATTTTAGAATATATTCATCTCCAGATCTCACAATAATATATATTTCACTATTATGTTCAAATTCAAGATAATAAACAAAATCTTTGTAATTGAATGAATTCGGGAAAATAGGCTTATTTCCAAGTGCATAAAGCATAGATTGAATAATAATAGTTTTACCTTTATCATTATCATCACTCAGTAATATATTTAGCCCTTCTGAAAGAGTATCTTCAATAAAGGCTTCTTCACTGTTACCAACAGCCACTTTTCGTATAATCATTTTGACACCCCCTCCTTAATTTTGGCAATAAAATACTTTAATGAAAATGCATCAAAATCCGTACACGCATCTAACACTTCATCCGGAATCGAATCAACAAAATAATTGATATTTTTATCAGGATTCTGAATAATTGATGTATAAACACTATCAAATAATGCCCAATAAGCTTGTGCAAGTGAATTGTTAAATAATGCTCTGCACATTGCACTTTGACATTGCTCTAGTAGCATTTTTCTTCTTTCCTCCGGATATTTCAAGTACACCTCCATAAACGGTTCAGGTATACCTTTTGAAAGAGGATCGGTATTTAAAATTCTTTGCAAAACTAACAATCTTATTTCGTGCGTTTTTAATTCCCTGCCATATGAAAGAACTTCATCAATCCTTTCTATTATTACGCCCTCTACATTTGTATTTTTCAATTCTGATTGTTTATTTCTAATCTCATTAAAAATACTTATTAACTCAGAATCAGGCGGAATGATTGATGGATGATTTTTTATAATCTCTTTTATATAATCTTGTGGTAACTTATCATCAACAACAAACCAAACTACTTTTAAAAAATTATCAATATTTTTATCTGTGATATAAGAATTATCGATATATTCTTTTTTATTACTTTCTTCTACAAGTCCTTCTCTGACACTGATTAAAGCCTTTTCTTTAACATTAGTTGCATTAAAAAGATTTTGTGAAGAATCTATCCTAAAGGTATCAGGAACTCCTCCCATAAAGATTACATAATCAACAAATGTAAATTCACTCAAATAGTTTTTAAAAAGTGTAACTAATTCTCTGCCAATTCCTTTAGCACTTGCTGTTTTACTTGCTTTAGATTGAACATCCCATAATTTTCTACCCATTCTATCCATGCCTGTAACATCATTAAAAAAGTCCACCACAAAATAATTCATTTCAGAACTATCTTCACGGAAGTTCATAAGATAAAGCATAGCTTTAGTTTCCGCATCTGCACCGGATTTTCTTAATTTTTCTGATGAGCAAACCGTATATGACATTATCTCATCCCTCCAATTCCACTAATTTATCTTGCACTGCACCTGTTAATTTTTATCAGGTACATATGATGAGCAAATATAGTTTTATCATTACGCATCAAACCATTTCAGCATTTCTAAAAAACGCTATTATAACAAGTTCCGCATCAATCAAATTTACATAACTTAATCTTTTGAGTTTTTTTATTTCCATTCCATATATTATAGTATAATCCTATATTTAATCATACATCACCTTAATAAATCAGCCAATGTACATTCACCATTTCTAATGTTTGACACTCGTTTATATTCTATAATAGCCGAAACAAGCACACTCGCATCAGCAAAATACTCTTTTAAAAATTCTGTACTTTTTACATTTTTATATTTCAATTCAGTCTTACAAAATTCACTTGGCTTTTTATTAGACTTTTTATACTCTGTATATTTACCCTCATTTAAGATAATAAGCATTTCAATTTCAGGTGCAGTTATTACATTTATAACATCAATTTTAGGAGCATATGCTTTACTTAATTTAAATTTTTCTCGACGTGAATCAAGTATTCTTAGCACTGTTATTTTTTCGTCAAAGCCCTTTCTCAAGTAACGTTCTTCGAATTTTTTCGCACTCCTACACCGAATAACCTCGCCTTCAATCATATCATCATATGTGAAAATCAATTTGTTAGCATCAAGTAAGCGTTCTATGATAGCCTGCTCTGCAGCACCCTCACAAATACAGGCAATATATTTTGAAAGTTTCATCACACTTCCTCCTTGTGGAATTGTATAAGACTCTTTTTTAGTTTTATATAAGAATCATACATAGGAGTTGTGCCCTCTAAAAATCCGCTCTGATATGCATCACTCTTTTTGATGTCATTTCGCTTTAAGACAGTTGCAAGATTTTCAGCATTGATACCGTTCCTATTTCGCACAATATAAATATTGTCATTGCGTTCAAATTCATCAAGCAATTCTGCATAATGTGTTGAAAATATAATCATAGCACCATTAGGATTAACTCTTTTATCCATATAAAAACGTATAAGTGTGGAAACAATCTCATGATTAAAGTGATTTTCTATCTCATCTACAATTAAATAACCACCTTTTTCAAATGTCCTAAGCGCATTAAGGAATGTATTTATTCCCTTGATAGTACCCGATGATAGATAACGATTAAGCTCAGACGTTTTGTTCAAAATTATTTCTTCCTCATTTTTGAATTTCAGTTGAATATCACAGTCCTTGCCCTTTTTCGTAATATTCAGATATTCAACACTTGGGTCGAAGAAAGCAATTAGTTCCGGTGGACAATTTTCTAATATGCTCAATTCATTAACATTAGTATATTGGAGCATATCAACCAATATTAGTTGATCTTTATTTTTCTTGTTGAATGCCACAGTAATACTGACATCATCAAGCAAAAACATTTCATCATTATTTCTGGCTATATCAATATCGCAATCATCAAAATTAAATATATCTGCTTTACTTTTGACTTTTTTACATGGTTTGGATTTTAAGTATTCATCTTTAATAATCAGTTTTCCATTTTTTCTTACAACAACGGTATGAAGTTGGTTGATAGTTTTATTCTCCGAATAAAAGTAAACATCAAAAATCACTTCTTCCTTATGTCCCAATCCGTCTAATATTTCAGAATAAGAAATATTATTTATAGATTCATTATTAAGCATTCTGCATACAAATGTTATTAATTTCAATATGGTTGTTTTACCTGAAGCATTGATACCTATAAAAGAAATAACATTGTTCTGATAAAAGCATTGTGAACCATTAGAAAATAAGCAATTCATTTTATCTGCATTATCCGAAGAAACTCTTTGTTGTGCTAAAAAGTCTATCTCACATTTCCCCTTAAACAAAGGCAAACCTAATGCCGATATTTTCAGCAGTTTCATATTCCCGACCTCCATATTAACACGTTATCTGTTTTTACTATATAAATTATACCACATAAAGCGGCTAAAATCAAGATTAAAAACAGAAAATCTGTTTTTAATCTTGATTTTAATGGTCATTATATTAATTTTAATTCATCATTATATAATATATCATATTTTTATACTAAACATAACTATCTTCTCTAATCATATAAGAAGAAAGCAAATAAAGATATATACTTATCCCGTTGATAGTATTCTAAAAGATTATAAATGCGATGTTTTTTGAATAAACAAACGCATAAAATAGCGTTTTCAAAAACTGTAATACGCATCAATTAACTTGTCTGAAAACGTAGTATTCATGCGGGTTACAGAGGATTTTATCAGCGGTCTCCAAAACCGCGTGCCCAAGGTTCGAGTCCTTGTACCCCTGCCAAATAAAAAAGTGTTGAAAACCTAAGGTTTTCAACACTTTTTTATTTATATTTTTTGTTTTCCAACACTTTTTTCCGAAAAACATTCAAGGTTTGATAAAACCGAACCTGTTATTTTTTCGACTTGAATAACTGCCTCCGGATTAGGATTTTGCACCATATACATAATAAACACCTTATTTTTTTATATTAGACGGTAAAACGGCTTGCTTTTAAACCACACAAAAAAATAAGATAATTCGGAAATAGGTTTATTCACAAGCTATAACTATTTTAATCAAAGTGATATTTGCATTTTTACAAATTTCTTTGAACTCCGCTTTTCTTTTATATTCATCAGGCAAGAATGAAATTTTTATATACCCATCGATACAATCACAATTTTCTATACATTCATAATTATGTATATTCATTTCCACCAACGGACAAAAATACAAATCATCATTTATTTCTGTCTAATACCTCCTTAATTTTGATTTTCTTATCACTATATACAAAATAAATATAATGTTTAATCTTATTTCTTTATATAATTAAATTACACAACAGCCGCTATCCAATTTAACGAACAAAAAACCGCTTAAACATACGTTTAAGCGGTTTCACTTGGTGAGCCATCGGAGAT
>ERZ773133.3138-NODE-3138-length-13269-cov-3.911987_pt1 | contig 13269 bp, 18 predicted proteins | sample MGYA00580861_ERZ773133 | MGnify/ENA primary metagenome ERZ773133 (study PRJEB29015, sample SAMEA2737844) | human gut metagenome | biome: human gut; feature: human-associated habitat; material: faeces | place: China | collected 2012 ...
TGCTATGCATGTAACTCCGAGAACATGTCCAGGGCCAGGAGATCTCTGGCAGCCGTCCTGGCAAGAAGAAAAGCGCCAAGCCGAGTATGAACGGCTCCTCGAAAAGTTCTTTGAAGAGTACATCCCTCGGTATTGCGGCAAACGTATTAACGAACTTGCTGAGGCGGGAGAGGACGAAAGACACCCTGAAATTGAGCCTTTGTTTGATGAATATTTGAAGGAAAACGAATGGCATTAAAACTCACTGAGAAAGAGAGAAAGCGCCTCTACTACCTCGAGCACAAAGAAGAAATCAACAAGAAGGGCCGAGAGTATTACGCAACAAAAGTAAAACCGAAGAGACAGAAAAAGGCGACTTTCCCGCAGGGGCCCCAGGAACCTTTCTCTGCGCTATTTATTGGAGTAGAAAATGACTAACGAACAAAGAGCCGCCTGGTTAAAGGGGCGGCGTACAGGTATCGGCGGCTCCGATGTGGCAGCCGTCCTCGGGCTGAATCCTTGGAAGACTCCGCTGGATGTTTGGAATGACAAACTCGGTCTCTCTGAGGACAAGGGAATGTCCGAGCCTGCTTACTGGGGAACCGTTCTCGAAGATACGGTCGCAAAAGAATTTCAGCTGCGCACCGGCAAGAGAGTTCAAAAGGTTTCTCACCAGTTCGCCGACCCTGAAACTCCTTGGGCAATCGCAAACATCGACCGAGCAATTATCAATCCCGAGATTGCCGGAAAAGTTCGTCCGCTGCTGACGGTCGAAGAAATCGAGCGCTATGCCGACGTCACCGGAGTTGAGCGCATCATCAATACCGATATCGCTTTTGAAGCTAAGACGGCAAACGCTTTTACCGCTGACCTTTGGGGGCCGAGCCAGGAGCTCGAGATCAAACAGAACAACCTCAGAACCGAGCATGTGATCCCGCTTTACTACGAAACGCAGATTCAATGGTACTGCGGCATTCTGAAGCTCAAAGGAATGTATCTCGCAGTTCTGATTGGAGGATCGGACTTCCGGATGTATTGGGTGGACGCCCGTCCGGACGTGTTCCAAGTGATCAAAGAAAAGTGCTCCCGCTTCTGGAACGAAAACGTTCTGAAGAAGCTTCCTCCTGACCCGATCAACATTGACGATGTACTTCAGTTATATGGCAAAAGCAATGGAAAAGCTGTGGAGGCTCAGGGTGAGCTTGCTATTGATTATGGTGAGTACGCACGTATTGCTGGTGAAATTAAGGAACTTAAAAAGCAGCAGGACGCGCTCAAAACCAGAATTGCAATAAGCATGAAGGACAACGAGATTCTGACTTTGGACGGCAAGAAAGTCCTCACCTACAAAACTCAAACCTCCAAACGTTTCGATTCGGATTCCTTCCGGGAAGACCACCTGGATGATTACTACGACTATCTAAAAGAGAGCTCCACTCGCGTCATGCGTGTGTGTGCGTAACCTTTTAGATTGCTGGCTACACAAAATGGGCAGGGTTTCTACTGATAAAAAGAGCGGTTTTGTGTAATATTCGCTTCGAGCACTACAGTACAGTGCAACAAGAAAAGGCTTTCTCGGTTGAGCCGAATCAACCGAGCCAAATTCCCTCCAAGCCTGCACAAGCGGGCTTTATTTTTGCCTCTGGCTTATTTCCCGTAACTCTTAATCAACCCCAGCCCCTCCAGTGCGAGGGGCTTTTTCATAGGAATAAATTATGTCCACATCCGACCAACTCGCCGCCGCTGTCGGCGCTCCCTCTGCTCCAGTCGCCAAACCCAAAACAAAAGCTCCGATTATCGTTCAGCAAGTTCTGTCTGACCAATTCAAAAAACAGCTCGCCTTGGCTGTCCCGAAACACTTGAGCGCTGACCGGATGGCAAGAATTGCCGCGACCGAATTGCGAAAGACTCCGGCCCTCCTCAACACAACTCCTGCATCATTCCTGGGAGCGGTTATGCAGTCCGCCCAACTTGGTCTTGAACCCGGCTCCGCTCTTGGACAAGCATACCTTGTTCCCTACGGTAATCAGTGCCAGTTAATTCTTGGATACCGCGGCATGATCGATTTGGCGAGAAGATCCGGACAAGTTTTGTCTTTATCCGCTTTCGCTGTCCATGAAGGTGATGAGTTCAGCTACCAACTCGGCCTGCATCCGGACATTCATCACGTGCCGAGTTGTGAAGCTGACCGAGTTAAAAAACCGATCACCTTTGTCTACGCAGTCGCAAATCTTCGCGGTGGCGGCTACCAGTTCGAAGTTATGAGCCGGGCCGAAGTTGAGGCTGTCAAAGCGAAGGCCAAATCCAAGAATGTCTGGAACTCTTACTTCGAACAGATGGCTCTCAAAACAGTGATCCGTCGTCTGTTCAAGTACCTTCCTGTTTCTATCGAAGCGCTGCAGGTAGCAAATGTGGACGCCAAACGAGAGGCCGGAGAGGAAGTTAAGCCTGAAGATGTGATCGACATTAACGCCGTCTCGGTCGATGACTTCAAGGACATTGAAGATGGCGAGGTTATTGAAGCTCCACAGGAGGCCTCCGCATGAGCAGGGTCGAGTTCCTGTGGCACGACCACGAATGCTACACCGTTAAGTTAAACGGAACGACTGTCGGAATGCTGTACAAAAGACAGAACCGGATGTGGACGATGCGTCCGGATCTAATCGATGATCCGCAGCTTCTCACCTTCCTTCTCGACTCCTTCAGCACAACGTTCTGGGAGCTCCTGAGAGAGGCACGGCGCGATGTTAAGAAGGCGCTCTTACAGTACGAAGCGATGAAGAAGTAAACATGGGCCCCGTGAAAGCGGGACTTCTCTTTTGAGGCCAATATGCAGTTTGAATTCATCGATTACAGCGGCTGCTTTCCAAACTTGTGTGCGGGGAAGCTGACATTTAAGGCAGACGGCAAACAATATGCAGACTATGTAGACATGATCTCTGGCGGTGATGTTTGGTTTGATGATCACTGGAGTGAGCATGTTGAAGAGGGTCCATGGACGGATGTCTCGGGACCTCTATTAAAAAAGAATCCAGAGCTACTGGAGCACAAAACCGATCTCCTCAAAATGATTAACGAGAATGTACCTCACGGCTGCTGTGGCGGCTGTGTGTAGGAGGAAAACGATGTGGAGCCATTAAAGCAACTCGCGTAATTTTTTAATAAAAGGCTATTCAATGAATAAACGACAACTTAAAGTTCTTCTCTCAGTAATGCCCAAAAACGATATTCCTTACAAACTCAACTGCCTTTTCGTTGATTTTGATAAAAGTGAGGTAGTTGCTTGCAATGGTTTTATGATCATAGCCGTTAAATGTGCACATGGTTTGAATGGCACAGGAAGTGTGTTAATTCCTCGCAATGTCGTTGAACAAGTCGCAAAAACTAAGACTAAAAACACAATAAGATTCTCAAACACAGAAATATCTGGGGATGATTTTTCTTTTCCTTTTACACCCCTGCAAGGAACCTATCCAGACTACTCAAAAGTAATTCCACCGAATGAAGATCTTAAAAAACCGGGACAGTTCGGGTTCTATCAATCAAAATGCATAAAAGTTATTGAAGAATTAGAAGCGGCGTTTGAGGTCAGCCCGCTTTTCCATAGACCAAATAAAATAGGCAAACCATTAAAGGCTACTTTTTATGCAGGATCCGGTGAACGGGTTATTGCATGTGTCATGCCAAAGTCAGTTAGGACATCCGAAACATACGAAGCAATGAAAGCATGCATATAAAGGAGCCAGAATGGTGAACAGATTCCCAAAAATAAACTTCTTCGCCTACGTCATAAACTATGACGTTTTCGGAAAAAGCCAAGGAAGTGCTGCCATCGCCGACCTCGGTATAGGCATTAAAAAGAATCAAGTAATTCTCAACTTTAACGGCCTACAGCGTGAAAAGATTACTGAAATCGGAATAGACATCAGCGCTTGGGAAACGATTAAAAAAGCTATCGACATAGCTATAGATCGAGCTGAAGAAAAATCGAGTTAATTAAGTAGTTATCTTTACACCATCGACACATCCAAAAAAACGTGTCGATTTTTTTAGGTTTTCAATCATGAAAAATGAATACTGGATTATCGGGATAATTCTGGCTGCAATGTGTTTAATTTTCTACTCTCAAATTAACGATTCCATTAGCAGCCATCGAAGTTTCAAAGTCAACATGAAACAGATCGAAGTGATTAATGATTCCAATCGCCGGTTAAGTGAATTAGTCAATGAAATCTCAAAAGGATCTTTGAACTCAGCTGAGACGATTAAAGCAATCTGCCAGCAAAATGAGGAAATACGCCAAAACAATGACAAGCTGACCAAACAAAACCGATTACTGGTGTCAACGACTAATGCTCTGACTGAAGAAAACGAGTATTTAAGAAAGGTTTTAAAACAGCACGACATAGAACTAGTGCCGGCGCCAGCTTCGGAACAAAAACAGTAATAAACCTTATTCGGCACCTTATTTCTTAAAGGTGCCAAACAAAAGCGCATTGAGAAATCAGTGCGTTTTTGTTTTTATGGAGAAGTCATTATGAAACCGATACTCGATCCGATGTGCGGCTCCAGGATGTTCTATTTCGACAAGAACAATAAGTCCGTTCTGTTCGGAGACATTCGCGATGAAACACACTGGACGCGGCAATACAAAAAACTGGAGATTCACCCAGATCAGCTAATGGACGCCAGGGAGCTTGAGTTTCCAGACAACACCTTCTACCTCGTCGTCCTCGACCCGCCTCACCTAATCAACTGCGGAAAGACTTCTGACATGGCAAAAAGCTACGGCGTTCTGGAGAAGGCCTGGCATGCAGACATGAAAAAGATTTTCAACGAGGCCTGGCGTGTGCTCAAGCCTAACGGGACATTGATCTTTAAGTGGGCTGACAAGGATGTCTCTTTGGCCGAGCTCCTTTACGTACTGGAACGTGAGCCTGTGTTCGGGGACAAGAAGCCTGCTGCAAATAAAGCCGGAACAAACCGTTTCTTTTTAGTTTTCTTTAAGGATGAATAAACATGGACAAAATCGAACTCACCCGCGAGGAGGCCATGCTTGTTATGCGCCTCCTCAATTTATTTTTGAGCAAAGCTCAAGCGCTGAACGTGCGTGACAACTCAGACGTTGCTCCGGCAAAGGCTCTGAAACAAAACATCTTCAACCAGTTCATGAAGCTGGATACCGAGGAGGCTGAGAATGAATCTGAGTAACGCAGTCGAGTTTTACTCCTGCCTGATTGCGATCATGAACCACTACGGCTATGACCATCAGGTGTACGAAAAATTGCCGGAAGAAGTCGATGAGTTGAATGAGGCCTTTGACGAATATTTTAAGGAGCCGTCTCCGGAACACTGGCACCATGTCATTGAGGAATGCGCTGATGTCCACATCATGCTCGAGCAATTCCAGATGCTAATCACTCCGGAAGACAAAAAGGAGTTCGACAAGATCTGCATGGATAAGCTGCATCGGGAAATTGGAAGAATTGAGAAATCAGGAGGTAAAAATGGGAAGACCGCGTAAACATCCGAAAGAAGAATTAGTAGGGGCAACGTCGTTGCCCTTTTCTTTTTTGCGCAAAACGTCGGCCGCTAAGTTTCTCGGAGTATCGTTGCCGACTTTTTATAAATATTCAAAACTGCCTGGCTTCCCATTGCCGTTTAAATTAGATGTCAAGACTGAGGTTTATGACTCTCGTGATTTGGAGAATTGGGTTAAATCTCAGCCTCGCACCGGGGCGGCATGATGTCCAGCGCCCGCAAAGGTGCATTTCCGCTCTTTCCGGATATGCATACTTATGCTTAGGTAGAACTTGATACCTCAAGAAAATCAATTAACATGAGAAATCAGTACTAATTTTGATAGCGAACCCTTTTCTTTACGATTGGGTTTGTTATCTCCATTTTCCTCCAAGTGAACATGACAAATCCCAACATACCCATACTTACGACTAAATTCAATGAACTTGCTCAGACCGCTGATGCAGACGGAAAAAGCTCTGAATTCTGGTTTGCCAGAGAAATCATGGAGCCCCTTGGATATTCTAGGTGGGAGAATTTCTCCAGCGTTATCAGCAAAGCAATTCAATCGTGCATCTCTGCACACATTGATCCAGATGATCATTTTCGTAACGTCACGAAAATGATCTCGCTTGCCAAAGGAGCTTCAAGAGAAGTCGATGATTTCATGCTTACAAGATACGCTTGCTATCTAGTAGCTCAAAATGGAGACCCAAGAAAGGAACAAATCGCGTTTGCTCAAAGTTATTTTGCTTTAGCGACTCGAAAGCAAGAACTCATTGAGGAGCGAATGAACCTAAATGCGAGATTAGACGCTAGAGTTCGTTTGAAGGAGGCCGAAAAAGCACTCTCCAAAAACATATATGAAAGAGGCGTTGACGACAAGGGTTTTGGACGAATTCGCTCGAAGGGTGATACAGCATTATTTGGCGGTAACACAACCCAACAAATGAAACTTAAATTTGGAATTACAGGCGCTAGACCTCTTGCAGATTTTTTGCCAACTCTCACGATTGCGGCAAAAAACCTAGCGACTGAAATGACAAATCATAATGTCACGGAGAAGAATTTTTTCGGAGAACGCGCTATTACAGATGAACACGTCCAGAACAATACCAGCGTTAGAGAGATGCTTGGCAAGAGAGGTATTAAACCCGAGAATCTTCCTCCTGAAGAAGACATAAAGAAAGTCGAGCGCCGAGTTAAATCGGAAGAAAAGCGCTTTGCCAAAAACGCCAGCGTCTTACCGAAAAATTAGATCTCAGAGAAACAGAAATCAGCCCATTTTTGGAGCAATTTCCTTTTATCCTCAATCGACTCCTCACGGTCATAGGCACTTCCCAATCGAGGGTCTATGTCGTGATGGAGAATCAACTGTATCGGACGTTCAGGCGCATGAATGGAATGCGCCCAACTCTCGAATGTAGCTCGGCTGATAGCGTGCTGGACGGCTATCACCGGCTTCCCTTTCTTTTCGGATTGGCGTCTGTCAATCCACCCTTCTCTACCAGCAAGCACTTCAATATTGTGCAGATCCTTGATCACTGTATTTAGCGCAGTGTTCCCCAGTGGCGCCCTGAATCGACGCGGAGACGGAAAAACAAAACCCGCGTCATCAACATTTCTCAGTTCGTGCTGCTTCTCCAAAATCCTCATTGCCTGGTCAGACAACGGAACAATGTGCTGTCCGTTGGACGACACCTTCATTTCTTCTTCATCAATAATCCAAAGTCTTTTATCAAAATCAATCTGCTCCCAGCGTGCCAGACGAGCGTTAGACGATCGTACACATGTCAATATTGCAAACTCCGTGCAACGTGGAGACACTCCCTCACGCTTGTGGAGTGCAGCAAAAAACGACGGAAGCTGATCTTTTTCTAAAAATGGATAGTGTTCCTCTTTTCTTCGGAGTTTTTTAGACGGCAGCAGTGGTTTTAAATATTGCCATTCAGCAGGATTGATTAAATTAGAACTTCTAGCCTTTTCAACGGTGGTGGCCCAGACGAAAAAATTCTTCATGAGGTTGAGCAAGATGTCAGCCGTAGCTGGCAACTCTAACCAGATTGGTTTAAAAAGCTCGGAAATATCCTCAGCTGTTGCCTGAGAAACTATAAGGTTTCCTCCGTTCGGAATAATGTGACGCTGTATCCTCTGCTCTGCCTTATAACGCGCCTGGATAGAATCTTTCCACTCTCCTCTCAACTCTTTCCAATCAAGCCATTTAGAAATTAAATCTGAGATTGTCGGCTCGTGCCTCTCGGCATTCTTCTTGGCCTCAATCCTTCTTGCCTTCTCTGCCTTTTTTACTTCTACTAAATTGGCATCCCCGTGTATGGCCAAAAGCTCCATTGCTTTTTGACGAGCCTGATCAACCGAAAGAATTGGATAGCTTCCTATCGTGCAAGTAAAACTGTCAGCGCCTTGTCGCCTTAGCAACCAGGAGCAGGAGAAAACGCCACCATAATCTTTGACCTGGAGCATCAATCCTTTGACGCCTCCGACTGAGTGTCTGCCTGGCTGAGTAGCCAGTAATTTAATATCACGATTTGTGAGGAGTTTCAGGACCTTGGGCATCTTTTCTCTTTCCAAAATGTACTTTAAAGCGATGTACTTTAAGAGGGCTTCAAAAATGTACTAAAAAATGTACTTTAAAGATTGAAAGAATTTTAATGCTATTTAATGCTATTTAATGGATACCTAAAAGAAAAGCCCCATTTTCGGGGCTTTTTGGAATAACGTTTATACTATTTAACGCTATTTAATTGTCTTGTGGTGCCCACTGACTGACTTGAACAGACGACCTACCGCTTACAAGGCGGTTGCTCTACCACTGAGCTAAGCGGGCTAACCGAGAACCTGAATTCTGCACATTTTTTTTGAGTTTGTGTTGAACTCAGGCCTCAAAAAGTAAAGAGAAGTAAGAAATGAGGATTTTAGTCCTCTACTTTCACAAACCCGCGTTTCGGTTGATCCCCGCTCATCTTCGGCTTTTTCATGGGTTCAACATCAAAACGCATACCGTATCCTTCCTCGCGGATGAAGATCGCCTTAACTCGATCAACAGGAATGGAGATGGACTCAACCTTTCCGGCAAATCGGGCCTTAAAGGTGATCACGTCATTTCCAAGCTGCAGGCTGTCGCACGCAGTCGGAGAAATATTGAGGACAATTTCATTGTTCGTCACATAGTTGGACGGCACAATGACGCGATAATCCTCCGGTTCAGCCAAAACAGAAAGCTGGGGAGTGAAATCGTTGTCTACGCTCCATTCGTAAAAAGCGCGAATGAGGTACGGAGTCATTGAAGGTAAATTGGCCATTCTCTTTCTTCTACTTGCGCATCACTCTTTCAGACGGAGTCAGAGCTTCAATGAAGGCAGGACGAGAGAAAACTCTTTCGGCGTACTTCTGGACAGGCATTCCGGCAGGAGGAAGTTCGATACCGTAGTAGTTCAAACGCCACAGAAGCGGGGCAAGTGCAATATCCAGCATGGAGAACTCATCTCCCATGAGGTATTTCTTTTTTGCAACAGCCGGTGCCAAACCTGTCAGCTGATCTCGGATGGCTTCTCTCGCCTTAACACGAGCTTCGTCGGAGCTGGCTCTGTTTTCCAAAGTGTGAACGTGCTTGAAGATCTCACGTTCGAGGTTGAACAACAGAAGACGAGTTCTGGCTCTTTCAACCGGATCAGGCGGCATCAGCTGAGGATGAGGAAAACGCTCATCGATGTATTCGTTGATGATGTTTGATTCGTAAAGAACGAGATCTCTTTCAACCAGGATCGGAACTTCGCCATAGGGGTTCATCACATTGATGTCTTCAGGCTTGTGATAGAGATCAATGTCACGGATTTCAAAATCCATTCCTTTTTCGAAAAGCACAAAGCGGCAACGCTGAGAAAAAGGATCAGTGCTGCCTGAGTAAAGAACCATCATAGGCCGTTCTCTCTTAAAAAAATATAAATAAATCAAAATGTCAAGGCCCTAAGATTTTAAACGATTAGGAAGAAAATCCCAAATTTTTGCCCGTAAAGCCTTGTCTCCCAACGAACTCCCAAAATAAACCTCTGCCTTAATTTTGAGGAATTTTTAATTGCATAATTAAGAAAGTTTCGTTGCTCCAGTAGAGAAAATTATGGAAAAAGTTCAGAAGCAAGCCACCACGTTCTTTAAAGAATTTCAGGCTTTCATTTCGAAAGGAAATGTCGTTGACTTAGCCGTCGCGGTGATCGTCGGTGCCGCATTCAACAACATCATCAGTTCGTTGGTAAAAGACATCATCAATCCGATCCTTGGTGCCCTTATCGGCAAGCCTGATTTTACGAATCTCTTCTGGGTCATGAAGATGCCGGCCGACTACACCGGTCCTATGACTTACGATGCACTGACCAAGGCCGGCGCCAACGTATTGGGCTACGGCGCTTTCCTTACCGCCGTTATTAATTTTCTTTTACTGGCATTCGTTATCTTCTGCATGCTGAAAGCCCTCTCCTCCATGCGCAGGAAGCTGGAGCTTGAAGCCGAAAAAGCCACTCCTCCGACTCCCGAAAATATCGTTCTCTTAAGAGAAATTTTGGCGGAACTCAAGAAGAAATAATTCTTTATAGAAGGAAGGGAGGCTGCGGCCTCCCTTTTGTTTTAGAAGTTCCAGTTTGCTCTTGCCGTCAAGGCTGCTTCGAGCTTGCCGTCACCGGTTGCTGCCGAGGCAGCCAGACTGCCTTCGAAGCGTCCTTGTTTCACAGAAACCGCCATAGTTCCGAAACCGTTCCAGCGGCGGAAGTTCTTCTGAGAAATATCTTCCTTTGCTTCAGTTCCAACCGCAAACAAGCGAGACTCCTTGGACAGCTTCCCGACTTTGACCGATCCGCCCAACTCTCCCTTAAGGCGGATTTTTGTATCCGTCGCAGAGGAAACTGCCCAGCTTCCTCTCAAACTCAACGGCACCTCTGCGAACACCTGAGCCTTATTCTTCAGCCTAAAGGCATCCTGAGAGCCGATAGATGTTTTCTCGGTTGCTTTCGGGAACACCCAAAGCTGCGGATAGGCCGCGATCGAGAGTTCTTCGGTCAATGCATAGGCGACATCTCCTCCGACGTTAAATAACGTCTCAGGGACACGCGTCTTCAGTTTGTCCATCTGCATCGAGCCGGGCAAGGAAGAGGTAATTTTTCCTCTGGAGTGGCCGATGCTGCTGTTTAAGGCAACGGAGATCTTCTCGAATCTCTTGCCGACGGAGAGGGACAGACCAAAAATATTTTGTTTGCCTGAGGCGTCCAAGACAGTATGTCTGCTCTTTGAGGAAACGTGACCGCCGTCAAAAGATACAGACCAGCTTAAACCGGCCGCATTTTTCCCGGCGGCTCCTATGCGCACGGTTTCAGAGGTTGCGCGGTATCTTGAAGAGCCGAGGTAGCCTCCGAGGTTATTTGAGAAAAACAAACCGCCTCCAACCTCGCCAAACATATAAATGCCCGGTTCTTTCTTTTCCATGACGGTATGAAGTTCCCAAAGCGTCTTCTTCATACTTTCTCCGCGCACACGGAGCGTATTTAATCGAGTACCTAACAGAGAGCCGAGCTGTGTCGCTTCCTTAATCAGTTTATGAGACTGCTGAGGGTTAAAGTAAACTTCGTTGTCCACGCGAGCAAAGAATTTTTGAGCCGCATTCAAAGAGTCGACTGTAAAACCTTCCGGGTTGTCATAGAGCCAGCCCTGAAGCTCCGGATAGACAAAGTTTTGAGAGTTGATTTCTCCATGCTTAATGAACCAACCTTCTCCTGCAACGTTTTCCAGTTTCAGGGAGAGATTAGGGTTAAGCGACACGAGGTTCACATCGGATCTTCCGTTGATTTCCGAAACAGTCGTATCCGTCAGCTGATTGGTTCCGAATGGATCCACCACAAAGATCGAACTATTCGGCTGGAAGGAGAGAGAACCGTCTGCGGCAGAAGTAAATACAGGAGCATCTGCACGACCGCGCATCAGCAGCGCACCGCCTTCCCCAAACACAACACCGGCTTCCCCTTCTCTTGTAGCTGCATTGCCAAGACGAATAATGTTTCCATTACCCAGAACTTGGGTTTCATTTACGACCAGAACAGCCTTTGAAGGATTGCCAAATTGCTCCAGAATGGACAAAGTCTCAGGAATTCCGTAGCCGTTTCCATCTCCTGAGGCATCGTCTCCTAGAATCAGCACGCCTCCGTTATCGACCTGGATCTGATTATCCCTTCCCTCCCATTTCTTAAGATACAAAGACACCTTTTGCTGGGGCTCGGAACCGCCCTCGATAGAAATATCGGAAGCAAAAATTTCGGCCTGATCAAATTGTGCCTGACCGCCTTTTGTAAGGCTGAAGGTTGTCTGAGACAAACCTTTATTTTTTGTTCCAAGAGTTAAGGTACCTGCCTTCAGAGAACCTGCCACAATTGCTTCGGCATTCTGAACGACCAGCGTGTTGGAGGTAAGGGCGCCGGCAATATTCATCGATCCGCCAGTCACTTCAAGAGATTTTCCGCTCAGGACTTCTGCTCCGGCTGCAACGTTCAGCTTACCAGCCGTTTGATGGAAGGAGGCCTGAAGTTCGGTGTGAGAAAGTTCTTTGAAGTTGGTTTCGCCTTTATTAACGATCAGGGCATTTTCAAAGGTTAAAACCGAGCCGGAAAAATTCAGCTTGCTGTCCCCTTCAACGTAAACCGCAGCCGTTAAGTGTGCTTTTCCGGTCTTTCCTCTGCTTTCCTCTGTTATACCGTGAATCGTTAAGCTCGAAGAATCCGTTAAAACGACGGTCTGGATCTTCTCATCAATTGCAGCAACCGGTCCGGGAGCGTAGAGGGCAACATCCGAACGGTTGAGTGTTAATTGGTTTGTTTTATCAGACGTCAGCGAGCCAATACGGATTGTTTGGTCAGTCAGTTCTGTGCTGTCTTCCAAATCTAATCGCACGGAGGCCAGAGCTATATTCGGCTTATCTAGCAGACCATAGTGATTCTTAAGGGTAACTTTGTGAATGTACTCGCTGCTCTCGTCGATAAACACCTCTCCGGTAAAGATCAACTCGGCGCCCTTATAAGCATCGGAGGCTTTGTTGAGATACTCAAGAGAAGCTTTTTCATCGGTCAGAGTTATCTTTGAGAAAGGTTTGGACCATTTTTCAGTTATTTCTCCAGCTAACAATGTGCCGCCCACCAACATGTCGGATACAAAGTCTTTGGCAGATACCGTGAAAATATTTTTCGATTCTGAAGTGAGTTGAACAACTGAAAGATTCCAATTCTCCGGATTTAACTGTGTTTCAGAAACTATTTCAAGAGCTCCGCCTATCTGCTGATAAGATCCTCCGAAGCCGCTGAGATCCCCTTTTAAATAAACGTCTGCGCCATCAGCTATGACCTTTCCATTTCCTGTGAAAACTTTCCCGGCTTCAACATGAAACGAGGAAGATGCCTTCAGCACTAGCACTGCTGAGGATTCGAGATTGAAGGCCGTTCCAAGCGTCTTGAACGAAGAAGGGCCGCTCAATTGAAGGAGAGACTCATCGGCTCCCCGTGTGTTTCCTCCGACTTGAACCAGCAAAGCAGGAGTTTGACTGAAGTCTTTGACAGTAAATTGGTCCAAAAAATGAAGAGCCGTGCCCTCTGCAATACTTATTGCGAGAGATCCTGTGTCGTTCAACCTCTGAATTTCTAGATTAACGGCCTTCTCAAAATTTACTTGAACGATAATGTCCCAGGCAACTCGCCAATTCCACTTTCCTAGCCTCCGTCAAAC
>ERZ773133.3139-NODE-3139-length-13266-cov-3.162592_pt1 | contig 13266 bp, 16 predicted proteins | sample MGYA00580861_ERZ773133 | MGnify/ENA primary metagenome ERZ773133 (study PRJEB29015, sample SAMEA2737844) | human gut metagenome | biome: human gut; feature: human-associated habitat; material: faeces | place: China | collected 2012 ...
GGGAGACGGTCGGCTTTGATGACCATATCTGTATTACAACTACCTATTACAATGATATTCTTGCTCATGGCTATTAATTAGTTTAAGATTAAGTAATTCGGAACTGTGCTTTCTTTTTCTACGTCAAAAGTATGCGATAGATAATTCATAAGCAAACAAAAAGTGCACAAATATAATACTGGTAAATTTATATAATATCGTTAATGTTTGTGTTAATCGATTGATATATAGTATTTTCAATGTGTATTTATATGCGGTATTTTAATATTTGTAATATAACCAAAGCCTATATTATTCCGCGAAAAGATTGTTTCCTTTTGTTTTTTTCTCTACCTTGCTTTCGTTATTTCAAAATCTACTAATGCTATGCTAAAGTCCGAATCGCTTATCCAGCTGATAAATAGTCTCACGAAGCAAGAGAAGAAAGAATTCTCTATTTATATATCCAATAAGCCGGAGAAAGACTATATCTTCCTTTTCAGATTGATTGATGATAAGAAGATCAGTGACCCTGAAGAACTGAAACAGTGTTTCCTGAAGGCAAAACCCACTTCTTCTTTCAATACGGTGGTTATTTACCTGTTCGATCTGCTGATAGAGATATTGACGGAGTTGCGTACAGAGCAGGATAGTTATTATCTGCTGTTCAATGAGCTGCTGCATGCCAGGGTATTGTATGAGAAGTCTATGTATCAGGAATGCTTCCAGGTGTTGAAAAAGGTGAAGGAGAAGGCTGTTTATTATGAAAATCATTTTGCGTTGCTTGTGGCACAGAGGTTGGAACTGAATTATCTCCTGACGCTGGATTTTGAGGAAGTGGATGAAAAGAAACTGCTGAATAAACAATATAAAATGAAAAGTACGCTGAAAAGTATCAGTCAGCTGAATGAGCAGTCTTCATTGTATGAGTTATTGAAGCACAGGATGTTGAACAGGGGGGCTTCACGTTCGTTGGAGGAGACTCAGAAACTGGATGACCTGGTGACCAGTGAGATAAGTATCGTGGCAAGTGCAGGCGTCGAAAACTTTGAAATAAAGAAGAATCACCAGCTTTTCCAGGCCAATTACTTTGTGACGGTAGGCGACTATAGAGCTGCGTTCAATTCATTTGTGGAGCTGAATAAACTGTTTGAAGAGAATACTCATCTTTGGAATAATCCTCCGGTATATTATCTGATGACTGTAGAAGGAATGTTAGAGAGTCTTCGCATCATGCACAACTATGAGGGAATGAATTATTTCATTGAGAAGTTGGAAAAGCTATCTTCACCGTCTTCCAGTTTTCAATTGAATGTGGCTTATGTGATATTTACCTACCGGCTGTTTTCGTATATAGATAGGGGAGAGTTTGAACAAGCTGGCCTGTGGATTGCAGAGCATCAGGCAGCCCTGATTGACAAGATGCCTTTGCTGAAAGAGCAACAACAGGCGGAAATGTCATTGTATATTGCTCTTGTCTATCTTGGAAATGGGGAGTATAGAAAGGCGAGAAAACGTTTGAGTGCTACTATTGGTAGGGGACATCTGTATTCTCTTCCGCTGTTCCGCACCATTCGGATTGTGAATGTGATGATTCATTATGAACTGGGTGATATTGATTATATTCAGTCTGAACTTCGGTCTATTAAGCGGGAAATGTCCAAAAACAAGGGGTCTAATTTGAAGGTAGAGTTGTTTTTACTTAAGTTCTTGAACTATTCTTTCGCGAATGCCAATCGGAAAAAGCGGGCGGAGATATGGGAGAGTATGGTAGAGGAGGTGCGTGCTTTGTATGCCGATAAATATGAAAGTCAGATATTGCGTAAGTTTGACTTTGTGGCGTGGGTTGAGGCTAAAATATTTGAAGTGCCATTAAGTGATATATTGAAACGTGAACATGCTTCAAAGAGTAAATGGCAACGTAAATAAAGAAACAAATGGCTGAAGAATCTTACACAAGATTCTTCAGCCATTTGCTTGTTTTCTTTATGCTTCTATGCCTTCTTCTTTCCGTAGAAGAACATAAAATATACCCCTATGATTACAAACGGAACACTCAGCCATTGTCCCATATTCAGCGACATGCTGTTTTCAAAGTCTACTTGGTTTTCTTTCAGGAACTCTACGAAGAAGCGGAATACAAAGATCTCTGTCAGGCAGAGTCCGAAGAAGAAGCCACGGTGCAGCTTTTTGCCGTAGTTCTTATACAGGAAAATCATAATCAGGAAGAAGATGAAATAGGCGATGGCCTCGTAAAGCTGTGCCGGATGGCGGGGCAGCATATCCACTCTTTCAAAAACAAATGCCCAGGGCACATCGGTTGCTTTACCAATGATTTCGGAGTTCATCAGGTTGGCAAGACGGATGAAGCAAGCGCAAATAGGTGGATACGGCTATCATGTCCAGCACATCCATGTAGTGCATCTTCATCTTGCGACAGTACATCCAGAGAGCAATAATCAATCCGAGGGTACCGCCGTGACTGGCAAGTCCAGCATAGCCTGTCCACTTCCAGCCACCTTCGGGCGGGAATTGTATAGGCAATATCATTTCCCAGAAGTGATGCAGATAATATTCCGGCTGATAGAACAGGCAGTGTCCCAGCCGGGCGCCGATGAGGATACCGAAGAAGCAATAGAAGAACAGCGGTTCGAACTTGGCGTCGCTGATTTTCTTATCTCTATACTGGTAGCGGACTACGAAATAGGAACATGCGATGCCAATGACCCACAACAGACCGTAGTAACGGACGGGTACATGACCGAACAGGTTGAACAGTTCGGGGTTGGGGTTCCAGTTGATGGTTAGTAATGAGAGCATATTTTTAATATATTTGGTTTATAGATGAGTTTATTTACTTTTTATCGCTTGTTTCTTCCCGTAAAAGAGCATGAAGTATATTCCGATGATAACGAACGGAACGCTGAGCCATTGCCCCATGTTGAGAGTCATTGTATTCTCAAAATCCACTTGGTTTTCTTTCAGGAACTCCACAAAGAAACGGAAGACGAATATCTCTGTCAGGCAAAGACCGAAGAAGAAGCCGCGGTGCAGCTTTGTGCCATGGTCTGATTTCTTATATAAGTAAATCATTCCCAGGAAGAAGATGAAGTAGGCGATTGCTTCGTAAAGCTGTGCCGGATGGCGGGGTAGCATATCTACCTGTTCGAAAACAAAAGCCCAGGGCACATCGGTTGGCTTACCGATGATTTCGGAGTTCATCAGGTTGGCAAGGCGGATGAAACAGGCGCAGATGGGGGTGGCTACGGCTATCATGTCCAGTACGTCCATGTAGTGCATCTTGGTTCTGCGGCAATACAGCCACAGGGCGATGATGAGTCCGAGGGTGCCGCCATGACTGGCAAGTCCTCGATAGCCTATCCATTTCCAGCCTTCGTTCGGAAACTGCTTGATGGGAAGTATCATTTCTATGAGATGATTCTGATAATAACTCCAATCGTAGAAGATGCAGTGTCCTAACCTTGCTCCGAGAGTGATGCCTATTACGCAATAGAAAAAGAGCGGGGTGAACTTGTCTTCACTGATTTTCCTGTCACGGTATTGGCGCTGGACTATGATGCAGGCAAGTACGATGCCGATGCCCCACAGTAGCCCGTAATAGCGAATGGGGAAACTTCCGAAGAGGTTGAACAGTTCGGGGTCGGGATTCCAGTTGATAGTCAGCAGTGATGGCATGAATATATCTGATTATATGGTTTATTGTTTGAACTTTTCCGCCACCATCCTGTACGTCGGAATATCAATCCCCTGTTCTTCTGCGGCAGCAATCATATCAAAAAGCAATCCTTGTACTTCACTTTCGTGTCCCTTAGCCATATCCTTCTGCATGGAAGCAGTACTTTCCGGGTCCAGTTTGTCTATAACTTTAAGATTATATTCTACAATGTCTTCTTTGAAATCAATGCCGAGTTTAGCGCCCAGTGCGGCACTTTCCTGGGACAGCCCGATAAACGTATCGCGCACCTCTCCGGGCTTCTGCACTTCGCCCATAGGCACATCGTAATAGGCTCCGGTGACAGCCATAGCGGAGATGAAAGACCACTTCACGAAAGTATCCCGGTTGATGTCGGGAGATATTTCGGCTTTGATGCCGCTTTCCTGCAAATCCTGTTGGATAGTTTCCAACGTTCCACGGGGAACAACCGTGCCTTTGTGTGCACCGTAAACCAGACGGAATATCTTGCCCATTTGCGTGATTTCCCCTTTGCCGGACACGAAGCCGACGATATAGATGCAGCCGTCCAGAACCGTCACTCCGGGCACTAGGCGCTGGATGCGGGGACCTGTGCCGTAGACATTGAGAATAGGGATTACGACAGTGTCCTTATGGGCGGAGCGTTTTATCAACTCCGTTATCGAGTCTACGGAATAGCCTTTGACGCATACAAAGATGACGTCGGCTTTGCCTGTATATTCTTCAGCAGTATAGGCTTTTATGGGTAGTGTATGTTCGCCTTTCAGGTCGGAGTGCAGACGCAATCCGTGTTCACGTATGGCAGCCAAGTGCTCACCGCGGGCAATGCAGGTCACATCTTTTCCGGCAAGGGAAAGAAAGGCGGCGATACTGCCTCCCACGCCACCAGTGCCGGCTATAAGGTATTTCATATTATTGTTCTCCATTTTGTTGCAATGTACTATTTTACGTAGATTTCTTTTTCCATATAGTAAAGTCCTTCGCCCCGGTCACCGTTCTCCAGGTCTTCCAGCTCTACCTTGAAAACACGGTAAGGAAGTCCTGCCTTCGGATGCTTGGGGAGGTCCACGGTCAGCAGATAGGCATTGGCGTATTCGTTGGCGTCAAAGTACTCTTTTATTTCCTGCTTCATCAATACGGGGACTTCTTCGCCGTCTATCCAGACTGTGACTTTCAGTTGTTCGGGACGGGGTGCCCACTGCGATTCTTTGGCATCCTTGCTTTGGGACTCTTGCTTGATGTCGCTAAGGGCTTCACCGTGCAGTATGGATTCGGGCTTTGTCTTTTCCATCCATTGGTAGAAGCGCGTCAGGCTCATGGGGCGGACGTATATCTGATAGGTGGGCATGGCGCCGGGAATGCGAAAAGCACGCAGGCCGTAAGCTTCCATACGGTTGTAGCGGATGTTGAGCGTAGTGTCACGGTCGGCGATGAAGTCCCAAGCCCAGAACTCCAGACGGTGTTCGGCTTCGGGCAGACCGCTTTTCATAGCCATATGTGCATAAGAGGGGAGATAGATAGCGGATACACTTTGATATTTGCCTTTAGGCACACGGGCGGTGTAGTGCCCGTCTTTACCGGTGATGGCTTCTATGGCAATGTCGAACTGCGGGTTTTGCCACCAAACACTGGCACTGTCTATCGGTTGCCCGTCATAGTCTGTCACACGACCGGAGATGGTCACTGAGTCTTGTTGCTGTGCATAAGCGACACTGCACAGAAGCATGACGAGTAGAGTGGAGAAAAGTTGCTTCATGATTGGTTTGCAGTATTATTCTGTGATTAAATCGTCCGCCATCCGGCGGACGATTTATAATGAGTTCCGTAAATCAGACGTTGAACCGGAAGTGCATGATGTCTCCGTCCTGCACCACGTATTCTTTGCCTTCCACGCCCAGCTTTCCGGCTTCGCGTACGGCGGCCTCGCTACCATACTGGATGAAGTCTTCGTACTTGATAACCTCTGCGCGGATGAACCCTTTTTCAAAGTCGGTGTGGATAACTCCGGCACATTGCGGAGCTTTCCAGCCTTTCTGATAGGTCCATGCTCTCACTTCCATTTCTCCGGCGGTGATGAAGGTTTCCAGATTCAGTAGTTTGTAGGCCGATTTAATCAGGCGGCTTACGCCGGACTCCTTTAATCCTACTTCTTCGAGGAACATCTGGCGGTCTTCGTACGTTTCCAGCTCGGCGATGTCCGCTTCGGTCTTGGCGGCTACAATCAGGATTTCGGCATTTTCGTCCTTCACTGCTTCGCGCACCATTTCCACGTACTTATTGCCGTTCACTGCACTTGCCTCGTCCACGTTGCAAACGTACATCACCGGTTTGCTGGTCAGGAGGAAAAGTTCTTTGGCAATCTTTTGTTCATCTTTGGTTTCGAACTGCACGGTGCGTGCGCTTTTGCCTTGTTCCAGTGCTTCTTTATACTGCACCAGTACATCGTAAGCCAGCTTGGCAGCTTTGTCGCCACCTGTCTGTGCTTGTTTCTGCACTTTCTGGATGCGGCTTTCAATGGTTTCCAGGTCTTTCAGTTGCAACTCGTAGTCGATGATTTCCTTGTCGCGCACCGGGTTGATGCTTCCGTCTACGTGTGTCACGTTTTCATCGTCGAAACAACGCAGCACGTGAATGATGGCATCCGTTTCACGAATGTTCGCGAGGAATTTGTTACCCAATCCTTCGCCTTTGCTGGCACCCTTTACGAGTCCGGCAATGTCCACGATTTCCACTGTAGTGGGCACGATGCGGCCCGGATGTACCAGTTCGGCGAGCTTCGTCAGGCGCTCATCGGGTACGGTGATTACACCTACATTCGGTTCTATTGTACAAAAAGGAAAGTTTGCCGCCTGCGCTTTTGCGTTGGACAAACAGTTGAAAAGCGTCGACTTGCCTACATTCGGCAGGCCGACAATACCACATTGTAAAGCCATTATCTATTTCTATTTTGTATTTAACTGATTGATTAATAGAAAAATAAAAGAGGGGTTAAAAGTAAGTGGGTAACAAACTGGTAACAAAAAGCTCCTTTTTAACACTTCAATAGGTGGCTTTCCCTCTTTTATCTTGCAAAGGTATTCATTTCTCAGACAAATGCAAAGTAATAATATTATTACTCACTCGTTGAGGCTTAGAAAAATAAAAGAGGCTCACCGCTTGGGCTGCCTCTCTATTTGGGAGTGTCTATGATTTATTCCATCCTCTCGCTTAGAATCTTTCTCCCTATATGAATACGGCTTCTCACTGTCCCTAATGGAATGCAGAGAGTTTTGCTTATCTCAGCATAGGGATAGCCTTTAGCGTACAAGATAACACCTGTAATTGTGTTTGATAAATGAGCGCACTGTCTGACTGTATGCAGTATGGACTTAATTACTACCCGTGCATCGGGATGTGACAAGTGAGAGGGCAAACCCTCAACACAATCGATACTAATAAACTCCACCAATCGCCTACGATTATACCAGCTGCAAAAGGTGTTGTTTAAGATTGCTGCCACCCACGGCTTTATAGGCATATCAGCATTGAACTTATGGGCATTTTCCAGCATCTTACATACCACATCCATAGCAATATCCTCTGCATCGGCTTTGCTGCTGCACAAATAGAAGGCTTTTGCCAGTAGCCACGGATATAACCGACATACTTCTTGGTTAAAATCGTTATTTGGCATACTTGCCCCCTTTCTCTATTTTCAGACCGTATAAATCAAACTCTACCTCTTTACGGTGTCGTTCTGCCAACTCCAGTTCTTTTTGGGCGGCTTGTTCACATTGGGCAATTACTTCATTTAGCTTGCTGGTGAGTTGTATTTCCCGTTTTACTTCCTGCATCAGTACCAGTACTTCCAGGCACATGTTTTCTAATAGGGTTTCTCTGCACGTGTCGTGGGCTGACGTGCTTACATGGTTACTATTATTCACCTTGTTTGCAAATTCATTGGAGTTTGGCATAATGAATGAATTTTGCATAAAGAGGGCTACCCCTCACATTAAGTCGCCAAACTCCAAATTACAACAATGTATGCAGTAATCCACTGTGATAAGGTAGCCCATATCTTTAAAGACGGGTACACGTCAAGTATGCAGACAAAAAAGGCTGCAATACATTGTTTTCTATGAAGTTTGGCATTACAAAGGTACCTCTTTTCTGGAAATCACCACATAAAACAGGTGTAAATTTACTGGACTGAGCTTGTTTTCTGTTTTGGGGTGTGCCCTTTGCTGTGTCTCTCATTCTGTCATTAGCGGTGCCCCAATAGTTGAATCTATCCAATTTTCCTGGTGTTTTTTCTATAAAACCTTGCTGTAACCTTGCTGTGTCACTGTGTCGTTATCCGATATCTATATCATTCCATTCTGTTATGTCTTCACAGATGGGAACATCCTCCCATATTGCACCCTCCCAAACCAGAGTATCATCCCATGTCCAGACATTTTCCCAATATAATATGCCAGACTGTTCCGCCTCTATGTTATCCTTTCTCATACTTGCTTTTTTATATCCAGACAATACCCCACACGCTACCCGGGAAAACCTTAGGGTAACCTTAGCGTCCTGATATGTCTTCTTTCTCACTATCCGCCTCATCCTCATAATTAACTATTTCTTTGCCTTCTTTCTGGGATATCCTGTATTTTATTACCCGTTCAATATCGTTGCATCCAACCAGAGTTAACAGGTTAAAGGCTTCCGGTATAATATCAACCTTACTTAGTACTATCATTCACTATGGCTATTTCACTATATACACTTCTTCAATCATTTTCGTTTTCACTGTCTTTCTTGATTTTTCCAAGTGTATACAGAATCTGTATACAAACTACATCTTATTATAAGGACATCTCTATACATAAGCTCCAACGTTCTTAATCTCATCATCTAACTCTTTTACCAGATCATCAGACACGACTACGCCCGCCTTAGTTAACACCTCCTGTATCTTCTTCTTTAGTCTGGTATAGTTAATCCTGTCAGTAAACACTTTTGCCGCTTTTAATTCCTCCAGATAACCCGCTATTTGGCTTTGGTCGCTCTGGCTTATCAATCGGGCTACAAATACGTCAAAAGCATCTGAGACGGTCTTAATTTCACTCATAACATCGGTTTTTATTTGATTCTGTTTGGATATGGCAAAGTAGCTATCTTGATACCGCTTCATTATCTGCCGATAAAAGGGATTTTCTGATAGGGTTGAGGCTGTAACTTCCGGTACTCCTAACTGTTGAGGCAACCGCCCGTTTATCCTCATTTCATACTTTAATAAGTTAGCCTCATCAAAACCAACAGGTAAAGCCATATCTTTAGCTATTGCATCAGCTTTTTTATCATAGAAAGCAAAAACTTTGGGCTGTTGCTTACCTCTGGACTTGTAATACAGCGACCCTGCATCAAAGTGATACCTTAGCAACTTGGGCATATCACCCAACTTTGAAAGATAACTCTCTACCGGGTGTGTCATTACAAACTGTGTCCCAAACTCCATAGATGTAACTTTGGCACTGTCTAAGCATAAATGTAGGCTGTCTGACAGCTTTTCTATTGCTTGGGCGGTGGTGTGTCTATCCAGCGGGTAAATATTGTTAGGATAGAGGTATTTTGCCAAACTTCCTACTATTGATATTCCACCTGTATAGATAGACACTTTTAAGCCCTCCAGACTGCCAAAGGTGCAAACCTCACCTGTTTCATGGTCTACCTGATCTTTAGCCCTATCCAGTAATTTGCTTACGTCCGGGGTCTCTCTGGTTCTTGGATAAAACAACTTTATCTTATCGTACATCGTTACCAGTTTTTGGGCACAAATTACATATTACTGCATGGCATCCACTTGCTTTGCCTGTTCTCTCAATGACTTTATAGCCTCATCAAAGCCGCCCATCATAAGCTGCTTGCAGTATGAGGAAGTAAGGACTTTAGCACCATCCAATACGATCAGTTCTATAACTGTTGGTCTTACTCGCTCTGGGGCCGTATTGGCGTTATCATCTTGGTGGACTATGAAAAGGTAGCCATCATCTTTGTAATCAAAGAAAGGGTTCTCTTTCTTCTTTGCACCGTATGTCTTATCTGTCAGGGGATAACCATAAGCAAAGCCGCTTAGTTTGCCGTTAACAAAGTATTCTTTCAAGCCTGTAAAGTTGAGACTGTCTTTAGCCTGTAATCTCATAGAGGGTACATTTACACCCTCTTTTATCTTCTCCATCAGGTACATAGAGATAAGCCCGTTTCTGCCTTTTATTTGCTCCATGGGTGGGTAGTAGCCCGCTTGTGCTGTTATCACATACTTAGGCGTTTTCTTGCTGTTGGCATCATATACCATCTGGGCATAATAGCGGATGTTGGGGGTAATCATTTGACACCTCCTTTCTGCATACGCCCAGCAACTACATAAGTAGTCGCTTGTTGATCTATTTCCTGATGTGTGGGCACTCGGTGTTTTAGTAACCATGCTTCTAACTCTGACTTATCAAAATATGTCAGCTTGCCACCTTGACTTTTGTAGTATGGAATTTCTTTAGCACATACTAACTTATACAAATGTGATTTACTTAGCCCGGTCAAAAGGGCTGCATCGGTCATCGTGAGAGCTTTCTTTGCTCCCAATAAGGTAAGCTTCTTTAGTTCTTCAAATTCTTTCTTAATATCCAATTCTCCCATAGTAATAAGCCTATGAAAGTAGTGCCTTAATGCTGTACGTTGGTCGGTCAGCCTATATACACATCAAAAACGGTGCTACCAACTAATACCGTTGTAATGACAAAACAAAGGTATATTAAAGAAAGGTAGTAAACCTTACGATATACATAAGCAAAAGCGACCCTTTAAAACAGCTTTCAACTGAAAAAAGAAAAATATTAAAAGGTAATGCCCTTATTTTTAATATTTTGTTTATAATTTTGAAGTATTGATTGATGTATTCGCTAAATGGTCTTTCAAATTATCGCTTTTTATATTGGGGACATTTTTGTTTTTAGCTAATAACATTGGCTTCCCTTTTTTATCGATGAAACATTTTGCAGCCATACGTTCTATATCCGCTTTACTCATGACTAAACTATACAGGCTTTCTAATAATTCTCTTAATAATTGTTTGTTCTCTATCCATTTGATAGGTTCCGCTTTGATGTGGGAACAAAATAAATATCCCAGATGATACATGAAACTTTTCTCTTTTGTATCGCTGCCGATATATCCGCCCTCCATTAGAAATACAAATAGCCTCTCCGCCTCACCGGGGTATAGTGTACGAGGAAAATGTACCTTATTACCATTGTTTAGTGAGCATTCACTACAGAAGAACTCATCTGTAATTTCTTTTAGTATTATAGCCCGATCTTTATAATCTAGTCCAGACATAATATTTTCTATTTGCTGTTTCACTTTTTCCATCTCTCAATATGTGGCTGTCTGCTGTGTATTACTAAAACCTTTAGCATTAGTTTAGTTGCCGGTAAATAAAATGCGATCAAACCTGTATCTTGCTCATTTTTTCCATAGCTTGTTTCTTGGAGTTATCAAGCACTTCTGTATAAATCTCTGTCACTGCTATACTTTGGTGCCCTAATAGCTTGGAAACTGTGTAAATGTCGATGCCGTTTGCAATAGCCATAACCGCAAAGGTGTGGCGGCTTATATGAAATGTCAAATGCTTGCTTATCCCGGCTTTCTCTGCCCACTTGGGTAGTACCTCGTTAGTCCTACCTAAAGTTATCAGTCCAGCAAAGACCAAATCAGCTTTCTTTGCCTTTCCTCGTTCTGGTAGCCATTTTCTAATATTATCATTCATCGGTATATCTACAGGATCATCGGTCTTTTCCTGTATTATACTGATACATTCTACGCCATTCCTGACGGTTCCTACATTTGCCCACGTCATTTGCCTAATATCACAATGTCTTAAACCTGTTAAGCATCCAATCATAAAGGCACGCTTTAGTAAGTCATTAGGAAAATCGGTTGATGCAAATAGCTTTAGTTCTTCCTCTGTCAGATATTCACGTTTGGGGGCTTTCTCCTTTGTTGGTCGGTATTTCTTTTTCACGGATAACACTGGGTTTGCCTCTATAATATCATCGGCTACAGCCTCATCCAGTGCCATTTTTAAACACTTAAAATACATCGCTTGGCTATTCTTGCTTAGTTTCTTTCCCTTGTTTCTTTGGGTATGGTCTATTTGGGCATCTTCTAGATAATCTATGAAGTCCAGAATGTAATGCTTATCTATTTTCCCCATCTGTATATCTATGCTTTGAAATTTCTCCAGATGGTAAGCAAGGGAATTTAAGTTCTGCAACGTAGATTTACCTTTTGTCTCGGCAAAAGCTCTGATATAGTCACGGAGCAAGACTTTAGAGCGTTCTTTCTGATTGCTCAAACCGTGTGCTGTTGTGTTTAGCTGTACTATCTTCTTGGCTTTGATAGTTTCCACCAATTCCATGGTTTTTTTATTGGCTGCTTTGGCTTTCTCATCAACTTCCGGGATCAGATACAGTTTCAGGAACTCATATACACGTTTCCCGTTTTGGAATATGTCTAAGTAGATAGACAGGTTGCCGTTTGCCAATTTCTTGTATCTTATCCTTATTGGCTGTTTGGCTTTAGTGGGAGGTCTTTTTTTTGTACTCATTGTTATCAGTCTTTTTATTGTTACCCGGTACAAAGATACAAAAACGGGTAACAAACGAGTAACAAAAGTAACAAAAAAAAGAGCAAAACAAAGGAAAACAAACGTTCTCTCTTAGTATTGCTCGATGTGTCGTAAATATCTGAATATTATATTTTTATTTGGTTTTTTATTGGTTGTTTTTATCTTACTGATTTACCCTATTTTTACATCACATTGTAAAGCCATTATCTATTTCGTTATTACTTTGTTTTCTGTCTGCAAAGATAGGTATTCTTCTGTTTATTGCCTTACGGATTGTACATTTTTACCATTGGGGGCATTGGTTTTCGTCTGAGGGTTAGTGGTAAACGTGGGTGGATTCGGCTTTTTGAAGGGACAGGACAGGGTACATGCATCTTTTGCTGCTATGTTACCAACGTTTTGCCAAGGCTGTGGCAATGTCTTGCCAGTGCGATGGCAAAAGCTTGCCACAGCCTTGGCAAAACGTTGGTAAAGTAATGGTTGCGATTACTTGTTTATAACGACATCTTTCTTTCTTGCTTCCGGAAGGACATCCAGCGCTGTAACGTTATTTCCTGTGCCCTTTGCACGCACCACGGTGTTGTCATAGGCATGTAGCTTGAAGTCTACTTTCCATGATGCCGGGAATGCGGGCAAAATGAGGATTTGCTTGCCTACATTCTGCAAGAGCATGTTTTGCAGGCCGATTGTGAAGGCACCACCGTTGTCAAAGTCCGGAATGTAATCGCTACCCGGTTTCCAGAATGCAGGGAAGCGGACTTCGGGGTCTGTTGCGCGCACATTCTTTAAAAGAAACTCTTTGGTCTCATCGGCTAGCCCCAGCAGGGGTGCCTGTATGGGGTCTTGCGACCAGCAGGTGGTCTGCTTGAATTTGCGGTGAGCGAAGGTATTGAGGGCAACGTCCAGGTCGGGGCGTCCCAGC
>ERZ773133.3154-NODE-3154-length-13229-cov-3.958023_pt1 | contig 13229 bp, 10 predicted proteins | sample MGYA00580861_ERZ773133 | MGnify/ENA primary metagenome ERZ773133 (study PRJEB29015, sample SAMEA2737844) | human gut metagenome | biome: human gut; feature: human-associated habitat; material: faeces | place: China | collected 2012 ...
CGATGCTGTAAGATCGAACATTCCCATTAATAGTCCTAAGAAACCAAATGTTTCTGCTTTTGCTAAAGCTCCATGAATAAGAGAATGTCCAAAAGATGTGATTGGTACTAGTGTTCCTCCTCCACAAGTAGCAATGAAATAATCATAGATTCCAAAAGCATCTAGGGCTGCTCCTACTACTACAAAGATACTAGTTATATGACCTGGTGTTAATTTAGTATTATCAAGTATCAATTCTGCTATTAAACAAATTGTTCCACAGAATAAGAATGAATATAGAAAATACATTTAAATCGCCTCCAAACATACTAAATGTGCTATAGATAAAATTGGTTTCTTTTGATAAACAAAAGTTGGTGAGAATAAAGCTCCTGTTGCTACTAATAATACTCTTTTATATTCACCTTTATTTAAAGAATTTAAAACTTTAGAATAAGCAACTAATGCACTACAAACTGGTCCACTACCACCAGCCATAACCTCTTTTTGCCTATCTAAGTCATACAGTATTGTTCCGCAATCATTATAATTAGAACCTAATGTAATCTTATATTCTTCCTTCATAAAATCTTTTAATATTTCTTTACCATATCTACCTAAGTCACCTGTTAAAATTAAATCAAAATCTGCTGGTTTATATTTACTCTCTTTAAAATATTCTGCTAAAGTATGTGCCGCTGCTCCAGCCATAGCTGCTCCCATATTTAAGGGGTCTTTTTGATTATAATCAACCATTGTACCAATTATGCCTTCACTAACCTTTATTTTGCTGGGTTCATCAGAAAGTAAAATACTTGCTCCACCTGTTGCAGTAAAAGTAGCTGTCTTCGGTTTCGGGGCCCCATATTCTGTCGGATTTCTAAATTGTTTTTCACTGGACATATTATGTGAAGAAGTAGCTGCTATGACATTTTTAACAAAACCACCTTCTATTAGGGATGATGCTAGTAATATTCCTTCAACACTAGTAGCACAAGCACTATATATACCAAGAAAAGGACTATTCATCTTTAATGATGAATAACAAGAAGAAGTTATTTGATTTAACAGGTCCCCTGCTATTACTAAGTCAATATTATCTTCTTTTAAGTTAGTTTTTTTAAGAACTAGTTTCAAACTTTCCTCTAGTAATTTTACTTCAGCTTGTTCAAAAGACTTTTCACCACAATATAAATCTTTCCGATACTTCTTATCAAAATAATTACTAAGAGGTCCTTTTGATTCATATGGTCCTGCTACCGTAGCAGCTTCTTTCACATAAACGTTTTTAAATCTTAGAATCATTTTAACACCTCGATTCCATAACGAATCATTCCAAATACCCAAGAAGAAACAATTCCATACAGAATAACTGATCCTGCTAATTTAAAGATATTACTACCTATTCCATAGATAGGGCCTTCTTTCTTATAATCAATTGCAGCACTAGTCATTGAATGAGCAAAGCCAGTTATAGGAATAATAAGTCCACATTTAGCTTTCTTAACTAAGTTATCAAATACTCCAAGAGCAGTTAATAGTGATGCTATAAATATTAAGGTTACTATCATATAAGTTGAAGCATCACTCCGAGAAATAGATAATATTTTCACATAAAAACAAATAAGTCCTTCCCCAAGCATTCCTACTAAACCACCGATTAAAAAAGCAATCAAAGCAAACTTCCCTTTTTCTTCACTAGGTTTATGTCTCTCAACTATTCCTTGATATTTTTTCTCTTTCATTTTATTCACCTATTGATAGTATGGATATTTTTTTGCTAGATATACAAAAAAAATGACCAAAAGTCATTTAATTATACCAAATCACAGAAAAAAGCCATAGTTTAATATGACTTTCAATAAATGTTATTTTAAAATGAATGGATCACTTTCAGTTCCTTTACCACTCTTTATCATTACATTGTTATTTAACATAATAGTAGGTCTAATTCTACTAAGACTTGATGCATTAGATTCTGCAATATAGCCTTCGTTATTAACATAATATACAGTAGCTGTATTTTCATTAGAAGCGGTCATTAACCAGAAAGTATTATCTTTAAGTTTTAAATAATTATAATTTTGGCAAGATCTTGAAGTTGTTGAAGTACAATTAGCATCAGTTGAAGCATTAATATAATCATTAACAGTTAATAAACCAATCATTTGATTATCCAATTTATCAGCACATTCAACTTCTCCCGTATTATTTGTTTCTCCTTTACTTCTTTTACCAATACATAATGAATAAGTTGTAAGTTTTTGTTTATCAGTATCAGAAAGTAACAACGGATCATTTATTGTACCATTATAAATATCAAGTAGAAAATCTTTCATACGACTTAATCTATAATCATTTATTCCTGCACTATAACCAAGATCAGTATTATATCTGTCATCCCATACGTCATAATAATAATCTTCAAACTCAGGTATTAATAAGATTTTATTTTCACTAGTAATTTTAACAATTCGAAATAGTCCTTTAGATAATTTAACATAGTTATTAACATTGTCACCTCTAAAGACTAATTCGCCATTCATCTCATATAAACCATTACCACTAATAACTGTTTTATTTTCATCTTTGACAGCATTAAATAATTCTTTAGTTTTATAAGTATCACCACAATCAAGATATGGTGTATAAATATACTCATTATTTATCTTCTGAACAACCACTGTTCCAGAACATTGTGTATTCTTTCTCATTTTACTAAGTGGTTTCATTAATTTATATTCATCACTTGATAAAGTAGCAGCATCCACTTCACTTTTTTCTCCTTCATTAGCAGGAAGTAAAACATCTTGTACTTGATAATATTTGATAGCTGCATTTTTTAGTTCAAGTTCCATCCGGTCGAAAGAATAATTTGTTCCCACCAACATAGTACCTACTAAAACGATTAAGAAAATAGCAATTAAAACGATAGAAATAATTCCTACTATCTTTAATAATTTTTTACGGGCTTTTTCTTTATCAGATGTTGGGGTAGCACTTACATTTTTAGGAGTATCCTTTTCCTCTTCTTCAGTTCGTATTTTTTTTCCTAAATTATTAAATCTATTAAACATATTTCACCTACTAATCAAAAAAGTCATCAAAGAAATCATCATCAGTATCATTATTATCATCTAAATTAAGATTTACTTTTGGTTTAATTTCTGCTCTCGGTGCTTCTACTGTTCTTGCTTCTTCTACTTTCTTGCTCTCCATCTTTTCTTTTTCTTTTGCTAAAGCTTCTTCTTTTTCAAGTTCTGCTATTTTAGCATCTATCTTCTTAACCAATTCATCAACATCAAAATTAGGCATAGGTGGTTCTTTTTTACTAGGTTCTAAAGCTTGATTAATTGGCATCTTTCGAGGTGTATCCATATTAAATGGATTTGGTTCTGGTTTATTTGAATTAGCAAATAAGTTTGGTGGTACAAATGATGGAATACTTCCACCATCACTTGGAGCACCGATATCTGCTGAATTCATCATTTCAAGTAATTTTTTCTTCTTTTGTTCTTTGACGAATGTTTTTATATCAAAAGTATGAACTGGTATTTTTTCTCTTTCTGCAAAAACTGCTTTTGGATAAGTTCTTCCCCAATCAATCTTAAAGTCTGGAGTCATTTTTGTCTTAAATGGTTGTTTACGCATACGAAGAATAATTGTTTCAAATTGTTTCATTCTCTGTAAGTCTGATACGGTAACAAGTGGAGTTGATGCTGTTTTATCATCTTTTTTACTCTTAACCTCACCACACATCTTAGAGATCTCTTCAAGAGCAGCAATTTCTGCTGATATTAAGTAAATAATATTACCACAGTTACCACGAATTGTTTCAGCTTCTTCTTTACCATATACTTGGTTTAACTGTGCATAGTTCTGAATAATCATCGTAAAACGCATATGTCTTGAACGAGCAGCTGTAATCATAGTTGTCATATCTTTTAATTTTGGCATATTAGCAAACTCATCTAGTAAGAAGTTAGTTCTAACTGGTAAAGCACCACCATTAGATTGAGCAACATCGATAAGTGTTTCATAACACTGTTTCAAAAGAATAGTAACTAATGGATGGTAAGTTGTTTTTTCATCTTGAATAACAATAAATAAAGCAGTCTTTCTCTTACCAATACCAGCTAAATCTATATCACTATGACTTAACATCTCTGATAAGTTTTCACGAGAAGCAAATAGCTTAATCTTCTGTCTAAATACTGATAAAATACTTCCCTTAGTCTCTGTTGGAGCTGATATAGTACTAGAAGCATTAATTGCTGCTGCACTAGCTGGGTCTTTAGCATCAAAGTATTCTTTAATATAAGTACTAGCACCAAATTTTTCTTCACCAACAGTAGTCATTAAACTAACACTATTAAGGTTAATTTCATTTTCTTGAGCATCTTCAAATAAACCTAAAACTACTCCAGAAAAATAATCAGCACTGGTTTTCTCCCAGAAAGGGTCAGCATTAGCATTAGATGAATCATATAAGATATTTAAAGCTAAGTCATCAAGTAATTCAATCGCTTTATCTTGATTACCAGACTTATACATATGATAAGGTAAAGTTAAAGGGTTCCAACCACTACCAGATTGTGGATTACGGAAATTCAATACTTGGACATCATAACCTTTGTCACGTAGCATAGAAGCAGTGCTTTCATAAATTTCACCTTTAGGGTCAGTGATAATCATTGATTCACCATTCTTAGCAAGTAACTTAACTGTTGGTTTAATAACTGTTTGTGTTTTACCAGAACCAGTAGCACCAATTACTAAAGTATGATATTCACTATTATCAACCCAAGCAACATCATCTTTTAAAATAAGTGGAACTCCACCAGCAGTAGCAGTATCAGCTTTTAAGGAAACTTCTTTTAATTCTTCTTGAAGTTCCTTATCTTTAGCCCATCTTGAATAACCTTTATCTTTCTTTTCCGTAGTAATTCCAAAACCTTTTTCCATTTCAAAGAAATATGATTTAACACTTAAAAGCATACCAATTAAAGCTACAATATAAATTAGAAGTGTCATCCACAAGAACTCTGGTCCAAAAGCAGGAAGTGGATTAAAGCCACTAAATACCCCTTCTGTTGCAAAAGTATGTAAATTAACAATTCCAATCGCTATTATATATAATAAGAAAACAGCAAAGACACCAAATATAATTAAATCATCTTTATCCGCACGAAATTTTAACTTCATCTAAAGCCCTTCTTTCTTTTTGAAACATATTATATACTAAAAAGTCAAATTGTTCAATCATTATTCACTTGTTTTATCACACGATTTAACTTTAATATATTTGCCTCGTTTTAATTGATACATTTCAATACAATCTTTTCGATTACTATAATAACCACAACCAGTTATTATAGAATATTTTCCTTGTCCTGTTAAATCAGCAAGATAAGCAACATAATCCTTACACATACTATACAACTTATCGTAAGTATTTATAGTTTTCTTTATTATACTTATTTTATCATCTTTTACTACAAAGATAAAATTAAATAAATCTTTAGCATACTCTGTTGTAAAAGCATTAGATATAACAATTAACTTTTCTAACTTACCATCACTATCTAAATCAAAGTTAATAACATTTTCACTAGTAAATGATAAAGCATTAATATCGTTATCTTCCAAAACTTTTCTTATATATTTTTCATCTTCATCAGATACATCTTCTAAGATAAAATCACCATAACTATATTTTTGATTAGTTTTAATAGCAAAGATATCAACCCCTTCTTGTTTAATTGGGTTTCTATCTTTATCAAAGATATACCATCTATCATTATATAAAAGATAATGCTTACCTAAAAAACTCCCATCTTGATAAATATCAAACTCTTGCCAATTATACTGGTTAGTTTTTGTCATATCTTTCCATTTACCATCCGCATAGTACCACTTAGCTGATTTATTTACAATAATTGATGTTTTATTATGTTTATCTTTATAACTAGGATATAGGAAAAAGATAAACATCAAAATCAAATAAACAATTAGAAGGAAAAATATAACATAATATCTAAATTTCTTTTCTTTCATATATTACATTTCCCTCCTAACTTTTCTTAAAGCAATCAATTCTAGATGTTCTATTCCAATCATATTGTTTCCATAAATCAGTAGCTTTACTACCAGGGTCCATCATTTTGACACCACTATCACTAACACTATCAACTGCAACCCAGTGTTGTCCTTGACCACCTTTAACTTCTAGAACACAATAAGTATTAGTTTGACTTGTTTTTTCTTTAATAGTTTTTAACTTTTCATCTTTAGTAAGTCCAGATAAATTAGTTGTACCAGAATAACTAAATGAAGGCGCAACCGATGAAACTTTATACCATTGTAAGTTTCCGCCTGAATCAAAACCACCAACTTTATTCATCTCTTCTACGAAAGTACCTGGATTAAAGTTAGCTTTCAAATCACTATCAGTAATACTATCAACTGCTCCACTCTTAGCAATTAACATAGAAATACTAGTAGCAAGACAACCAATCTTACCAATAGAACGACTTTGGTCGGTTCCACCACCTAGTACTATACTACTCCACTGAGAGTCTGTCTGTTTCCAAGCAACATAGTTACCAGAAGCAGCACTACTAGAAGAATCAACACAATTACTTTCACTGATAGAAGCTACATTAGGATAATGTTTCATAATAATTTCGGTATAATCCATTCCCTGTTTAGCCATAAAAATCCAAGCATTCTGGTCAGTATTTAAAAAGTTAGTTTGATAAAGATTACCAGAACTATCTAAAGCAACTTTACCAGCTACTTCAGCAGCCCATTGTCTTTGGGGGGCATCAGCAGGTAATGGATCAAAGTGTTTAGTAGAAGCAGTATCTGTACCACTATGCATTACAAGATTTTGATTACTACTAGAACCATTAACACTACAACCTCTATCCGGATCACAATAAACCTGATCAGTAACACAGTTAGATATTTGTAAAATCCATTGACCATTTTCTTCATAAAGTTTTCTTCCACCTGTATTACCAGAAGCATCTGGAACAGCAAGAGCAAAACTTCTAGCAGCAATTACTTGTGTTTTAAAAGCCTGTTCTGGTGATGATTCACCAATTTCAGCATAAGCAACACCAAGAGCATACTTTTCAAGTGGAACAAGTTCTTCCCCTTCAATCGGTACACCATAAGTTCCATCACAAATACCACCAGCAGACATAAGTCTAACCATAATATTAGTAGCATTAATAGAACGATTCTTTATACCTGTACCATACTGTTCAGCATTAATACCTGGAAAAGTATAAGTACATACCGCTCCTGTTACACCATTAGCAGTATTAGTATTTGATTTTTTAGTTTCATCATCGTAATACTTTAACAGTTCATACATATCATCAACATACTTTTTATAAACTTCTTCTGTCTTACCGGGAATCTTACTTGGAAAGTAATTCTTTATTAAATTATTTTTAAAAGTATCTTCACTAAAGGAATTATTCTCATCAAACATTAAATCTGCTATCTCTTCAATCTTAGCTTTTGTCATTTTTTTATAAGAATATCCTTTTCCATAGGTCGAAAGAATAGTAAAAACTGCTCCAATATATTTAGCTTCGAAATTTTTACCATCACTAGAATATTCAGATTTAACTTCATTAACTCTATCTTGGAATTTCTTTTCTTCTCCGGATGTTTTATATTCTTCATTATTATCAGCTATACCTATCGCCGAAATACTTCCCACTGAAATTATCGGAGAAATTATAATCATAAATAGTAACATAAAAAAGAACATTGCAACAATAACTATCAAGATAAGTTTTAATATCGGAGACATTCTTAAGAATCCTCTAGCTAAAAAGGAAAATCCACTACCACTATTATTATTTCTTTTTTGTCTACCTGTTAAACTAGATATGCCACTTGGTTCTTCTTCATTTTCACCTTCATCATCATGCTCATCCCTATCCAAAAGACTCCTTCTACGTGGTAAAAGTGAAGGTCTACCAAAACCATTACCATCTCTTGGAATTGTTCCATTATTACGACGATTACCATTATCAGCACCACCATTTCCATTACCCGGTGGTAACTGTGGACCTTTATTAGCCCTAATATTATTTAAAGCATTATTGGCTTTTTTACTTAAATCAGCTAATTTCTTTGCTTGCCCTACTCCAGGGATAAAATTAGCAGCCTTATCAATCGCTTTACTTTTCGCATCATCCTTAAATGATGAATTAGGTTTTCTATTTAAACTATCTTGAAAAGAAGATGACGAGTGAGCAGGAGTTCTACCTCCACCATTAGGTCCTCTTCGTGGAGTAGTACCAGTAGAAGGTGTATCATTAAGAAAAGATGAACCATTCTGACTACCACCTGGAACACCTTGATTAGGATTTTGAACTGTTCTATTATTTCCTAAATTATTTTGTCCATTTCTTTGTCCGTTATTATTTTGGTTCATCTTTTCTTCACCACCTAACTACTTCTAAAATCCTCCACCATCACCAAATGATTCTAATTCTTCTTTAGTAACAACAACATTTATACGCATACGTCTATTTCCACAGACAAACAATGCTTCACCTTGAGAATATCGTTTGATACTATCACGTTCATTATCATTTAAATCAATTAATAATGACAAATCATCAACCGCTTGCTTCTTTAATCCCATAACAAGGTAATATGATGAGTTATCAAAGATTGCTTTACCTTGCGTAATAACTGCAGGATCTGAGAAATCACTTGGTTGTTGGGTAATAATTATTGTACCAGTGTTATATTTTCTAGCACGACGTTGTACTTGTGCTAAGAAATCAGCTCCTAGTTCGTTATTAGCACCTAATAATACGTGAGCTTCATCAACCATCAATATTGTATTTACACTAGTATCAAGACATAGACCCCAAGCAAAACGTAAAATATTGAAGAACAACGCATTCTTAGTATTTCCTTCTGAGTTCATCAACTCTTTAATATTAAATACCATAAAGTCACTATCTTTACGAATAGTTGTTTTTCCATCAAAGTAGAATTTAAGTTCTGTAACTAATGGCTTAATTTTCAACTGTAATCTTTGTAAAATATCTTTTTCATGAGTTTGTTCAGGCATTGATAAAATACGTCCTTTAATAGTAGCGTAAACATCTGTAAATGTTGGATAATCATTACTAGTAAAATGTGAAAAATCCGTATCAAAGTCAATACCAAATCGTTTATAAGTATCTTGAACTACTTCACTGAACATTGTTAAAACATCTTCTGTGATAGATGGATCATAATATCGCATGAAAGCTTTCAAAGACTGTAAAGTCCTTGTCAAAACAGTATAACCAAGTCCTTGTTTAATTTCCTCTTCATCAGCATCAATAATAACTTCAAGAGGGTTAATCAAACCAAACTGACCACCTTTACCGATATCAACTGTATCTCCACCGAAAGTTCTTGTAATTTCTTCAAGTTCGTTTTCAGGGTCAATCGCTACTATCTGACAACCATTTCTAATATGACTTCTTAAAATCAACTTAGCAGCAGTACTTTTACCACTTCCAGAAGTACCAAGTATTATCATATTAGCATTATTTCTATTATTTTCTTTTCTAATTTGATATAAGAATTGGTTAAATAAAATTACACCACCAGAGAAATCTACGCCTAATAAAACTGATAAACCAGGATCTTTAATACTATCAAAGATAAAAGGATACATAGCAGCTATTGTTGGAGAAGGAATTGGTGTACCAATTCTTTGTTCAACATCTTGAGATGGAAAAATTGGAATAATACTTTTAAGTACTTTCTCCTGTTCAAAGCGAAGAGAAATAGCACGTAATTCCATCGCATCTAAATAGTTTTTAACATTAACTTTCTTAAGTTCAAGTTCTTCTTTCGTATCAGCTGTAATCATAATATGCATCTGAAAATCAAAAATCTTAGATTGACTAGAAGCAAGCATAGAAACGAAATACTCCAAGCTCTCAGCATCCTGTCTAATCTTTTCCTTAGCAGTTTGATCTTTTTCTTGACGATACTTTTCTCTTAAATCAGCAATCTGTCTATTAATCATCTTAGACATCATACTAAATGGAACGGGAAGATGTTTAATAACAATTTTAATTCCACTCATAGAAGTCAAAGTTGATAAATAACCAGGTGCAATATATTTAGGATAAGATACAACTGTTAAAATAGTCGCATATTTATCACTTATAAAGAAATCACTCGGATTAAAATGCAAACCCTTAGGTGCTATTTGACTTTTTAAACTTATACTCATAATGGCATCACCGTCCCAAACTCCGTTGTTTTACCTCCATTTAAGAAGTTATCAAGAATTAATCTTAAATCATCATTACTAACTTGCGAAGCATTAAGTCCACAACTAGCAAGACCATTTATTAAAAGTCGAATTCTCTTTTGAAGGTTATCAGGATTTTTATCTTTAAATAATACATAATATTCTGTATCAACAATACTATTATTCATAAAAGTATTACCCTTTTCAATATCTTGCATTATTATCTTACGAATAGCAGGAGATGGTGTATCATTATATAAAAGTTGTAACTGTGACATATAAACAGATATATCAACAGGTCGATCTGCTACTACCAACCAAAATTCAAAATCAATCATATTATAAAAGTTTTTCAAACTGATTAAGACATTATCTTGTGCCTGCGCATCCAAGATAAAGATATTTCTCGGAGCAATTTTAACTCCCGTTACTTTATTTTTATCACTGCAGACAATCATACCATTTTGAATAGATTCAACTGGTACCCAATCCTCTGTATAGGCACTACCTATTTTCTTTGCCATCTGATACACACCAACCTTTCCATACATATCTTTGTCTATTAGTTACAAAGGCATAACACTCTAAGATTATTGTTAACATATTATGGTAATTAGGAACAGGAATAATTAAGAAGGTACAAACAGCAGCAGGAAGTATAACAAGGACAACCTCCATAGTATCATTCATCGGCATACTAACTAACAAGATTAATGTTAGTAGTATACCAACTCCGAATAATATCAAATCGCTACCTCTAAATATTCCTAAGATTAATTCACCTTTCTTAGTGTTAGCCGGTATTAAATAATTCATTAACTAGTCACACTCCTTTACACATTAAGGTCTAGGGCCACCGCCACCTGGAGTTCCACCAGGACCATGGCCTCCGCCTGAACCTGGTGGAGGTGGAGCCCAAGGATTTTCATACAATTCATTATTATCTATATTACGAGAACCATTTGGATCCCATCTATTATCAACACGTGGATTAGTACTAGAATTAGGAGCATTACTCCAATCCTCAGGACTTCCGATAATTCTATCTGCTATTGATTGATGAGCTGTAGATCTACCTCTGGCATTATACATATCACTTCGAGTATGTCCTGGAAGTGCTTCTCGCCAACTTCTTCTATGCTCTTCCTCAAATGTTGGACTAAGCCTATGAGAATCAGCAAATCCTTTTCCTTCTTTATATAGTGACTCTGCTTTAGCTGATGCCTTAGCATCAGCTGCTTGATTATTATATAAAGCCTGTTGCATTTTTGCTTTTTCTGTCTCACTAGCAAATGTACCAGTACGAGCATTATAATCAATTCCATTCATAGCAGCAATTTGTGCCAATTCAGTATTACTAGCATTTCCTTTTAAGAAACGATCATATAAATCCTTAGATTTTGCAGCTTTAGCTTGAGCATCATACATATTTTTCTTAGCAGTTTCAACACCTGTTGCAGTAACTCCATACCTACGAGCAATTTTTGTAGCAGAAGCTCTTTGAAGTCTTTGTGTAGCAGCATTCATAATTCCACCACGTGATTTTGAATCACCAGTTTTAAGCTGTGCAGCAAGATCACGACCAGCTGCCCAGCCATTTGGCATTGGTTTTCCTTGAGCGGCAGCTTCGCTAGCAGCATTAAAGTTACCTAAGGCAGCTGCTCCTGCTCCAGCAAAACCAGCTCCTCCAAGAAAAGCCGCAGTTCCACCTAATAAGCTAGAAAGTCCAACATTTCCCATTGGTTTTCCTTTAATACCTAAAATATCTTTAATAAAACCTGGAGCTTGTCTCATAAAAACAAGAATACCTAAAATAACAAATATAAAAGCCATTCCAGCATAGAAAGTTGGAGCATTAGCAGCAGCATCACCACCAAATACATCTAAACCTGTATCAAGAAGTGATCTTATTAAGAATAGTCCAAAATATACAATAGCTAATCTTACGAATAAATCAACATAAGTTGAAATTAAAGATTTAGTCCAATTGTCAAAAGCTCCACCGCCTTGTTTAGGAGGATTAATATAACTAATAATTGGAACAGGAGCTATCAATCTTAAAATAGCAAGCTTTATAGCACGAACTGCTATATCTACTGTAAATCCAGCAATGATTAAGGACATAATTATCATAAAAATAGCACCTAAAAATGGGGTATAAACGAAAGCATATCTCTGATCTGAACCCTTACCACAGTTTTCATTAATATGATCTAGAATAACTTGAGGATCAACATTATCTAAAGCATAATGAGAAGCATTAACTTCATCTGGACAAACAACATTTGGACAAGGATCCTCTTTATTTTCATTATCACAAATTGGTTCACTTTCATCTTTTACATTAATTCTAACGAATACTTTTAACACCGTTGACGATATAGTATAACCAACATCATCTAAATTGTTAACATTAAGATTTGAATTTGAATCTGATGAAACTCCAAGAACTAGTTTTGCTATAATATTTTCTGATAAAATCGTATCTTGTGTTTTATAAAGAAATCCAAACAAGATACCATGATCATTAATATAAGCGTTTAAACTGTCAGATTGCGCATTTGGAATATTGATTGGTATAACAAGAGTAAGCATAAATAATGCTACTACTATTCTTGTGACAATTTTACCAGCACCCTGCTTTTGGTCTTTGATAAGATCAGGGTTAATAATAATATTTAAAATTGACATAGCTAGTTTAAATATCATTAGTATTCCAAGAATTAATTGGATTCTTGAATAAAATACTTTTAAAACATCTCCTTTAATAATTGTGGCATTTGCTACCATATAAAAGATTTTATATATAGCACTTAACAATTCAACACCAATTCTATCCAAAAAAGCTACAATAGTTCTTCCAGCATTGATAAAAATACCTGGCTCTGTACTACTGCTACTACCCATTATATATCACTCCCTTCTATTTTAATCCACAAGTTGGATCACTTAT